>Ga0209536_100002030_pt1 | contig 33104 bp, 31 predicted proteins | sample DeeMarSeWOR28_12_FD_187461 | JGI IMG/M metagenome (GOLD analysis project Ga0209536, IMG submission 187461) | Marine sediment microbial communities from White Oak River estuary, North Carolina - WOR-2-8_12 (SPAdes) (version 2) | ecosystem: Environmental > Aquatic > Marine > Intertidal zone >... | reverse complement strand
TCGAGGTGGTCGAAGACGCGCCGGTAGGCCGCGGGTGTGCCGTCATGCACCAGGTCGCCGGTGGCCAGTACCAGGTCGGGTGATGGCTTGCCTGACAGGGCCGCGCGGATGACAGCACGCAGTGACTGTTCGGTGTTCAGGCCAAGCAGGCTGCCATCACTGTCAGCAAACAGGTGCGGGTCCGTGATCTGCAGCACGTTGATGACCTGTCGTGATTTCGGGTGCATGGTAATGGTTGTCATACGAGTTGTGTGCCTCGTTCAAACCTTGCCCTGGTTCACATTTTTACTGCCAGGTGCAAGTGTGTCCGCTCTGCCGCTCATGGCATAGTAACGCCAGTCCCGCCTGTATGGTACTGGCAGGGCCAGTGCGTGATTTCGTATCCATACACATATCCGGTATTTTTTAACATGTCCGGCACGATTCCGTCGCTGGACGAAAAGCTCTGCGTTTACCCTGTATCGGTCTCTCCTCGTGAACCTGAAGTGTTGAGGTAAGCTGCTGAAAATGTATGACACAGGCTGGAGTGGCTTCAGCCGCGATCGGGATTTACACAATCAACCCATCGCGAATGAATTCGCTCCTACGGGTACTCTCAATCTGCGCGGTATTCCGATAACAACATGGCAGGAGCGGCTTCAGCCGCGATTTTTCTGGAACCACAATCGCGAATGAATTCGCTCCTGCAGGCGGTGACGCTACCGTCAGCTATCATGAATTATCCAGCTGCTTGATGAACACCTTCGATTTGCGCCGGTAGTTGTACAGACGTTTCTTGCGCACCGGCAGCTGCGCGATATCGCCCGGTTCGAAGCCGCGCTCGCGGAACCAGTGGGCGGTGCGCGTGGTGAGTACAAACAGGGTTCTGATGCCCGTCTGCCGGGCACGGGACTCGATGGCCTGCAGCAGGGCGTCGCCGCGACCGGCATCGCGGTAATCCGCGTGCACGGCCAGACAGGCCAGTTCGGCCACCTGGCGGCGCTCGCCGGGGTAGAGGGCGGCGCAGGCGATGATGGCGCCGTCGCGCTCGATGACGTGGAAGTGATCGATCTCCATCTCCAGGCGTTCCCTTGAACGCTTGACCAGGATGCCCTCGTCCTCCAGCGGCTTGATCAGTTCCAGGATGCCGCCCACGTCATTGATGCCAGCCTTGCGCAGTCCCTCATAGATGCCGGCCGTGATCAGGGTGCCGTTGCCATCGCGGGTAAACAGTTCCAGCAGCAGGGCACCGTCGCGGTTGCGGCTGATGATGTGGGTGCGGCCAACGCCGTGGCGACAGGCGTGTACGGCATGTTCGATATGCCGGTTCGTGTCTTCGGGCAGCTTGCGGCGTGACTGCAGCAGCGCGCTGGCCTCGGTCAGCGACAGTTGCGTGACTGGCCGGCGGCTACCGTCCCTGAGGTCCGGTGCCTCGGACATCAGGATCAGCTTCTCCGCCTGCAGTTCCGTGGCAGCGGCGGTGCCAATGTCCTCGGCAGTGATGTTGAACACCTCGCCGGTCGGGGAGTATCCCAGCGGCGAGAGCAGCACGATACGGTTGTTGTCGAGGTGCTGGCGGATGCCGGCACCGTCGATGCGGCGCACCTCGCCAGTGTGACAGTAATCGATTCCCTCGCGGATGCCGACCGGCCTCGCGATAACGAAATTGCCTGAACTGGCGCCGATGCGCGCACCTGCCATGGGCGTGTTCGCCAGGCCCATCGACAGCAGCGCCTCGATCTCGACCCGCAGCGTGCCGGCGGCTTCCTTGACGCACTCGAGGGCGGCGTCATCGGTGATGCGCAGCCCGTTGGCATACTCCATCTTCGCCTTGCGCGATTTCAGGCGTGCCTCGATCTGTGGCCGGGCGCCATGCACCAGCACCAGCCGGATACCGAGGCTGTGCAACAGGGCAATGTCGTGCACCAGCCCCGGGAAGCGTGTATCGGCTACCGCCTCGCCGCCGAAGACCAGTACGAAGGTCTTGCCCCGGTGCGCGTGAATATAGGGCGCGGACAGCCGGAAGCCGTTGATGAAATGTCTTTGCCAGTCTTGCGTTGCCATGTCAGGAAATTCCTCTCGAACCGGTTATAGCAAGCACCGACATCAGGTACAAACGCTTTTCAGCAGCTGCTGCAGCAGGCTGACCATCGGCTGCAGCCGGTCGGTGGCGAGATATTCGTCCGGCTGGTGGGCCTGTTCGATGTCGCCCGGGCCGAGCACCACCGGCTGCATGCCGAGCTGCTGCAGGTAGGGCGCTTCGGTACCGAAGGCGACGGCCCCGGCGGCATGGCCGGTCAGCTGCTCGGTGATGCGAACAATGCGCGCATCGGCGTCGGTGGTCATGGCCGGGACGCCCTCGAACAGCGCCTCGAAGCCGGCGCGGATACCGGAGCCCTGCAGGGTATCGGTGACCCGCTGGTGAATGGCGTGGCGCAGTTCGCCGATATCCATGCCCGGCAGCGGCCGCAGGTCGATGTGCAGTTCGCAGTCGGCGCAGATGCGGTTGGGGTTGTCGCCGCCGTGAATGTGGCCGAGGTTGAGCGTTGGCACGGGCACCGCGAACAGCGGGTCGTGCCAGCTCGCCTGCAGTTCCTGGCGCCATGCGAGCAGTGCGGTGATAACCCGGTGCATGGCCTCCAGGGCGCTGTTGCCGAGCGCAGGGTCGCTGGAGTGGCCGGCATGGCCGTGCAGGCGGATGGCCTCCATCATCATGCCCTTGTGCATCCTCACCGGGCGCATGCCGGTAGGTTCACCGATCAGGGCATGGCGTGCGTGCAGGGCGTCATGTTCCACCAGGGCGCGGGCACCGGCCATGCTGGTTTCCTCGTCCGCGGTCGCCAGGATGATGACCGGCTCGCGCAGGTCCCGCGGGCGGATATCCCGCAGTGCCTCGATGGCCAGTGCCAGAAAGGCCTTCATGTCCGAGGTGCCGAGGCCGTAGAGACGACCGTCGGCCTCGGTCAGGGAAAACGGGTCATGGCGCCATTCACCCTCGTCCCACGGCACGGTATCGGTGTGTCCGGACAGCACCAGCCCGCCAGGCCCCTGGCCGAGGGTGGCAATCAGGTTGGCCTTGCCGGGCCTGCCGGCGAGCGGCATGACCTCGACGCTGAAGCCGGCGTCCTCCAGCCAGCCGGCAAGCAGGTCGATGACCGGGCGGTTGCCCTGGTCGAGCTCGTGGCTGACGCTGCTGACCGAGGGGGTGCCGATCAGGCGAGCGATCATGGTCAGCAAGTCGGGTGGGCCCTGTCTCATGCGATTGCCTGCCGGATACCGGTGTCTGCCAAACGATACACCAAGCATACCGCCTGGCGGCCAGTCGTGTGCAGGCCGGTTCTTTATGTCACTGGCCGACGAGGACCAGCCTTGGCCCCATGACCTGGTCGTAGTCCTCGAGCGACTGCGGGTGGGCAAAGGCATAGCCCTGCATGTGGTTGACGCCCATTTTCCTGAGTTCCCGGGCAACCTCGTCGGTCTCGACAAACTCGGCAATGGTTTCCTTGCCGAGCAGGTGACCGAGTTTATTGATGGCGCGCACCATGGCGTGGTCAACCGGGTCTGACAGGATGTCACGCACCAGGCCACCGTCGATCTTGAGGAAATCCACCGGCAGCTTTTTCATGCAGGTGAACGAAGACAGGCCGCTGCCAACGTCATCCAGGCAAAAACGGATGCCATGCCCGCACAGGGTCAGCATGAAGCCAGTCGCGGCGGTCAGGTTGGCCATGACGGCGGTCTCGGTGATTTCGAAGCAGAGTTGCTGCGGCGCGACGCCGGTGATTTCCAGTTGCTGCAGAATGAATCCCAGTATGTCCTGGTTGCCGATGGACTGGGCGGAGAGATTGATGGAAATTTTCGGCGGGCAGTGGTTGTCGACAGACTCGCGTGCCAGCCAGTTCAGGGCGTGGCTGATGACCCAGCGGTCGATGCTTGCAGCCAGGCCGTATTTCCCGGCCGCCGGCAAAAAGGCGCCGGGGGCAAGGGTAGTGCCATCGTCGTCGATCATGCGCAGCAGGATCTCGATGTACCGGCCCTGACGCCTGTTGCCGGTGCAGGGTACGATAGGCTGGAAATACAGCCTGAAGCGGTCCTCCTCCAGTGCCCGGTTCAGGCGCGGCACCCACTGCATCTGGCCGTGACGCTCCTGCAGGTGCCGGTTGCCCATGTCTGCGACCTGTATCCGCTCGCGGCCCGTTTCCCTGGCGATGTAGCACGCCGAGTCGGCTGCACGCATGGCGCTCGCCAGGTCGCCGGTGCCCCGATCGAGCGGCACAATGCCGATGCTGAGGCCGAGCGTGAAGGTCTGGTCATCCCAGCTGAAACGGAAGTCCTCGATTGCAGACAGCAGTTTTTCGGCAATTTGCATGGCCTTGTCAAGCGGGCAGTTCTCCAGCAGCATGCCGAATTCGTCACCGCCCAGCCGGCCCAGGGTATCGCGCCTGCGTACTGAACTCAGCAGCAGCTGTCCAACCTGCTGCAGCAGGTTGTCGCCGGCGACATGGCTGCAGGTGTCGTTGATGATCTTGAAGCGGTCGAGATCCATGTACAGCAGGGCGTGCGTCGCCGACTGGGTCTGTGCATGCGCGATTGCGCGTTCCAGTCGCGCCTCGAATTCGCGACGATTGATCAGACCGGTGAGCGGGTCATGCGAAGCCTGGTAGTGCAGCTGCCGGTTCTTTCTGGCGACACGCCTGCGCACCATGTACAAAACCAGCAGGCAGCAGACAAAGGCGATTGCGGCCAGCGTGGCCAGCAGCTGGCGGGTGCTGCGATAATGCTCACGGCTTGTGGTCAGTGCGCTGACGGCGTTCGTCTGCTCATGGCGTACCAGCCTGTCGAGCGTCTTCAGGATCATGCCCTGCAGCAACTCGGCCTTTCGCATGACCGACGAGACCTCGGTATCCGGCGCACCATCCATCAGCAGTTCTGCGGCGTTGTCGCTCCAGGGCTGCGCTTCCCGCGAGAGTGCTGTCAGCTGCAGGTGAATGGCGTATTCCATGTCGTCCATACCCAGCCCGACCAGTGTCTCGCGTGCGCGGCGATACTTGCCTGCATGGCTGATGAAACGCTGGTATTCCTCGTCACGCTCGAAGTGGTCGCCGGCGAGGCGCATGGTCTTCAGGCTGTTGCTGCGCAGGCGGATGGCGTCACGCATCTCGTTGGCGGCGGCGGTTTTGCTGTTGCTGGTCTGGACCAGCCGGGCCATGCTGTCGTTGCCGGACTGCAGCTGGATCAGTGCGACGAACACCAGCGCGAACGTCATCGCCAGCACCATCAGGAACCCCCCGCTGACCAGCAGTTCCGTGTGGTCACGGATCATTACCCTGATCTTGCCGGCTGCCGGTTTAAGCATGCCGCTGGCTGCCTTTTTCATGTCTGGAATGAACGCTGTACATCAGGACTGACATCGGCAGAAATGGCGTGAACTTGATCGCTGGCAGCCGGTTATGGGCCCGGCTGCACTGCCGCCTGCGGAACGGTCTGACGGCCGTAACAGGGCTTCGGGTAACGGTGCCCGGATGCACTGGCAGTGCAGGGTGGCGGCTCAGTCGGGAGTGACTGTGCCTGTTTCGGGATCAGGCCGAGCGAGGCTCCATCGTGGCAATACCATTGCGCAGGTTGACCGGCAGTGCTTCATGCAGGGCAGACGGCGGGTCGAGCCGCAGGTTTTTCATGATGGCAATGAAATCCTCGCGCGTGCGGCCGTTGCCGATGCGGGGGTTGTGGCGCTTTTCATCGAGGATGGACGAGGCAGGCCGGCCGGCACCGTTGTGGCCCGGGTAGACAACGGTGTCATCCGGCAGGGTGAACAGTCGCCGGGTAATGGAATCGTACAGCACGCCGGCATCACCCGACTGCAGGTCAGTGCGACCGCAGCTGCCTACCAGCAGGGTATCGCCGGTGAACACGGCACCGGGAATGTAATAGCTGACGCCACAACCGGTATGCCCGGGGGTGCTGATGACGCGGATCCTGCCGTTGCCAAGCGGGATCAGGTCGTTGTCCCGCAGCAGGACATCCGGGTTCTTCGAGCCGTAGCCCTCAGGAACCAGTACGGCCGCATCCAGCAGTTCCCGCAGCTGCCCGGAGGCCGTGATGTGGTCTATGGGTACATGGGTCTCCAGCGCATAGCGCAGGGTCAGACCCAGATCCTTCAGCAGCCGCAGGTCGCGCGCCAGCTGGTCCTGCACCGGGTCGATTATCGCGGCCTCGCGCGTGGCCTCATCCCAGATCAGGTAGGAGCAGGTGGTGCTCCTGGGGTCGTGTAGCTGCTGCAGTTGCATGGCGGTGTCCGGTAACTATCCTGTGCATCCTCTACCCGAAATTGTCCATACAGGCGTAGGAACCCAGATTGTGAACAACCGTGAAGCCGCAGGCCTCCAGCAGCTGCTTGGCCATGCCGCTGCGCTGGCCGCTGTTGCAGTACAGCAGTACCGGCGTCTGCCGGTCCAGTTGCTTGAGTGCCTGCTGGATAAGTGGCAGCGGTATATTGACCGAGCCGGGCAGGGCACCACGCTGGTGTTCCATTGGATTGCGTACATCGACCAGCTGTGCACCCCTCGCCACCAGGTGACGGGCATCGGCGCAGGAAATGGTTGGCTGATACATGTGTTGCCGCTCCAGACTTGGTAGATTAATAAATAATTAAACACTTATATTCTATCGCCTGGACAGGGGTTTGCAAGACCTTTCAGCAAGATTTTCCAGCCAGGAAAAAGCAGTCTATCTAACTGACTGAATTGAATAAATTCATGCATTGATCTGCCAGAAATATGGCGCACGTATTTCATGAGCATGCGGCGCTTCCGGCCCGTGCGGCTGCGGGTGTGCAGTCGCTGGCAGTCTTCCGTATGCCCGCGGGAGGTCTGTACAATGACCGGCTGTTTTCTGTTCATCCGTGGCCTGTCTGGCAGTCGTGTCGCGCCCGGGCCCGTTCACTGGAGTTATGCATGACTAACCGGCTCAACCGTTACAGTTCCCGTATCACCCAGCCCAAGTCGCAGGGCGCTTCACAGGCCATGCTGCACGGCACAGGCCTGACCCGGGAGGACCTGGACAAGGCCCAGGTAGGCATTTCCAGCGTCTGGTATGAAGGCAATACCTGCAACATGCACCTGAATGATCTCGCGGCGCGCGTCAGGGAAGGCGTACAGGCTGCCGGGCTGGTCGGCATGCGTTTCAATACCATCGGCGTCAGTGATGGCATCTCGATGGGCACCGACGGCATGAGCTATTCGCTGCAGTCGCGCGACCTGATCGCTGACTCCATCGAAACGGTCATGTGCGCGCAGTGGTATGACGCGAACATCTCCATTCCGGGCTGCGACAAGAATATGCCCGGCTGCATGATTGCCATGGGACGTCTTAACCGGCCGGCGCTGATGGTCTATGGCGGCACCATCAAGCCGGGTCACATCAACCACGATACACTGGATGTTGTTTCTGCCTTCCAGAGCTATGGCGAGTTCCTCGCCGGCAAGATAGACGAGGCGACCCGCAGCAACATCGTCGAACATGCCTGCCCGGGCGCCGGCGCCTGCGGCGGGATGTACACGGCGAATACCATGGCCTCCGCTATCGAGGCCATGGGCATGTCACTGCCGTACAGTTCGTCGACACCTGCAGTGGACACGAAGAAGCTCGACGAGTGTTTCCAGGCCGGTGCCGCGATCCGCAACCTGCTGGAGAAAGACCTGAAGCCGCGCGACATCATGACGCGCGAGGCGTTCGAGAATGCCATGGTCATCGTCATCGCCCTTGGCGGTTCGACCAATGCCGTGCTGCACCTGATCGCCATGGCGCGGGCGGTGGACGTGTCGCTGACACTGGACGATTTCCAGCGGGTCAGCAGCCGCATCCCGTTTCTTGCCGACCTGAAGCCAAGCGGCCGCTACGTGATGGAGGACCTGCACAACGTCGGCGGTACCCCGGCAGTTATGAAATACCTGCTGGAGCAGGGCCTGCTGAACGGCGACTGCATGACGGTCACCGGCAGGACGGTTGCCGAGAACCTGGCTGACCTGCCGGGGCTTGCGGACGGCCAGGACGTGTTTCACAAGCTCGACGACCCGATCAAGCCCACTGGTCACATCCAGATTCTCAAGGGTAACCTGGCACCGGGCGGTTCGGTCGCCAAGATCACCGGCAAGGAGGGTCTGAAGTTCAGTGGCCCGGCGCGGGTGTTCGATTCAGAGGAAGACATGCTTGCCGCGCTGGAAGAGAATCGCATCGGCAAGGGTGATGTGGTGGTGATACGTTACGAGGGTCCGAAGGGTGGTCCGGGCATGCCCGAAATGCTGACGCCGACCTCGGCCATCATGGGCGCGGGGCTGGGCAAGGACGTGGCCCTGCTGACCGATGGCCGCTTCTCGGGCGGCTCGCACGGTTTCATTATCGGCCACATCGTGCCCGAGGCCCAGGAGGGCGGGCCGATCGCACTGGTGCGCGACGGCGACCTGATCACGATCGATGCCGAGGGCCTGAACCTGTCGGTGGATGTCAGTGACGCGGAGATGGAGCAGCGCCGTTCAGCGTGGGTGATGCCGCCCTACAAGGCCCAGCGCGGCACGCTCTACAAGTATATCCAGCTCGTCAGGAATGCCTCGGAAGGGTGCGTGACGGACGAGTGAGTCTGGTCCTCTGCGGTGAACTAACACCTGCAATTGCAGGGCAATGCCCTAGAACGTATCCCAGCTGGATTTCTTGCGCCAGCGGATGCGCGGGATGATCAGGCCGACGATAATACCCAGCAGTACCACACCGGCACCGACCATGAACCAGTCGCGGGCGGTACGGTCCTTGAGGTTTTCGTTCTCCTGCTGCACGGTTTGCAGGCTGCGCTCGAGTGCCACCATGCGGCTCTTGAGCTCCTTGTTTTCACTGTCGATCGCCAGGGCGCTGGACGCGGTGCGCTTGATTTCCGCAAGTTCCTGGCTGACATCGCGGTGTTCACTGTCCAGGTTCTGACGTTCCTTTTCGACGCTGGACATTTCCTCCTGAAGCCCTGCCATGGTGGTATGCATCTTGCGGTTTTCCAGTTCCAGTTCCGCCAGCCGCTTTTCCGCCTCGGCCAGCCGGTCACGGGCGGCCGGTCCGCTCATCAGGAAACGGGTCAGTACCCAGCCCTCCTTGCCGCTGCGTGTCTTGATACGGCTGTAGCCGGAGGCCTTGTCGGTCTCGAGCACGTCGACCGGCGTGCCGCTGCGCAGCATGCGGAGGATGCCGTGGCTGGTGCTTTTGCCGCTGCGCATGGTGATCTCCAGCCGGTCGCTGACGTAGCGTGTCTCGGCCAGGGCATTGCCTGTCAGGATGACGAGCAGGAAAAGGATGCTAAGTGCCTGTTTCACAGCAACTCCAATGTGTCTGGCGGGTAACGGGGTGGCTATTCTAGCCGATCGGGGCGGCCGGTTCACTGCGACGTGACGGATCGTGGCTGATTTCCCGGATCCGGGCAAGCCGCTATGATTGCGACATCATCCGTTACCGAGCGAAAGGCAGACTGTGGAAATCGATCCAGACGAAGGCTGGCTGCGCGAGGCCCGGCGTGTGCCCTCGCCAAACTGCGATGCGCGCCCGGCCGGCGCAGACATCACCCTGATGGTGGTGCACGGGATCTCATTGCCGCCGGGTGAATACGGCGGCGGCTGGATCGATGACCTGTTCTGCAACCGCCTCGACCCCGGGGCGCATCCCTATTTCCGGGAGATAAGCGCCCTGCAGGTTTCCAGCCACCTGCTGATCCGGCGCGACGGTGAGCTTGTCCAGTATGTCCCGTTCAGCAAGCGCGCCTGGCATGCGGGTGACTCCTGCTTCGACGGGCGCAGCGCCTGCAACGACTTTTCCATCGGCATTGAGCTGGAAGGGCAGGACACGGAACCCTACACCGCCAGACAGTACGAACAGCTTGCAGCTGTCATGCAGGCGCTGGTGGCTACCTATCCGGGCCTGTCGCTGGACCGCGTCGCCGGTCACTGCGATATTTCCCCGGGCCGCAAGACGGATCCCGGCCCGGCCTTTGACTGGCAATTGCTGCAGGCACGGCTGGGCGGGGATGTCGCATGACGGACACCCCTGACACGGTGGTCGACCTGTTACGCCACGGCGAACCGGTTGGCGGTTCGCGTTACCGCGGCCAGATCGATGACCCGCTAAGCGAGCGGGGATGGCGGCAGATGTGGCAGGCCGTTGATGGCACCTGCGGCTGGCAGCGTATCGTAACCTCGCCGCTGCTGCGTTGCAGGGAGTTCGCCATGCAGCTGGGCGAGCGGCTGGATGTACCGGTGCATGCCGAGGCGCGTTTTCGCGAAATCGGGTTCGGCGATTGGGAGGGCAGAACCCGTGCCGAGCTGGAACAACTGCAGCCGGGGCAGGTCCGGCGTTTCTACCAGGATCCGGTTGCACATCGTCCGACGGGTGCCGAGCCGCTGGACGCGTTCATGAGGCGAGTCGGTGAGGCCTTTGCCGAGTTGCTTGACCGTCATGCCGGCGAGAGCGTGCTGGTGGTTGCGCACGCCGGCGTGATCCGGGCCATCCTTGCACATACCCTGGATATCCCGCCGTCCAGCATGTACCGCATCCATGTGCCCAATGCCGGCATCTCGAAGCTGCGCACCGACCGGGTCCGGGGCTTCAACCTGGTGTCGCATGGCAGGTAGTGTCAGGGGCTGGATGGCCTGAACATGCATCGGGTGCTGCCGGACTGGCTTCGGCCGGCTAACTTCGACCCCGGGTCGACCTTTCACGCCCGGCGAATGATGGTGATGCCCGACGGCAAGCGGCGGCCGTATGGCCGCCGCTTGAGCAGTGTATCCCTGCACTGACTGCAGGCTACTTGATCAGCGCAATACCGCCCAGGTTGTCGGCCACATAGGCGCGACCGTTCTCAACCGTGACATCCAGCGCATCGCCGACGGTGTTCAGGTGCTGTACCAGTACTGGCGCAGCCGGGTTCGTCCAGTTGATCTTGATGACGCCCGCGTCACCATAGGCGACATAGAACAGCAGCTTGCCCTTGACCTTCATGCTGTACATTCCCAGCGCCCCGCCGCTCCAGCCGGCCAGTTCGGCCGAACCGCCCAGGGTTTCGTCCTGCAGCTTGAAGCGGGCGACTGCCTCGGGCCGGTAGTCGTAGCCGTTGCCGCCGGGCTTCCAGACATCGGTGGGGTCGATGCCATCCGGCAGCGGCGAGATCAGGTCATGCACGGCCGGGTCAGGGTCATCGATGAGGTAGGCCACCATACCGAAGCTGTCGTAGGTGAAGTAGGCGTAATCACCCACGACCTCCACATCCACGCTGCGGCCATCAGCCTTGCCCACTTCTTCCTCGTCACCGACCTTGATGGGCTCGAAACGCTTCACCAGCACCATGTTCTCGACATCACTGATGTCAACGACTGCGATGCCCGCATGACCGGCTGCCACAAAGGCATAGTCGGTGCCGGTGGTGGGATCGGTCCAGAGTTCGGCCGCCGTGGAACGTCCCAGCAGCGGGTTGCCCTCAGCCGCACCGAGGTTACTGACCACGTGATCACCGTAAGTCAGGCTGGCTGGATCGTAGTCCGGCACCACATCCAGGTCGTAGACCGTCAAGCCGTTGCTGCCGTCGCTCACGAAGGCGAGGTTGTCGCGGACGACGACATCATAGGCATGGTCCTGCCGGTCGATGCCGCCAATACTGCCGGTCTCGAGACTGTGCTCGAAGATGTCATCGAGGAGGACCGCGCTCGTGTAGGCGGGCTGCTCCAGCAGCGGCGAGCCAACCTGGCCGAGTCCCTTTTGGATATCGGCGATAGCAAGCCGCCGCATGCCGAGGCTCTGCGACAGCACCAGTGCACTGCGCTTTTCGATATCCAGCACCACGTCATAGGCATGCGGGGTGGGGTAGACAAGTAAAGCCTCTGCATTTTCAGTCGGGTACTCGCTCTGCAGGGTGTTGGCGACCAGGTGCACATCTTTGGTCGGGATCGGTTGACAGCGCTTGTCGGCGATCTTCCATGCAGATAGGCCGTGCGGGCCGTCCGCCACGAACAGGTACTGCCGCCAGGCGTCGACACCCTCGGTGTGGCCGATGGAGATGGCCTGCAGCGGCAGGCCGTTGACATCGGCGCCGACCTCATCCGTGGTCGCCAGCGATACCGGTATGGCGTAGGAGTTCACCGCGTCCTCGATATCGCCCGGAACCAGGTTGCGGATATCCACGAAGTTCATGCCGCCCGCACCGGCTGCAAGCACCACGTCGACCTCGGCCTCGTCATCGACCTGATTATCGGTATTCATCGTGCCCGACAGTGCCAGGGCATTGCCGTGACCGCCGACCTCACCGGTCACCAGCAGGTCGGGTCCCTCATCATCGATCATCCACGCAGGCGGAGTCTCGTCATCGGCCAGAATCCCGAATTCGTAGGACGTGACGAACTCGTAGTCGGGCCAGTGATCGCCCACCCCGTCGGGATCATCACCATCCGGCAGAACGTTGTTGTTGCAGGGGCAGCTGGGGTCCTTCCAGTAGGTCTCCGGATCCTCCGCGTGCTCCATCACCACCAGGCCGGCAAAATGGTCCGAGTAGTAGACCTTGCCGCTGGTCCCGGCCTCATCGAGACTGACCTGCACTGCAATGACGCCGGCCTCTTTCAGCATGCCGGAGCCAAAGTGCGGGAACAGGCTCTTGGCGTCGGTTCCGGTCGGGGTATCAGGTCCCTTGGCCGGCACCGCCGGGGCATAGCCCAGGTATTCTTCCCTTGCAGTGTCAGTGTCATAGCCGGTCACGTCGACCGCGATCAACCCGCCCAGCCCGTAGGCGATATAGGCGATGGTCGTGGGTTCGCCGCCGCCATTAGGGCTGAAGGTCGCCACGTCGACCGCGCGTGCCTTGTAGTAGTCCCTGCCGTAACGGTCGAAACTGGCCCACGGGGTGCAATGGTCAAACGGATAGGCTGAGCAATCGAAATCACCCTTCCATACCTCGCGGATCTCGAAACAGACCTGGCGGAAGCTCGGCATACCGGTGTCAGCATCGAGGTAGCCGGCATCCTCGCCGGGAACCTCAACATCGCACTCTGCGATAGACGAATCCTGCACCACCGCGCTCACATCCATGTCGATGAACCAGTCCTCGGCGACGCCGGCATCGGTGTAGAGGTTGTAAGTCCCGACCTGCTCGAGGGTGTCCGGATTGAAGATGCCCATGCCCAGGTAGCCCATGGCCACGAACAGCCGCTGGTTCGGTGCTTCTCCATACAGGGTCAGGCTCATTGGGCCGCCCCATGCGACCTCACCCGCGAATTGCAGGGTATAGACTTCATCTTCGATCAGGAGGGTTAGCTGGTCTGCATCCAGGACCGGCCCTGCCAGTAGATTGGACAGTGCGGTCTTGTGCAACCCGTAGCCCTGGTCAGCGATGAGCAGCTGCAAGGGGTCGGCATCGTTGCCCGGCTGGCTGTCATAGACTGCCAGCGCGCTGATCGGCGCGCGGTCAGAGGCGATCACGTTGTCCGGCACGATATTGCCGCCGCCATCGGCCCAGGTGATCCCCGTCTGCTCGTAATTCACGCCTACGGTGCTCACCAGCGTCATGGCTGCCGGGTCCGCCAGGTTGACGACCGCGATGCCCTCTGACCCCATCGCCAGCAGCGCATAGCGCACGCCCGCGTCCCCCTCGGGGTAGGTTACGATGTCGATGTCCTTGATATAGCCGGGCACCTCGATGGCATGGTACGGGTCATCAGCGACTGCATTCACGGGCCTTGCCCGGAGTTCGTTCGCGACGTTATAGAGGGTCCACTCCATGCCTGCCTGTTCAAACAGCAGGGTGGACGTCGTTGCACCGCCGATGCGGGTTGCGCTGTCCAGGGAGGCGGCAATCGGATCGTCACACAGGTTACTGGCCCCGTCTCCTCCTCCGCCGCCTCCGCCGCATGCGGTAACCGCGATTACCGTGGCCAGCAGCATGGCGCCGGTAGAGCAAATGCGTTTGATCGATGTTTGAAAGTGCATGTTCATTTCTCACTACTCCAGAAAGTCACTAGAATTCCTTTTAACTGATTATTGACCATGGCCTTATTTGGCACTTTGATGCACGTCAATCAGGATAAAAATGGTGACTGAATTCACTGCGGTTGACCGCCCGGCAAGTAGTTTGCTGGCACAGTGTTGCGCTAACCTGAAAAGTGAATGACAACCATTCGGTCCGCACTGGCTGGAAGCCAGGAGGCTACTGAACAGCACAGCATATACACGCGGCAATAATTGCTTCGGCCGCACACCGTGTCGTGAACGTCAGCGCCGCGGTGGTATACCAGCAGGTCGCCACCCACTGTCGGGTTCGCGCATTTGCAGCTCATCGTCTTCCCGGTCATTTTGTCTTATCGTGGGAAGGGCAGGATCTGACATGTGACAGCTATCCGGTATACGTAGTATCAACAATGCCAGCCGATTGGTGTATGTGATAAAATTCGAATTTTAAGGACCAACAATAAGGTTCTGGACTGTATCAATAAAAATGAGTCTACGGAGAGATCATCATGCAGCACCATGTAGTGCGCGTAGTCCCGCGCGCAGCCTGGTGATGCGGGGTCAGTTCAGGGTCTGGTGAATATGCCGGGTCTGGACTGAAACACGCCTCTCACACTCTCAACGAACCTCAATCCATGCCGGGTGATTGCATCATGGGCGGTCGGCCCGGGTTCCCGGATTTCGTCCCGCAGGAGGCAGATGCTCACGGGGCGGTTGCTGTTACCGGATAGCGACTTGGCTGTGGATGATAAAACGCTACCGCGAAAGCTTGTTACAAGCCCACTCCGGGGTGGTATGCCGGACAATATTGATTTGGCCTGCAGGGCTGAGGAATTTCTTCAGGAACAGTATCAATTCGTGTTTGCCGATCTGGAAAAATATTTCATCTAAGCCCTTTACCTTGTCTGCCGGGGGGGCTATATATCCACCATGCACACGGTCGTGTGCGTGATTACGACCATCCGGGTCGGTCCATCGGGCGCATAGTCGAGTCAGTTGTTTCCTGGTTTCAGCGTCGTGTTTCTGTCTGTCGAATTCGGCGGCCTGTGATTTGTGCGCGGTGAATGTTTTCCGCGAACAGACTATTTGAGGGATGTCCGGCATGTGGATATCACACATACGATGTACGATCTGTGCGCTTGCACTATGTGCCGTAATGCCTGTCGGGTGCATGAATGTCCCGACAGCCAACATCAGGGAAGACATGCATGCGGTACCGCCCGGCGCCGGACTCCTGGTGGGATCGGTTACCCAATCCAGTGACGGTGACCCGAGTCCATACCACAACAAGGTGGGGTTTATCTTCACCCCGAAAGGCTCAGGCAGGCGAATCGGCCCCGGTACACTTCTGCTGAAGTCGGGCGATGACGTGCTTTACCCGCTCTACCCGAAAAGCTGGCTGGAAGACAGGGGCCTGGAAGACGTCAACGGGAGACTGTTTGCGGTTACCGTGCAGCCCGGCACGTATGTTCTTGACGGTTTCTATATTGATGCACCGGGCTACAAATACCATGAACTGGCAGGTTCTGTCACATTTGAAATTGTGGCAGGAGAGATTCTGTATGTGGGTAATTTTGATGCCGCCTTCTGCGTCCGCCATGCATACGCCAATCAGTACGGGGTGGCCGGTGTCAAACTTTCGGTGAACGATAGATCCGGGCGGGATATACCACTGCTCAGGGATAAATTCAGGTATTTGCAGCATGAACCAATAGAGGTCAGAGTGCCTGACAGTGCGGCGCTGCAACAGAAAGCAAAACCGTTGTCAACGTGGTGTGATTGCTACAAAAAATGCAATTCAGACCTGTAAATACCTGCGTTGCTGTGGCCATTGCTTTGATTGCCCTCTTCGGTGCAGGTTGTGTCTCCCTGATTCAAGGGAACGTCAGCGAAAACCATCAGTCAGGCACTGCCCCCGGTACTGGTGTTATTGTCGGCTCGGTTACAGCCCCCGAGGTCTGGTATCACGATGACGCCTACTTTTATTACCGCTCCCTCGGCGATGGAGGCAAGCACAAGGGAGTCCTTACCTCAGGCACCAAGTTCCCGTCTTTTTCACCATGGCTTCCTTCATGCGACGAAGGCGGCCTGGCTGATCAGTGCGGCCGATTGTTTGCCATCAGCCTGCCAGCAGGCAGTTATGAAATCCACGCGGCGCGGCTTGACCGGCACTATTTTGAACTAAATCAACCTGCCGTTTTCTCCGTCACGGAAGGGGGTGCAATCTATCTTGGCAACCTGCATGTGGCCTATTGCAAAGGTATGCCTGGCCGTACTCGCGGAAACATTCTGGGTGCGGATATCTCGATCAGGGACGAATACGAGAGAGATACAGGCCTCATTCGGGAACGGTTCGGTTCACTGCATGAGATCATTATAGACAAGCAGCTGCTCCCTGATTATGCATGGCGATACAGGGTGTCTTTTACGCCATATGACTGGGGAACCTGTAGCCGCTAGTTGGCCAAACATGCGGGCCCCGGGAGCCCGCGCCCGGATACGGCAGTGATTCCGGCCGACACTATTCGCCGGTTGCTGGAATCGTTACGTGCCCTTCGCTTTGCAGACGAGACAACTTGCCTGCGGATGGCTTCGCCCAATATTTACAACGGCATGGTGGGGCCGGCGTTCACCTGCGATGGTTCGCGCGGTATATTTGCCGATGAATTCCTCCAGAAGGGGCTTGCGTTCCGGATTGGAAGTGCAGCCGCGGGGGGTAACGACAGTCCCCTGTGCGCGATAGTCATCCGGTGTTTGCGACCCTGCCGCAGCCTGCAAGCCGGGCGTGAAGTATGGTCAATATGCACGCGATATCCCTGTTGCCGGATACGGCACATGTGAGGGTGCATGATCCATAAATGCACCAGTGCAAATCCTGGCTACCGCGTGGATATACATGGCGGCGAGTCATGACCCGGATATGTGGCCATTGATTATGCAAACACCGGATATAAATGTAGCGCTCCATGAGCATGGTAATGTAAGATGCCGCGTCGCCACGGTGAGCTGCATATCGGTTATTGACAGGCTGTTGTTTGCCATGGCATCAAACTGAATGCATGCCCGGTGAGCAATGACGGCCGGTGCGTTCTGCACAGCCTGGGACTGGACAACCGTCCTGTTTTCTACGTCAACTTATGCAAGCCTGAAAATCGGCAGCGAATACTGCCGAAACTATTACCCTTTATGGAGGATATATGGATGCTCTGGTGACGCTCGCCGTTATTGCGGTCATCGTTGTGTTGATATTCGACTACACCAACGGTTTTCATGATGCCTCCAACATAATAGCTACAGTTATTGCCTCCCGTGCAATGACGCCTGTGCAGGCCGTCATCATCGTTGCCACATTTGAATTCCTGGGGCCACTGCTGGGTGGTACGGCGGTAGCTAACACTATCGGCAAGTTCATTGATATCAGTGACCTGCAATCGCTGGACGCGGTTACGATCATACTGTGCGGTATAATCGGGGCGATCACGTGGAATCTGGGAACATGGTGGTTCGGAATCCCGTCCTCGTCCTCACACGCCCTGGTGGGCGGGCTGGTCGGTTCGGTGGTGGTGTCAGTCGGTGTTGATCATGTTGCGTGGGGGTTCAGCGAACTGACCCAGGGCCACTTTACCGGGGTAACCAAAGTGCTCGTTGCCCTGATCGTTTCGCCGATTATAGGTTTCTGGGCCGGGTTCTTCATTCACCGGCTGATGAGATTCCTGTTGCGTGCGGCATCACCCGTTGCCAACAAATATTTGCGCCGTGTGCAGTTTTTCACTTCAGCCGGCCTTGCCTTCTCGCATGGTGCAAACGATGCCCAGAAAAGTATGGGCATCATTACCCTGGTGCTGCTGCTGGGCGGCTTTATTACGGAATTCGAAGTGCCGTTCTGGGTGATTCTTGCGTGTGCCGGCTCGATTACCCTGGGTATTATGTCGGGTGGCTGGCGAATCGTCCGTACCGTTGGTTTTGGTATTTACAAGGTGCGCCCGCTGCACGCATTTGATGCCCAGTTAACGTCTGCATCGGTAATCTTTGCGGCATCGATGATCGGCGCGCCGGTGTCGACAACCCACGTCGTAAGCTCGTCCATCATGGGGATCGGTGCCTCGGAGCGGCCCAAGGCGGTACGCTGGGGCAAGGCGCGCGAAATTCTCAAGACATGGGTAATCACGATTCCCGGTGCTGCCACAGTGGCAATAATCAGCTATTACCTGGTGCACCTGATAACCGGCGTGGCATAGGCTGCATCGGACTGTATCGATAATTATGCTGCAAGGCAGCCATTATGCACGGAGAAGACAAGAATGAATGGTAGCTCAGACTCAGTAATAACACGCCTGGTAGACAGGGTGTTTCCCCGTATGCCGGACTTCTATTCCCTGCTCTCTGAGCAGTGTGACCTGGTTGTCGAGGCGATGGAGGTTTTCGTCCAGTTCATGGAGAACGGCGACAGGGCACTTGCCAGGCAGGTGCGGGCGCTGGAAAAACGGGGTGATGAAATCAAGGCAAGGAATACCGACATTCTGAACAAGTCGTTTTCCACGCCAATGGATCGGGAAGATATCTACCGTGCAATTACCACTATCGACCACATAGCCAATTATGCCAAGACCACGACCCGCGAAATTGAAGTTCTCATGGTGGAACCAGACAAGTACATGCTGGAACTCGCGGTCCTGCTGAAAGAGGGTGCGTACGCATTGCAGCGGGGGTACCGGAAACTGTCGGAAAGCCCGCACCTGGCGGAAGAAGACTCCCAGGCCGCGCGCAAGGCGGAACGCTCCTCTGAAAAAGTCTACCGCAGGGCGCTGGGCGAATTGTTCCGGGAAGATGCCTATATAGAAATTCTGGATAGTCAGGAAACCAATACCAGGGTGGCAGCCGTAAAACTGGTCCTCGAGATCTTCAAGCGCCGAGAGGTCTATCGCCACTTGTCCAATGCTGCCGATCGCCTGGCACGAGCCGGCGAAGTGCTGCATGACATCGTCGTCAAGATTTCTTGACCGCTCCGGCCTGAGCGGCCCGGTCTTTAGATAACGTCAGATCCAGTATGGAAAACGGTGAGTTGAGGCTGGGTGTCGACCTCGGCGGCACTGGCACTGGCGGCGGTATCGTGGTGGATGAACGGCTGGTCGCCGGACCCAGTGGTATCGCCGGCGAATGGGCCACAACCCGCTGCCGTGGCCGCGTGCCGATGAGTTGCCGGGACCGGCATGTGTTTTCAGACCGGGTGGATACAGGACTGGTCAGAGCCCTGCACGGCGATTCCAGTGGCGTTCGCGGTGCGGTATGGTTGTGGGCGCCTGGCTGAGCAGGTATAAACCGTATGACTGTATTTACCGGCAGGCTCCCTGCAATTCCCCTGCCGGGCAATCAAACAGGGAGTGTTGTTATGCCGCGAGCTTTTCGTCTGTTCATTTTGCCGGCCGCCCTCGCGCTGCTCGCGGGTTGTGCCGCCGGCCCCTCGGCCAGGCTGCATTACACCATCAAGCAGGAACCCGGTTCGCGTCCGCTGCAGCAGGTTGTGCTCCTGCCGGTCGATGTCGACGTGTACGAGATGTCGGCCGGCGGTATCAGGGAGGAAGTGCCTGACTGGAGTGACGTGGCCGGGGAGAATGTTCGCAATGCACTGCTGGTGTCGAAAGACCCGGAGGGCAAATGCTGCGTCACGCGCGAGGTGGACAGCTCGTCGCTGACTGACGAGGAGCGTGGCATTCTCGAGGAGCACCTGGCGCTGTTCAATACGGTTGCAGCAAACGCCATGTGGGCTGATCTGCCGGTTAACAGCGCCTGGCATTTCAAGGCGCAGCATTTCGATTACACGCTTGGCGACGGGCTGGCCTTCCTCAAGACTAATTACGGCATAGATGCCGGCCTGATCATCCTCGGCGAGGATGTCGTGTCGACCGCCGGTCGCAAGACAACTGCGGTTGTTGGCGCCATGGTCGGCTTCATTGTGCCGCTGGGTCATTCCACCCTGGTTGGTGGACTGGTCGACTTCGAGACCGGCGACCTGCTGTGGCTGAACCATACGGTCTCGGGCGGTAACGCTGACCTGCGCGAGCGTGGCTCCGCGCTCGGCCTGGCGCGCGAGCTGATGGCGGGATACCCGGCCCTGGATGCCGCACGCGAGCCGGCAACATCGACCGGCAAATAGTGCCCATGCCGAGGATACTGCGCTTGCTGCCGGCGTTCGCCATGCTCGGGCTGGCGGCCTGCCAGTCCACGCCCATAAAGCCGATGAGCGGCCACGAGGACACGCGGCACCTGAACGCGGAGGAAACCCGCCTGTGGCATTCCGCCGTCGAGTTCGACGGGCAGATGGAGAAGGCCGACTACCTGTACGAGGATGACGAACTGCAGGCCTACCTGGAGTCCGTGATGCAGAAACTGTACCCGGAGTACGGCGATACCATCGGTGTCCGGGCGGTGGATTCGCCAAGCCTGAACGCCTTCGCCCTGCCCAACGGCAGTATCTACATCAATACCGGCATGCTGACGCGTCTCGACAACGAGGCGCAGCTGGCAACCGTGCTGGCGCACGAGGGCGTGCACTTCACGCACAAGCACAGCTGGCAGCAGCGGCGTAACATGAAGACCTCGACGGCATTCTCGACCGGTTTCGGCATGGTGACCGGCATCCCGGCCCTCGGTGACCTCATAGCCCTGTCATCGATTTACGGTTTCTCCAAGGACCTGGAGCGCGAGGCGGATGCCGAGGGCTTCCAGCGGCTGGCGGCGGCTGGCTACGATGTCAGACAGGCGCCGGTCACCTTCGAGTACCTGCTTGCCGAGGTTGAGGCGCTGGACATCGACGAACCCTATTTCTTCTCCACCCACCCGGCACTGGAAGACCGCATCGAGAGCTTCGAGGAGCTGGTGCGGCAGCATGCTGCCACGAACGGCTATCGCGGTGAACAGGAGTACCGCATGCAGGTCGAGGAACTGCAGCTCGAGCTGCTGCAGGATTATCTGGAACTCGGCCAGTACCAGAGTGTGCTGCTGATCCTCGGGCGCCCGGATGCCTTTGTGCGCTACCCCCTGTCCGCCTGGTTCTACCTTGGCGAGGCCTACCGCCTGCGGGACGAGGAGGGTGATGCCGCGCGTTCCGCCGAGGCCTATACGACAGCAATCAGGCTGGTGCCGGAGTTTGCCCCCTCATGGCGCGCCATGGGGCTGCATTATATGAAACAGGGCGATGCGTCGCAGGCGGACAGCCACTTTTCCCGCTACCTGGAACTGCGGCCGGACGCGCCAGACCGGGCCTACATTGAACTCTATCGTACGAATCTGAAGACGAAGGATGCTCACTGATGAAACTGCATTTCAGAATTGCTGCCTGTCTGCTTGCCCTTCTGCTTGCCGGCTGTGCCGCCACCTGGGTCAGGGTGGAAGATGCGGACAGTCGCTATCGCGGTGAGCACTACAGTGTCACCCTGCCAGCCGGGTGGATGCGCTCGGAGGTCGGCGACAGCCTGGTGCTGTCGAGGGACGGCCTGGACCTGCAGCGAATCGTCATCGAGTACCGGTCGCACGAGAAGGCCTTCGAGAAGATCGAGAAGTCGTCATCGGCCGGCATGCTGCCCTCGGAACTTGCCGAACTGACCATTGCGGAGCTCAAGGCATCACAGGAAGACGGGCTGCCCAGTCTCGAAATTCTCGACAACCGGCCCATGGAAATTGCAGGAATCACCGGTTACGCGCTGCATTTGCGATTCAAGACCGATGCGGGCCTGAGGATCGAGGTGCTGCTGCGGGGCTTTGTCGACGAGGACGGCCTGTACCAGCTTCTCTACCGGGCCCCGACGCTGCATTACTTCGGGCGTGATCGCGAGGTCTACGAATCCATAACGGAATCCATGCAGTACCAGTCCGGCTCCTCTTGAGCCATCGGGGCTAGCCCGTCGCGGAACGGCGTCGCGGGTAACCGAACACCAGTGCGATTCCGGCCAGTGCCAGTGCGACAATTTCAACCCGGATGCCCGTCACACCCTCGCTGCGGATACCGTTGAGTGCGAGTGTGGCCAGGGCGCCGGATATCGCAATGGCACCGGCAATGGAGCGCCATGCCGGCGGCGATGCGCCGGCACCTTTCCTGGAGGCCTGCTCGAAGCGGCCGAACAGCGCTATCGCCGGCAGCAGCAGCAAGGTCAGCAGGCCGATCCATAGCGGCCGCGTGGCCCACCACAGACCGCTGTCTGGCTCGATGCCCAGCCCGTGGCCACCGAGCAGGTTCAGCGTGCCGATGGCCAGGATCATGACCGTAACGTGCCACAGGTACAGTGTCATGATGCGGCCGTTGACCAGCACGGTGATCGCCCAGGGCAGCGGTCGCTTCAGCCAGCGGCGCAGCGGCGTTTCCAGCGAGATCAACAGGCCGCCGTGGAACACGGCCAGTGACAGCAGCGCCAGTGATGGCGGACGGCTGTTGGACACGGCCTCGCCAGGTACGGTGATCATGCTGACGGGATAGCCGGCTGTCGTCACAAGGAAGATCAGTGCGGCCAGTCCGCTGGCCGACCAGAGCAGCGCCTGTCCGGGTCCGAGTATGCGCCTGTCGCGCCACAGGTAGCCCAGCTGGTGCACTGCCAGCCAGACAAAGGCGTAATTCAACCAGCGCAGCAGGGGCAGGTTGTTGCTGAAGGACAGCATGTCAATCAGCGCGGCGCACAGTGCCAGCACGACGAACGAGCCGGGGCCAAAGCGGCGCCAGGCTCGCCAGCTCAGCGGCGTGCAGACCACCACCATGATGTAGACAGCCAGGAACCAGGTCGGGATGAACGACGCCTGTGATCCCAGCCGTATCAGTGACGGCTCGATGCCGGCCTGGCTGGCCGCCAGCGCCAGGAGTGTCCATACCAGCAGCAGCGGCAGCACCGGCCCAAGCAGGCGTTGCAGGCGCGTCGACAGCCACAGGTGGTAGCCGAGGCCCTTGCGCCGGGCTGACTGCCACGAGACGCCGTTTGCATACCCCCCGACCATGAAAAACAGCGGCATGACCTGGAAAGCCCAGGTCAGCCACTGCGTCCAGGGGGCGAAGTGCAGCATGTCGCCCATACTGAGATGGCCGTCATCCAGCCAGGCCGCGGCCATCAGCCAGTGGCCAATGACGACCACCGTGATGGACGCGGCGCGGAGGAAATCGACGCTGCGGTTGCGCCGCGCCGGTGTGCGTTCGGCAAGTGCCTGCGCCCGGCGCCAGATTCCGGTAACTGACAAGTGGCTAGATGAAGAGCGTGATGTCGGCGCCTTTTGCGCTGGTCAGGTAGGTGGCCGCACCCGCCCACTCCGTGACCTCCGGGATAAATTCCTCCTTCTTCCAGCCGAACAGGTCGACGGTCATCTGGCAGGCGACCAGGTTCACTTCCGCCTCGATGCACAGCTCACGCAGCTCCGGGATCGTGGCAATGCCGTGATTCTTGACCGTCATCTTCATAAAGCTGGTAGCCATCGACTCGAAGCCGGGAACGCCGGCCATCAGCAGGTTCGGCATGTTCCACTCGATGCCCTGGAACCATTTCGGTCCGAACGGCATCTTCATCGGCATGGCGGGGTTACCCAGCGGGCTGACATGTGGCCTGAGGTCCTTCTTCAGCAGTGCCAGGCCGTAGAAGGTGAAGAACAGCGTGGCGTTCCAGCCCATGGCCGCGGCGGTCGAGGCGATGATAAATGGCGGGTATGCCCAGTCGAGTGTCCCTTTCGTTACCATGATAGACAGTCGTGGCGTGCCGGTGTCCTTGCCTTCCGCCATCTTCTCTGCAAAGCGCTGATCAAACCAGGCATTCATTTCGTCAGTTGTCATGCGGGTCTCCTCCATGTGTCTGACCGGTTGTGTCATTGTCAGGTACGCCGCCAGCCGCTGAGGGGGCAACGTAACCGCTCCCTTCGGCGAGTGCCGGGACACCGCCGTAGCCGTAAGAATAGTCCATGAGGTCGCGACCTGCAGGATTCGTGCAAAAAAAACGGCAGGGCATGCTATCCACGCCCTGTCGCTTCTCTCAGGTGTTACATCGGGCCGACCAGTTCGGCGCCCCCGTGGGTTTGCCGGACAAAGTCCAGCACATCCTTCGACTGCATGCGGTCGCGGTCATAATCAATCAACAGCAGGTGATCACGGCCCGGGCTGAATCGTGCGTCCTCAACACCTTCACAGTCGCGGAGGTGCCTGACCATCTCCGCCCTTTGCCCTTCGTTCAGTGCATCGTCGACATGCACCAAGACTTCGACTTGATGAATGTTGCTCATGGTGTCCTCCTTGTCTGTCTCGCTGACTGGTTTGGAACATGCCGTATTCCCAATACGGCACTTCGTGCCAGTTTCCTGTCCCTGCAATAATTATACTCCTCGCCTCGGAGAACGGCCCTGATACAGGTCACTGGCGCGGGCCGGGATGCCCGGCCAGTGCGGCATGCGGGCCAGGTCGCGGCGGTGGGGCCTGGATTATTCCGTGTCCTGGCTGGCCGCGATTTCGCGCAGCCGGGGAACATCCAGGCCGGCCGCATCGGCCTGCCGGATGGCGCGGGCAAGTCGTACCGGTGCACTGCGGCCCATGCAGTTGTGCTCCGGATCGCCTTCGAAGGCGGTCAGCATGCCCTGTATCAGGTCGTCGGCATCGAAGCTCTGGCCGGTCAGGGACTCCTGTATCCGGATGACCTCGCGGGCGATTGCCTCGGCCAGTTCCCGGTGGTTGGCCCAGAGTTCGCTGACGGTGCCGCCGGTGACCAGTCCTGCGCAATTGGTTGTGACGATATAGACGTTCTTGACTACCAGTTCGAACAGCAATTCCGTCGCGCTGTCCAGCACGCGCACGGGTATGTCAATGCTGCCCAGGGCCTCCTGCAGCAGGCCGGCCTGCTTGCCAAAGGCGGGGGAGGGGATGAGTACCCTGACGTCCTGGCCCTTTTTCTTTTCGAACCAGACCGAGATGACAGTCGGCTGGGCGAAGCCGTATTGCTCCCAGTCGCCGGGCAGCAGTTCATTCTGCAGCAGCCCGATGCGCTGGAACCATGCCGGCGGCAACTGTTCAAGGACCCCGTGCAGGTCATTTTCCGCTACCGCCACCAGGACGAGTTCCGGAGTGGGTATCGCGCGTGCCACTTCGGCCAGGTCAGACTGGCGTGTCGCCGGAAAGACCGGGTAACCGGCGCGCAGAAAACCGCGGGCGAAGACACCGCCCATCTCACCAATGCCAATCACGACAACCGGGGATTTCATCTGGATGCCTTCCTCACAGTAACTGTTAAACTGGTGCGCGAGTATAGCCCAATGCTGTTTCAGGGCGCCCCGTCCATCCCGGGTGCGCTGATGTTATTTTTGCAGCTCTTCGGCCCGGGAAAGCGGATGCGGATGAATTCTCTCCTGATCTTTTCACGATCATCATGTCTACGGGTGCTCGGCACCATCCTGCTCTGGCTGCTGCCCTGGAGCGGCGTCTGTGCGGAAATCCGTGTGATCGACGACAGCGGCCAGCCAGTGGTCCTTGAGCGCCCGGCCGGCCGCATCGTCAGCCTGGCGCCGCATATAACCGAGTTGCTGTTTGCGGTCGGTGCCGGTGATGCCGTCGTCGGTGCATCCGAATACAGCGACTATCCCGCGGCGGCGCGGGCGATACCGCAGGTTGGCGGCGGCAGTGGCCTCGATCTCGAGGCGATCCTGGCGCTGAGGCCGGAGCTGGTGGTTGCCTGGGGCAGCGGCAGCCCGCCCGGACAGGTGCAGCGCCTGCGACAGCTGGGGATTCCCGTGTTCGTGTCCGAACCGCAGTTCATTACCGATATTGCCAGCAGCCTGCAGCGCCTTGGCCGGCTGGCCGGTCACGGGACCGGGGCGGCGCAGGCGATCCGCCTGTTTGATCAGCGTCATCAGGAGCTCCGTGACCGCTATGCCGCGCGAGCGCCGGTACGCGTGTTTTACCAGGTATGGCAGCAGCCCCTGATGACAATCAATGGCGATCACCTTGTCAGTGATGTCATCCGGCTGTGTGGCGGCAGCAATATTTTTGCCGACCTGCCGGACCTGGCGCCGCCGGTATCGGTAGAGTCCGTGCTGCAGCGCAATCCCGAGGTCATCATCGCGGGCAGTGATGTGGCGGGGAACGCGGAATTGGCTGCCTACTGGCAGCGCTGGACCGGCATGAGTGCCGTGCAGAACGCGCATGTCTACACTGTCCGGCGCGAGTTGCTGGTGCGTCACACACCAAGGATCCTGGATGGCGCGCAGCAGGTGTGTGAAATACTGGAATCAGTGAGGGGCGGGCAGAGCCATTAATGACATGCGAGGTACTGGACTGACGCCTCTTGCGCCTTTGCGGTGAAACTGCTTTGTCCTTCTCTGCGAGCTCTGCATCGCTGCGGTGAGCCGGATTACTTATGCCACACAGTCCCAGGGCCCCCGCTACTTCCGCTCGTGCTGCCAGAAGACATCCGGCTCTCCGGCCTCGCGGTTCAGGTGGCGCGCCAGGACGAACAGCAGGTCGGACAGGCGGTTCAGGTAGCGGGCGGTGACGGGATTGATTTTCGCATTTGCACCGAGGGTGTAGAGGCGGCGTTCCGCGCGCCGGCAGGTGGCGCGCGCCACGTGACACTGCGCGGCTGCCCGCGTGCCGCCCGGCAGGATGAATTCCTTCAGCGCCGGCAGTTCACTGTTCAGTGCATCCAGGAACTGTTCCATGGCGGTGACGCTGCTCTCGCCAAGCAGGCAGTGTCCGGGGATGCTGAGTTCGCCACCGATATCAAACAGCCGGTGCTGGATGCCGGTCAGGCAGTCCCTGACGGTGTCTGTAACGGGTTCGCACAGCAGCAGGCCGATGGCGCTGTTGAGTTCATCGACGGCGCCGATCGCCTCGATGCGCGCGTCATCCTTGGCGACCCGGGAGCCGTCGGTGAGACCGGTCGTGCCATCGTCGCCGGTGCGGGTGTAGATCTTCGTCAGCCGCTTGCCCATCTCAGCCTCCCACCAGCCGGTACTCGACCGGCACCAGCAGTTCCAGTGCCCGGCCATGCAGCCAGTGCCCGGCCTGCGGGACGCTGGCCAGTTGCAGCGATTCAATGGCCGCCCGGTCAAGTACCGGGTAGCCGGATGTCCGGTCGACGTCAAGCCGCGAGATCCGGCCGTCCGGTTCTATGAGCAGCCGCAGGGTGACGGTGCCCTGCCAGCCCTTGCGCCGGGCGATGGCCGGGTAGTCCAGGCGCTGGCGGAACAGGTCGAGGACGCTGCGTCGCAGGTGGTTTTCCGATTCACGTGCTGATGGCAGCGGGCTACCGGCAATTGCCGGGGTCGATGCTGTTGCCGCTGCCGCGGGTTCGTCGGTTGTGGCTGATGCCTGTGCCGGCGATGTGTGGGACCTGCGGCTACTGGCTGCCTGTCCTGCTGCCTGTGTTGTTGCGGGTTCCGGCGGTGTGGCGGCGGGTGCTACGCGACTCCCGGCAGGATGTGCCGGTGCGGCAGATGCCGCACTCCGGCTGCCTGCCCGTTCCGTGACACTCAGCCGGACGATATGCCCGCTATGGCCGATATCGGGCGCAGCGGGTTTGTATGCCAGCAGCACGACGGCATGCGCGGCCATGGAAAGCGCCAGAAACCATGCAATGTTGAGACCGGGCATCTTCACGAGCTGAATTCCCTGGAGACGGTGAACAGCAGGGTGCGTTCGGGTAATGGATAGGCATTGTACACGCCGGGCGTGAAGGTGCTGCGCACACCGTAATCGAAGTGCTTGTCTGCCAGCAGGTTGTTGACGCGGGCGGCAAGGCGCAGGCCATGGTAGACGTGGCCGGCCTGCAGGTCGAGTGTCATGTAGGACGGGATCTTCTCGCCGAAGTCGTTGCTCTGGTCGTTGTCAAAGTAACGGTTGGAGACGTAATTGAGGGCGACGGTGAAGTCGGTCGCCGGTGACTGCCGCCAGATGGTCTGCAGGCTGGCGGTATGGCGCGGTACCAGGGGTACGTCGTTGCCGTCAAACGGACCGTCGCGAAACTCTGCCCGCATGTGTGTGTAGTTTGTCCTGAGCTCCAGCCTCTCCTCCAGCGTCATGCTGCCGCTCAGTTCCAGGCCGTAGCGACGGGTCGGGTCGAGGTTGATATTGGAAAATGTCGCGGGGTCATAATGGATCTCGTCTTTCAGGCGCAAGTAGTAGAGGTTGGCCTGCCCTGAAAGTTTTCCCCGGGTGTACTTGACGCCGATATCAATACCGTTGCTGGTTTGCGGATCCAGGTCAGAGAACACCTGCAGGAAGTTTTCGGGGTCCACTTCGAACAGTTCGTCGATCGTGGCAATGCGTGCGCTGCGGCTTGCCTTGATGTAGGCGGAAGCCAGACTGTTCAATTGTTGCTCTGCGCCTGCCTCGAAAATCCGGACCCAGTCCGTTTCCCTGTAACCCGGCGCCTCGCTGGCAAAGGCGCCGCCCGGTGCCGTTGTGTCCACCTTGTCCTCTGCTTCCACCCGTACCCACTCGAGGCGGGCGCCGAGGTTCAGGTGCAATCCCGCTCGCGGTACAAGCGTGGTGTCCAGATAGACACTGCCGGTCTGCTGTTCAACATCAATGCGGTGTATCGGCTGATCGTGACTGTCCTGGCTTTGTGACCGGTCGGAATCATATCGGCTGTGGTAGTAGTCCAGGCCGGATATGGTGGTCGCCTCAGCGCCGAGCAGCCTGTGAGGGATAGTCAGCCGCGGAGTCACAGACCAGGTCTTCAGGTCCGAGTCCAGGTAACTGGCGTATTCACCGGCAAACAGGTAATCGTCAAGAAAGGCCTTCTGGTTCTTGCTGCGATAGCCGACATCGAGAATGGCTTCGGCGCCGTTGTCCCAGTAGTGCGTGTAGCCGCTGGCAAGCGAGTAGCCGCGCTGGTCGGCGAAGTCGTTCTGCGTGGCGCTGCCCTTGCGGTCATCGGAAAGTTCGTCGATGCCAAGTCCGGGATTGACGTTACGTACCCCGGGAAGGTCAAGATCCTGGTCGTCCCACCAGGCCTTCAGGAACAGTTCGCCGTTCTGGCGTGTGTAGCGAACGTCGCCGTTGAGGCTGTACTGGTCAAGATCATTGTGGTCACGGTAGCCGTCGCTGCGCACGCCATGTGCACCGACGAACATGGCTACCGGACCGCTGTTGTGGCTGACATGCGCGTCCAGCTGGCGGCTGTCGAGGTTGCCTGCGCCGGCCTTGATGAAGGCCGTGGTGCCCGCCTTGTCGGGCATGCGTGTGATGATGTTGATGGTGCCGCCGACCGCACCGTCGCCGTACAGTACCGAGCCGCCGTTGCGGATGATCTCGATGCGTTCGATGGACTGCAGGGGGATGGCACTGTAATCGACGGCTGACAGGTCGACATCATTCAGGCGCCGGCCATCCAGCAGGATCAGGGTGTTCTGTGTGGAAGAGGCGCCGAAGCCGCGTATGTCGACGCTCGCCCGCGTGCCGTTGTTGCCGTACAGGCTGCGCGTGAGGACGCCGGCCTCGCGCCCCAGCAGTTCCGGCAGGGTACGCGCGGTGCTGTCGCGAATGTCCCCGGCGGTGATGATGGTGACATGCCCGCGGGCCTGGACCTGTTCCGGGGCCAGCCGGGTGGCGGTTACCAGTATCCTGTCGGTTTCATCGGCTGCACTGGCGCAGGCGGCGCTCAGCAGGCCGGCCAGCCACAGCGCCGGGCGATAATATCTTGAAGGTTTGTTCACGTGCCTCTCCCGTGGCAGCACAGCCCCGTGCAGCCGGTTGTGGTGGCGGAGTGACAGTGACGTTGAATAGCGGCGCCACAAAATCGCCCGCCGCGATTTGTACGGTGAAGCCTGAGGCCGGTCTCCGGGCTTGCGAGTGGATGTAACCGGTGAGTCGCCTTCCCGCGCCTTGCGCAGTGGCGTAGAGACCCACCCTGACTCGCTTACCGTTGCGGGGGCAGCGCCGGAATTATCATCGCTGATGATGCACCGGCTTCCCGTTTCATCCTCCGGACGATTGTCCTCGGGACACCTGCAAGCGCGATGGACTGTAAGGTGGGGTGCCGGGTGTGTCAAGGACGGTCAGCGTCGGCGCTGCGCCGGCAGCCGGTGGTTTGCAGTTGATTTGCGATTCAGCTCAGCTGCTTGAGCAGATTTGTAAACCGGGTCTCGTAGGTCTCGTTCACCAGTACCTCGCCATGCGCCCGGGCGGCGAGTGCCGCGCGTTCTTCCGGGTGCTGCAATGCGTGGCGGATCCGCTCCAGGTATTCCTGCGGTGAGCGGCAGGCGGTGGTGAGCCGGCCCAGTGCGGTGTCCTGCAGGGCCGGTTGCCAGTCGCATATCTGGAAGCCGCCTGCTGCCGGGATTTCGTAGAATTTCATGTTGCAGCCGTTATCGGTGTCACGGTGGTGCAGGTTCAGCGTGACGCCGGCATGCGCGTAGACCTTCATGCAGTCGGCCAGTGACAGTGCGCCGTGCCCGCGCACCCCGCGGCAGCGACGCCAGCCGCGACCCCAGACCCTGACCGGCTGTTCCAGCCGGGCATTCAGGTAGCGGATCAGTTCGCAGCGTTCCGGATAGCAGCTGCCGACGAACGCCACGTCGGCAGCCAGGCGGCGCCGGTCCGCGGACGTCAGCGTGCCCGCGGTGTGGAACCGGGGCGCGGCGGCAAACGGGAAATACAGCAGCTGCTCGCCATGGCGCGGTGCCAGTGTTTCGTGGCTGCCCCGATAGGAGATCAGGATGCGATCGGCAAACGCGGCCGCCGCCTCGATCCTGCGCTGACCCTGCGGCGTCAGGATGTCGCCCCACCAGAACACGATCCTCAAATTCGGGAAATGCCGCTTCAGTGCCTGTGCCGTCGGCAGGTCCAGCTTGCCCTGGATGCTGATGAGGAGGTCGGGGCGAAACTCCTGTGCCCGGTCTGACAGGTGCCGCCGGGCAAGAGTGTGCCAGTCAGTGACTCGCCTGCCGGACAGGCCTGCCAGGCGGCCGGCTGCCAGCCTGGCGCGATCGGCGGGTGACTTGCGGTTGTGGTAATAGCGCGCTGTCTCGTGGCCAAGCTGCTGCAGCGTGGCCACCGTGATGTCGGTCCATCGGCCGGCCCACCACGGGCCTTCGACGAAGATTCTCACTGCCTGTCACGACCGCCGGACGGGGTCGGCCATCCCGGCAGCCATACCGTGCCATACGGGCCGGGGATGGCCTCAAGGGGATGTGCATAGAGCTGTTCCAGCAGTTCCCGGGTCAGGACCTTCGCGGCGCTGCCCTGTACGGTCCTGCCTTCGCCCAGCAGCAGCAGGAAGCGGTTGCAGTAACGGCTGGCCAGATTGATATCGTGCATCACCATGACGATCGACTTGCCGGCATCCTTCATCTTGCGCTGCAGGAGTTCGAGGATGTGCACCTGGTGGTGCACATCCAGGTGATTGGTCGGTTCGTCGAGCAGCAGCAGTTGCGGGTCCTGTGTCAGCAGCGTGGCAATACCGAGGCGACGTCGCTCTCCGCCGGAGAGGGTGGCGACGTTGCGATCCTCGAGGTCCTGAAGGTCAACGGCCTGCAGGGCGAGGCGCGCGGCCCTGCGGTCCTGGTGGCTTTCCCACTGCAGCGGTCCCAGGAAGGGGTGCCGGCCGATCAGCGCGGTTTCCATTACGCTGGCGGGAAGGCTGTCCCGGTGGTCCTGTGCCAGCAGGCCGAGCTGCCGGGCCACGGCACGGCGCGGCTGTGCTGCCAGTGAACGGTCGTTCAGGGTGATGTCGCCGGCTTCGGGCGCACGCAGACCGGCCAGGGTATGCAGCAGTGTGGTCTTGCCAGTGCCGTTGCGTCCCAGGATGCACCAGCTCTCGCCCTCGCGAACCTGCAGGTCGAGCTTGCTGCACACCTGCACGTCAGCAATGCGAACGGCCAGCGCATGCGTTTCCAGACGTGCCATGGGCATTATTCGCCGCCACCGTGCAGCGTGCGGCCGCGGTGCAGCAGGTACAGGAACACGGGTACGCCGATGAGTGCGGTCAGGATGCCGACCGGCAGTTGCCGGGGTGCCAGGACGGTGCGCGACAGGGTGTCCGCGATCAGCAGCAGGCTGCCGCCCAGCAGTACCGAGGCCGGCAGCAGGATGCGATTGTCCCTGACGCCCTGCAGCCGCAGCATGTGCGGTACGACCAGGCCCACAAAGCCGATATTACCGGCGATAGTGACGGCGGCCGCGGTCAGCATCGATGCTGCAACATAGACCAGCCGGCGCAGCGACAGCACCCGGATACCGAGGGAGGCCGCTGTCAGTTCGCCGTGCGCCAGGATGTTGAGTGCGCGACCCATGCCGACAGCCAGCACGATGCCGGCAAGCAGCACGATGCTGCCGGACCGCGGCAGGGTGGCGTAACCCAGATCCCCCATCAGCCAGAACAGCATGCCGCGCAGGTCCTGTGCCGGGCTGACGGCCAGCAGAAAGCTGATCACCGCGCCCCAGCCTGCGGCAATGACGATGCCGGTCAGCAGCAGGCGGCTGACGGTCCAGCTGCCGCGGCCATGCGCCAGTCCGAACACAATCAGCATGGACAGCAGGGCGCCGCCGAAAGCCGCGCCGTGCAGCCACAGGCCACCGAGGCCAAGCAGCAGCGAGAGCAGGGCGCCGGTGGCAGCGCCACCGGACACGCCAAGCACATAGGGATCGGCCAGCGGGTTGCGCAGCAGGACCTGCATCATGCCGCCGGCCAGCGACAGCAGTCCGCCGGTCACGAATGCGGCCGCCGCGCGCGGCCAGCGAAGTTCCAGCACGACGCGCCCGGCAAGGCCCGGTTCATCGCCGAGCAGGGCGGCCGCCAGTTCGCGGAAATTCGTTTCGACGCTGCCCGTGACGAGGCTGACAAGCAGGCTGCAGAGCGCCAGCAGCAGTAGTGACGGCAGCAGGATGAACGGACGCTCGGACATGGCGGTTGAACCGGCTGCCGGCCAGCCTGCTAGTTTCTCAGGCTCATTATCTGCCAGTCGTGCTCCACGGCGTGTTGCCGGAGGATGTCGTCCGGGTCCACGGCAACCGGACGGGTGACCCGGTTGAGCAGCGGCAGGTCGTTGTGGGAATCACTGTAGAACCAGCTGTCCTCCAGGCCGGCGTCGTTGTCCCCGAGCCAGGCATCGAGTTTTTCCACCTTGCCGTGCTGGAAGCAGGGTATACCGTCGACGTTGCCGGT
>Ga0209536_100002029_pt1 | contig 33109 bp, 29 predicted proteins | sample DeeMarSeWOR28_12_FD_187461 | JGI IMG/M metagenome (GOLD analysis project Ga0209536, IMG submission 187461) | Marine sediment microbial communities from White Oak River estuary, North Carolina - WOR-2-8_12 (SPAdes) (version 2) | ecosystem: Environmental > Aquatic > Marine > Intertidal zone >... | reverse complement strand
CCCTGTTCGAGCCGGGCAGCGGCGCAGCCGCCTCCGGCGCCGCGCAGCGGCCATCCCACCCTCTCCGCCAGAAATTGAAAATGGGGCCCTTGTGGCCCCGGTTTTTTGGGATTCTCCCGAGTGTGGTTGAGGACTTCGAACCCTGTTCGACCGACGCACCCGTCTGTTGGCGGGGAGTCCGCGGAGCAAGCGAGCCCATCCCACCCTAGGCACTAAATGTCAGTCCGCGATTACCGGGACCGCGCGGCAAGGCGGTGCGTGCGGACTGGCCTCTCCGCCAGAGCGAAAAGAGCCCGCGGATGGGCTCGCCTTTGAGTTGCTCAGTGCACAGAGCCGACAAACGTCCAGGACCGATAATTTCATGTCGTGGGCCATAGTAGATATAGGTAAGTTCCTCGAGTCACTGACAGGATCGTAGGTGATTTAATCGTGAACGATGTTGTGAATGAGCAGCGCACAGGACCGCAAGGAGAATAAGAAAATGGCGGAGAACGTAAGAAAATTGCTGGCTGTGGTGTTAATCGCCGTAGCACCATTCGTCGTGTTCGCCCAGGATGTGGAACAGGCAACACAGGAAGCCCTCGATAAGCTCGAGCGGATGTCGGTAGAAGTCAACAGCTTCGTCGGCGATGTCCGCTTCACTGAAAGTGATGTGAAAAGCCTGATCGACCTGTGGGAGGAATACTCGGAGATCGGCGAAGATGAATACGAAGACGAAGAAAACATCGACTTTGAGTCAATACTCGATGATGACAGATATCTTCAGTGGGCCCAATCGCACGATCTCGATGCCGACGACTGGGCCCGAAAGACAGTGCGCATATCGATGATGATATATCGTGAACAGATGCTCGAAGCGGCCGAAGTAATGCCTGAGCAGATGGAGCAGCAGATGGCGATGATCGAAGAACAGCGTGAGCAGTTGGGCGAGGAAATGTACCAGCAGATCAAGGAGGGAATGGAAGAATCTGCCCGGTACGGCAAGGCGATAGCGGAGAACGCCCGGAGTCTGCCCGAACCGACGGCGGCCGAACAGGCGATACTGGATACGTACCATGCTGAATTGATGATGCTCATGGAGTCCGATAACGAGGATGAATACGAGAATTACGGAGACGAAGAGTACTACGAAGACGAAGAGTATTATGAGGAAGATGAATAGAAGGGCGGTTTCGAATACGAAGGTCTCGGGTAAAGACGGCGAATGAGTCGTTCGAGCCGGGCAGCGGCGGAGCCGCCTCCGGCGCCGCGGAGCGGCCATCCCACGCTCTCCGCCAGAAAACAAAACGGCCCCCTCGTGGGGCCGTTTTGTTTTCTGGCCGAGCGCGGGCGCTGTCTAATGCTTTGTATGCCTTATTAGCGTTTCCAGGTAGCGGGATTTGAGCTGTTCACTTGCCAAAGCCTGTTTAATCGGCGGCAGCTTCAAGATCACACCTAACACCCCGGCCATGGCACGGTGGCTCCACAAGACCTGGTTATCGAAAATCAGGTTCTGCAATTTGCCGCGTTCAATGGCCATGACGACCGCCCGGTGTGTTCCGTTCAATGGCGTAAGAACCCGCTTCGGACGCGATTCCAAAGACAGACTATTGTGTTTATTGCAGCTGCGTATACACACGCCGCAACCAAGACAAAGCTCATCGTTTAACCGCGCCACTTTCATCCTGGGCTTGTCCGGATCATGGGCTGAAACCAGGGTCATCGCATCGACCGGGCAAACATTGACGCATTTGCCGCAGCCATTGCAGGTTTCTTCGTCTATTACCGGGATGAAGTTCGTCGTGTGCACAGGATTGAGAATGGCAAAGCGGCGTGCAGCGATCATTGCCTCGCAACAGCAGCCGCAGCAATTACATATAAAATTGACGCTCTCGCGTACATTCTCGCCGAACTGCACCAGGTTGTTGTCATAGGCCTCCTGCAACAAGTCCTGACATTCGTTTTTGTCGATTTCACGCGCAACACCATGTCTTGTGAGCGAAGACGCGGTGGTGTTGAAGGTCATGCAAATATCCTGTGGAGCAGAACAGGCTTTGCCCATATGTTCCATTTTGTGCCGGCAGTAACAGCGTCCCACGCCAATATGGCTTGCTGTTTCAATCACTTCGCTGGCCCGTTCATAATCCAGCACATGCAGTGCGTTCTCATCGGATAAAGCAGGTTCACGTACGAAGGTTCGCCCCAACTGTGTTTCACCGCGAGTAAACAGCTCCCTGATGAAATCCTCCTCTACATTCATGTACTGATGAAATAGCTCGCTTAATACCTTTTGATCAATATCATCGCGGACACGCATCAGCGAGAACTCAAAGAAGCCGGCCATCGGTGGTGGCAGCGCATAGACTGTTTCACCGTTCTGCTCGAAATCAACCAGAATGGCCCTGTCGGCCAATTCATCCAGTATTTTCTGCGTTTCGGTGAGGTTCTTCTTCCAAATACGGCTGGCTTTTTTTGCGGTAAATGGTTTGATCGGCATCAGTGAAACCAGGCCGGCTTCTTCCTCACTGAACAGCATCGACAGAATCTCGAACAGGAGGTCGGAAGGAGGTGCGCCCTGCGGAAAACGGTTCAGCCTGTCGGTCAGAGCGGAGTAACTTGTTCTCAGTGTTGTATGGGCCACGATTCAAAACCCTCGGTCAGTAAATTGACCGTACCGCTGAACTAGAGCATATGGGTATAAGGGAAATTGACCATATCAGGCGGCTTTCTTTGCGAACACGGCGGGCTGTTTCCTGTCCAGTGAGCGGTGCGGTCTGAGGGGATCGTAATGATGTTGCCGGTCGTCGATCTCCGTTCAAGTTGCGGTATTTTCGAAGAAATATCACAGCGCGGCCTCCGCGAAGGACTCGCTTCAGCGCCAGAATATGAAACGGCCCCCTGTGGGGCTTTTGCGTTTCGAAGGAACCTTTCACCCGTATTCGCGATCTGATCTTCCTGACGTCCCAGGGGGTTCGAATGATCACCAGGAGCAGGCTGTTCATGCTTGTCGCGGCAGTGTCCTTGTCCAGTTGCGGGGGCGGTGGTGAGCAGGCTTCCGATTCAGTTCCCGCCGGAGACAGCGCCGGCCCGCACGGGCTGAGCAGGTACACGGATTCCTATCCCCTCGTGGATAACTCGGATGCGGGTGCTTACAAAGTGCTTCTGATGGGGAACAGTCACGCGTCGGGACTCTATTCGGTCCTGGTGGATCTCCTGGCGCTCGGCCAACCCGACAAGACCATCAACATGCAACTATCTTCGAGCGGTGGTTTCCTCGATGAGCGGGTCAACGACGGATTCAGTCATCATGACCTTGAAAGTGAGCAGTGGACTCACGTGATATTGCAAGGTCAGAAGTACTCGACCACAGGATCGTACGCCTATCCTACGGATGCCGCCGAATATTGGATCAGGGGAAGCAAGCAGCAAGGCGCAACGCCGATCATGTTTCCCGAACATCCGCGCGAAGGAAACACCTGGGAGGGGCAAACCCTCTGGGAACTTCACAAGGGAATTGCTGATCGGGAGAATACGTGTGTGGCGCCGGTAGGTCTGGTTTGGGATGAGATCGTATCCAGAGCCCCATCCCTTGTGCTCCATCAACCCGACGGCAATCATGCGTCCGCCGATGGGTTGCTTCTTTCGGCACTGGTCTTTTATCCAATCATTACGGGTCAGCCGGTCGAGTCATTGCCGGACCTCTCGGGATTTGGTATCGACGCGGCTACCGAGCAGATCATGAAAGAATCCGTGTCGTCTATGCTCTACGTCTATCAGGCATGCAACTACGAAGGATGAGGGCCCTGCTCGACAGAATCGAGTCGGAATTCCGGGCGCGGAAGGCGCCTCGCAGGGGTGAACTCGCGCAGCGAGTGAATTAAACCTGCCGCGCCTGGTCTTCCGCGGCATCCCGGGTGGCCGCATACTCCAGCGCATCCACCACCGCGATCGCGCTCATGTTGACGATGCCGCGCACGGTCGCCGACTGCGTCAGCACGTGAGCGGGCTTGGCTACACCGGCCAGGATCGGGCCGACGTTCACGCCGTCGCCCAGCGCCTTGATCAGGTTGAAAGCAATATTGGCCGAGTCCAGGTCCGGCATGACCAGCAGGTTGGCGCTGCCCTTGAGCCTGGAGTTGGGGAAAATGCGCTCGCGTATCTGCGCGGAGATCGCAGCGTCAGAGTGCATCTCGCCCTCCACCTCGAGGTCCGGCTCACGTTCGAAAAGGATCTGCAGCGCATCGCGCATTTTCTGCGCGGAGGGCGCGCTGCTGGAGCCGAAATTGGAGTGCGACAAAAGGGCTGCCTTCGGCGTCAGCCCGAAGCGGCGTACCACGTCGGCCGCCATCAGCGTGGTCTGGGCAATGTGCTCGGCTGACGGGTTGTCGGTCACGTACGTGTCCGTGATGAAAATGGTTCCCCTGGGAGTGATCAACAGGTTGATGGCGGAAAAATCCGTCAGCCCCGGGGCCAGGCCGATGACGTTCCGAACGTAGTTCAGGTGCCTGTGGAAACCGCCGTTGACCCCGCAGATCACGCCGTCGACGTCGCCACGATGAAGCAGCAGGGTGGCGAGCGCCGTGGTTCGGGTCAGAATGATCGCGCGCGCATCGGCCGGGGCAACGCTCTTGCGTTCCATGATGCGATGATAGTCGCGACAGTCCCGCTCGTAATCCGGGTTGTCGGACGGGTCGAGCACATCGAAGTGCTTGTCACAGACAATGTGCAGCCCCATGTCGCGGATCGTCGTTTCGATCACGTCCCGGCGCCCGAGCAGGAGCGGGCGCGCAATGATGCGGTCGTCGAGCAGGACCTGGATCGCGCGCAACACGCGCATCGATTCGCCCTCGGCGTAAACCAGTCGGCGCGGGGCCCTGGAAGCGCGTTCGAACACCGGCTTCATGACCAGCCCGGACCGGAAAACGTGAGTCTCGAGGGTGTGCCGGTAAGCGTCAAAGTCCTCGATGGGACGAGTCGCAACGCCGGACTCCATCGCCGCCTTCGCAACGCGCAGGGGCACTTCCGCGATCAGCCGTGGATCGAACGGTTTCGGGATCAGGTAATCCGGACCGAAGCGCAGTTGAGCGCCCCCGTATGCGGCAGCCACCTCCTCGTCGGCCTCTTCCATGACCATGTCCGCCAGGGCCTCGACGCAGGCAATCTTCATCTCCTTGTTGATGTCGGTGGCGCCGACGTCCAGCGCGCCGCGAAAAATGTAGGGAAATACCAGCACGTTGTTGATCTGGTTGGGATAGTCGGAGCGGCCTGTACCGATGATCGCGTCCGGCCGCACTTCGCGTACCAGTTCCGGGCGGATCTCGGGCTCGGGATTCGCCAGCGCCATGATCAGGGGGCGCTCGGCCATGCGCTTGACCTGCTCGGGCTTGAAAACGCGGGGCGCCGAAAGTCCCAGGAACACATCGGCACCGTCGATCACGTCGTCGAGGACGCGGGCGTCGCTGTCGACCGCATAGCGTTGCTTGTACGGGTCCATGTTGTCACGACCGAGATAAACGACGCCGTGGATGTCGCACAGGGTCACGTTCTCCTTGCGCAAACCCATGGCAACCAGCAGGTCGACGCAAGCGAGGGCGGCGGCGCCGGCGCCGCTCCCGACCAGGCGCACGTCCTCGATGTTCTTGCCGATCAGGCGCAGCCCGTTGCGTACGGCAGCGGCGACGCAGATCGCTGTGCCGTGCTGGTCGTCGTGCATCACCGGTATCGACATGCGGTCGCGCAACCGGTGCTCGATGTCGAAACACTCGGGGGCCTTGATGTCCTCGAGATTGATGCCCCCGAACGTGGGCTCCAGGGAGGCGACGATGTCGACGAATTTGTCCGGATCGGTTTCGTTGATCTCGATGTCGAAAACGTCGATACCCGCAAACTTCTTGAACAGCACCGCTTTGCCTTCCATCACCGGCTTGGAGGCCAGCGGGCCGATCGGTCCCAGTCCGAGCACGGCGGTGCCGTTGGTCACCACCCCGACCAGGTTGCCGCGGGTCGTGTAGGTTGCTGCCGACGCCGGGTCTGCGACAATTTCTTCGCAAGGGATGGCCACGCCCGGCGAATACGCCAGTGCGAGGTCGAGCTGGTTGACCATGCGCTTGGTCGGCTGAACCTGCAACTTGCCCGGAACGGGGTGCCGGTGGTAATCCAACGCGCGTTCGCGAAATTCATCGGTCATCGGTGACAGTTCCCCTCGTTCGGCAAATCATGACCCGGCGATCCTGGTCCCGCGGCAGCGCGGCGATTATAGCTTAACCTTCCGTGGGCACTGCCGCACGGCTGATCTGCAGCTGGCGGACGAGGATCAGGGCGAGTGCGGTGATGTTCATCAGGAACGCGTAGATCACACTGGGGACGGCCAGACCCGACACGCTCAGCAGGCTGACGGCGACCGTGATGCCGAGGGCGCTGTTCTGAATGCCGCATTCCACGGCGAGCGCGATCCTGCCAGCGGATGGCAGACGGCCCGCAACGCCGAGTAGCGCTCCCGTGGACATCGTTACGACGTTGAGGAGGAGTATTGCCGGGCCAATCGCTGCGAAGTGTGCCGCGATACTGGGCCACTCGGTGAAAAAGGTCAAAAAGACGATCGCCAGGAAGACGATGGTGGCGAGCCTGCCGATGATCTTCGCGACTGCGGGCGTCAGCCAGCCGGCCTGGTTGAAGAGCAGGCCGGCTGCCACCGGGACCAGCGTAATCAGGAACAGACTGCCGACGGCCTGGCCCATCGGGAAGTCGACGGGAGAGGCTTCGCCGAGAAAATGCGCGAGCGATAAGCCGACGATGATCGGCACCGTGACAAAGGAAAGCAGGCTCGTGCACGCGGTGAGTGTGATGGACAGGCACGTGTCCCCGCGCGACAGGTCGGTAATCATCGCTGCCGTGACGCCGCCCGGACAGGCCGCGAGAATCATCAGCCCGACAGCCGTCTGCGGTTCCAGCTCGAAGAGTGCGGTGATGCCGAACGCCGTGAGCGGCAGCAGCAGGGTCTGTGCGATCAGTCCCAGTCCCACGGCCAGCGGATAGGTGAAAACGCGACGGAAGTCCGCGACGCTCAGCTTGAGCCCGAGGGCAAACATGATGAAGGCAAGGCCTGCCGGCAGCAGTGTCGAGATTACCGGGCTCAAGAAAGGTGCTCCACGATGAGCAATGCGCCGACGAGCACCTGTACCAGGGCGGTTCTGCCGAGTTGCGCGTTCATGCCGGGACCCACCGGCATGCGCGCAAACAGCACGACCAGCCAAAGGCAGGCGGGCAAGGCAATCCATACCAGGCCGAGGGCCTGCACGCCCCACGCCGCCGCCAGCATCGGGAACGGTACGAGCACCAGCAGGCCATACAGCTGCCTGCTGGCTTGCGGACCCAGCCTCCCGGCGAGAGTCTTGCGACCGGCCAGGAGATCCGCCGTGGTGTCACGAAGGTTATTCACGAGGAGCACGGCAGCGGCGTAACAGCCGACGGCAATGCCGGTCAGTACGACAGCCGCGTCGGGCAGTTGCCTGCTCTGCAGGTAGTAGCTTCCCGCCACCGCGATCAGGCCGAAAAAGACGATCACGTAGATTTCGCCGAGCGGCCCGTGGGACAGTGGCCGCCGACCTGCAGAGTATGCGTAGCCGGCAATCAGCGACGCGAGACCGACGACGAGAATCGGGGCCCCGCCGACAACGACGAGATAGACGCCCGCAATCAGCGCGGCAACGAAGCAGGCGATCGCGGCGCGGCGCACCTGCTTCGGCTTCGCCAGCCCGGAGCCCGTTATCCGTACCGGTCCGATGCGGTCGGGACCGTCCGCACCACGCTCGCCATCGTTGGCGTCATTGAACAGGTTGGTGCCGATCTGTATCAGCACCGCGCACATCAGGGTTGCGAAGAAGGTAACCCAGTCGCGCTCTGCGCCGCCGGCCCACGCGAGCACGGCGCCGACCGCCACTGGCACCGCCGCCATGGTCAGCGTCCGCGGCCGCATGCCCAGCAGCCAGATGTTCTGTGGCTTCGCAGCTCTATCCGTACCGGGGGCGTTTCGCGGTTGCGTCGTCATGGGGCGGGTGCAGGTCAGAATTCGTAGCTGAGCGAAACGAGGAATTCCCGCGGGCGCCCGTAGACCTGTTCGACGTAGGCTGCCGCAGTGTCGAACGCGGAGTTGCCGGTTACCAGGTAGGTCTCGTCGAGCAGGTTTCTCGTTGCGACGGTCAACTGCCAGCGGCCAGCCGCCGGCACGTATGCAAGCGACGCATTGACGAGATGGAACGCGTCCTGGCGTATTTGCGGACTGTTGACGGCGTCGTGGTACTCGGAGTCCTGCCACGACCAGTCCAGGCGCGCAGTAACCTCACCCAGGTCCCGGAGCGCCAGGCGGTACGCCGTTCCGGCAGCGACGCTCCATGCGGGTGAATTCGCGAGCTTGTTGTCGAGCCGGACGCCGGAGTCCTGCGCAGGCTGGTTCAGGCGGCGGTATTGCGTGTCGAGGCGGCCGGCCGAAACGCCGATCTCCCAGTCAGCCGACGCCAGCCATTCCAGTTCGAGTTCGCCGCCCCGGACACGGGCGGCGCCGGCATTCACGGTCAGCGGATTGAAGGACTCGCGGACGATGATCTGCAGGTCTTCGTAGTCGGCATCGAACACCGCGAAGTTGATCCGCAGGCGCCCGTCCAACGCCGACGCTTTCACACCGAGTTCCAGGCTGTCGACCGACTCCGGCCGGTACGAACTGGGGGCCCGGTCCGGGGTCGGGCCGACGAATCGCTGGTCGAAACCGCCGCTCTTATAGCCCGTCGCGAACGTCACGTAGCCGAGAACGTCGTCCGAGAACTGGTAGCTCAAATCGATGGTCGTATCGGTCGCGTCGAAGTCCAGCTCGCTGCGGCGGTAGTCGAGGATGCGTTCGCCCGCCGCCATCGGACCCGTCGGTGCCAGATAGAAGCCCTCGAATACGGGCCAGGTCGGCGGAAAGAATCCGGGCGCCGACCCGGCCGAGGAATCGCCGAGCGACAGCTGGTCCGGCAGGTAGGCCTTGCGGTCTTCGGTGTGCCGGGCGCCGATCGATAAGGCCAGCCGCTCGGTGAGATCGAGCGTGCCGTGCGCAAACACCGCGTAGGACTGGTTGTCGTAGAAGCCGCCGCTCTGGATCGCGCCGGTCGGTACCGTCACGTCGACCAGGTTGAAGCCGGATTCGTCGTAATAGAACAGCCCGAACACCGCAGCCAGGCCGCGCCGGTCACTGTCGAACTGCAGCTGCATCTCCTGGCTGAACTGCTCGTGTTCGTAGTCGTCGCGCGTGGCGAAAATATTGGCGGGCGTGTTGTCGCCGTCCCGTGACGAGATCATGGTCATCTCGCGATAGCCGGTCGTCGACCGGAGGAGCCAATGACTGCCGAGCGACCAGTCGACCGTCAGGGCCGCGCCGCCGCTGTCGAGCTCCGAGGTGACGGGGAAGGTGCCTTCGGTGATGAATGGCCCCTGTCCTGAGTCCGCGCCGTAGCAGCCCGGGGCGCTGCCCGTTGGCGCGCCGGGCGGCGGGAAGGTGGGCGGCCCGTTCAGTGGTGTGCCGTCAAAGGCCGGGTTGATGACCACAGCGTTGCAACTCTCCAGCACGGCATTGCCGAAGGTCGCGAATGGCTGTCGGTCGTTTACGCCGCCGGAAACCACCGGCGCGCCGTTCTCGCCGATGGTGGTGTAATCGACGACCAGCGAAGCCGCGATCGCGTCAGTCGGCTCCCAGCGCACGGCACCGCGCGCGGACCAACGGTCGCGGTCACCTGTCCTGAGGCCGTCGAATGGCCTCTCGACATAGCCGTCACGATGCAGCCGGCCGACTGCGACACTCGTTGCGAGCGAATCGGTCACAGCCTGGTTCCAGCGCAAGGTCATTGCCTTCAGCGCGTCATTGCCGAGCCTGAGCTCGATACGGTTCGCGGTGTCGGCGAAGTCGGGCAGGCGGCTGTGGACCTTGATGGCACCGCCGATGGAATTGCGGCCGAACAGGGTGCCCTGCGGGCCGCGCAGGACCTCGACGCGATCGATGTCGATCAGGTCGAGCACGTTGCCCGGGGAGCGACCGATGTAGATACCGTCCACGTACATCGCGACGCCGGGGTCGGTGACCGGCGTATAGTCCGCCTGGCCGATGCCGCGTATGAAGATCTGGCCGACGGAACTGGAGCCCGACGAGGGTGCCGCCTTGTCGAACTGCAGGTTCGGCACGGCATCACCCAGCTGGTCCATGGCAAAGATCTGTCGCGCCTCGAGCTGCGCGCCGCTCATCGCCGTCACCGAGATCGGCACCTGCTGCAGGTTCTCTTCGCGCCGCCTCGCGGTTACGACGATTTGCTCGATCGGCTGGACGCCGGTGCCTGCAGTGTCGGCGTCGCCGGCCTGGACCGTGACATACAACAGCTGCGAGATCGCAATCACAAGGGCTACGCGGCAACGCGCTGATGTCATCGATTGATCCCCCCCGGGAACGAAAGCGGCCATACTAACCGCGTAGCTGAAGCATGTCAGCGACGGTAAATGCGGATGTACCGAACAAGCCGATCAGGTAGGCCGTCGCGCAGATTATTGCTCCAGTACGTCGCCGCCGATATCGGAAATGCTGCGACAGCCGGTGAGGGCCATCGCGACCCGCATCTCTTTTTCGAGCAGCTCCAGCACGTGTTCCACGCCAGCCTGCCCCCGGGCAGCCAGCGCGTACACCCAGCTTCTGCCGATCATTACGCCGTCGGCGCCAAGCGCCAGCAAGCGGACGACGTCGAGCCCGGAATAGACGCCGCCATCGGCCAGGATGACGAGTCGGTCGCCCACGGCATCCTTGATTCTCGGAAGTGCCGCCGACGTGGAGACGACACCGTCCAGCTGGCGACCGCCGTGATTCGAGACGATGATACCGTCGACCTCCGCGGCAGCGGCCTCGCGCGCGTCACCCGGGTCCAGTATGCCTTTGATGATGATCGGCCCGTCCCAGTTTTCGCGAACGAACCCGAGGTCTTGCCAGGACACCGAAGGGTCGAAATTCTTCTGCATCCAGGCCATGAAATCCTCGAGTCCGCTGTTCTTTCCGAGCACCGGCGCAACATTGCCGAGCTGGTGCGGCCTGCCGAAAAGACCGACATCCCACGCCCAGCGTGGCCGCAGCATTGCCTGGGTTACGCGCCGAATATTTCCTGACAGCCAGTTTTCCCCCGCGAGACCGGACCTGTAGTCCCTGTAGCGCGAGCCGGGCACAGGCATGTCGACGGTGAAGATCAGTGCCGAACAACGGGCCTCGCGCGCCAGCTTCAGCATGTCGCGCATGAACTCGCGATCCCGGATCATGTAGAGCTGGAACCAGAATGGACTTGTGGCAATCGCCGCGACCTCGCCAATCGGGCAGACCCCGACCGTCGAGAGTGCAAACGGTACGCCCGCGGCTTCGGCCGCTTTCACTGCCTGCAGTTCGCCACGTCGTGCATACATGCCGGCAAGTCCGACCGGCGCCAGACCGACCGGCATCCGGTAATCGTGTCCGAACCAGGTCACGGTCGTGTCGATGTCGGACACGTCTCTCAGGACGCGTTGTCGCAGCGCCAGCGATTCGAGGTCGGCCCTGTTGCGCTCCTTGGTTATTTCCGCGTAGGAGCCGCCATCAAGGTATTCGAACAGGAAGTGCGGGACACGCTTCCTGGCGAGTTGTCGATAATCATGAACTGAAGCCGCTTTCATATTTCCACAACAGCGTTGTTGGCCATGATCGTGGATTCTAGCGCATCGGTCGGATTGTCTCGTGGTTGTGTCGTCCACGGCCGGGATACCGGAAATCAACAGGTTGGTGCGGTGCGGGAAAAGATTGGCGAAAGACCGTAGGTGTGCGTCGGCAGAAGCGTTATGCTATCGGGGCTGGCAAACGAGAGGTAACTGGATCATGTTCAACAAGAAAAAGGACGAGTATTCGGAGTACGAGAAATCGGAACCGGCCGTGTCCACGGATCCGGACGTGCGGCGGCGCAAGACCTCCGTCATCGGGCCGACCCTGAAATTCAAGGGTGAATTGTCGGCGAATGAGGACCTGATCATCGAGGGCGAGATCGAGGGCACTATTGCCCACCAGGACAAAAACCTCACGGTAGGGAAAGAGGGGCGCGTCAAGGCGGACATCAATGCCCGGACGGTAGAGGTCTACGGCAAGGTGGAGGGCGATATCCACGGCGAGGACATCGTGAAACTCGCGAAGTCCGCGGATGTGAAAGGCAATATCCGTTGCGCACGCATCGTCATGGAAGACGGCGCGCGATTCTCCGGCAGCATCGACATGGGCCAGAAGGCGAAGTCCGCGCCCAAGCCGACGAGCCTGCCGGTCGGCGATTCGGCGAAGCAGGTGGAGTCAGCGGGATAGGCGCCGGTGGCTGCGCACGATTCCGTGCCGGACGAACCGTCGCACGACACCGAAGTGCGCGGCGACGAACAAGGTGTGCGGCGAGCGCTGCCGTCGATTATCGGCATTACCGTCGTAATGAAGGGTGAACTGACCGTCGGCGAGGATCTCGTGATCGAGGGTACGTTCGACGGCACGATAACCGGCACGGGACCCGATACCGTCACCGTTCGCCGAACGGCGCACCTGAGTGGCGAGGTGTCGGCTGGTACTGTCCGGGTAGAGGACGGCACCAACCTGGAGGGAACCGTCATTTCGGGCAGGATAAAGCTGGCCGAATAGCGATCGTTGGTCACGTGAAGCAGGCTGCAAAGGCGAACGCTCCGGATACCGTAACCCTGGCGGCGATGTTACGCGAGTTCATCGACGAGCATTACGTCGTGTCCGCGGCAGAATCCAAACGGCCGTACGAATGCGACGGATTGCCGGTGTACAAGCAGATGCCCGGCGTCGTCGTGATGCCTTCGTCGACAGAAGAGGTGCAGAAGGTCATGCGCCTTTGTCACGCGCACAAGGTGCCGGTCGTCGTGCGCGGCGCCGGAACGGGACTTTCCGGCGGTGCGCTTCCCAACCCCGACGGCGTGCTGATGTCCCTGACACGCCTCTCGAGAATCCTGGAAATCGACGCGGATGCCGGTCTTGCCCGGGTGCAGCCCGGCGTCACGAACCTCGCTATCAGCGAGGCCTGCGCGCCCCTTGGGCTTTTCTACGCGCCGGATCCTTCATCGCAGATCGCCTGCTCGATAGGCGGCAACGTCGCGGAGAATGCGGGTGGCGTGCATTGCCTCAAATACGGGCTGACCGTGCACAACGTGTTGCAGCTCACCGTCGTCACCGTCGACGGCGAGATCGTGACGGTCGGCAGCGAAGGCATGGCCAGCGCTGGTCCCGACCTGATGGCGCTGATGATCGGGTCCGAGGGCATGCTGGGCGTCGTCACGGAAGTCACGGTGAGACTGGTGCCACAGCCACCGCATTGCCAGGTGGTACTGGCTTCGTTCGACGAACTCGAGCACGCCGGCGACGCAGTCAGCGCCGTCATCGCGGAGGGCATCATCCCCGCGGGTTTCGAGATGATGGACAGCTACGCCATCCGTGCCGCCGAGGACTACGTCGGCGCCGGCTACGACACCAGCGCGGCGGCGTTGCTGCTCTGCGAGCTGGACGGCACCGAACAGGAGGTCGCCTACGGCATCGGGCAGGTCACGGCGGTGTTCCGTCGGCACCGCGCGACGTCGATCCGGGTGTCGCAGAGCGAAACGGAGCGGCTGCTGTTCTGGAAGGGACGCAAGTCGGCGTTTCCTGCCGTCGGAAGGATCTCGCCGGACTACTACTGCATGGACGGTACGATTCCCCGCCGCATGCTGTCCCGCGTTTTGAGCGACATCAGCCGGCTGTCCGGGGAATACGGACTGCGGGTCGCGAACGTCTTCCATGCCGGCGACGGCAACATGCACCCGCTGATCCTGTTCGACGAAAGCAATCCCGGGGAGCTGCAGAAAGCGGAGCAATTTGGCGCCGAAATCCTCAAGCTCTGCGTAGCGGCGGGCGGCTGCATCACCGGCGAACACGGCGTCGGCGTGGAGAAACTGGCGCAGATGCCGGAGCAGTTCAGTGATGCGGAACTGGCCCAGCTGAATGCGATCAAGGATGCGCTCGACCCCGACGCGTTATTGAACCCTGGCAAGGGCGTGCCGACACTGAAGCGCTGCCAGGAGTACCGGGCCAGGTGACTGCGATCGCAGAACTGCAGGAGACGGTCCGGAGTGCCGCGGCGGCGCAGCGGCCATTGTGCATTGTTGGTGGCAACAGCAAGCGGCACCTGGGGCGCGAGCCGACGGGCGACCCTGTCGACATGAGCGGGCATTCCGGCGTCGTCGACTACCAGCCGTCGGAACTGGTGATTACCGTGCGTGCCGGAACGACGGTGTCGGAGCTGCAGAAAGTGCTCGCGGCGGAAAACCAGGTACTCGCGAGCGAGCCGCCGGAATTGGAGGGCAGCGCTACCGTCGGTGGCACGCTGGCCTGCAACCTGTCTGGGCCGTCGCGACCGTGGCAGGGCTCGATCAGGGACCACGTGCTCGGTGTGCGGATCGTCAACGGCAAGGGCGAGCACCTGCGCTTCGGTGGCCAGGTCATGAAGAACGTGGCCGGGTATGACGTGTCGCGCCTGATGGCTGGCGCGATGGGCACGCTGGGGATCCTCACCGAGATAACGCTCAAGGTCGCGCCCAGGCCCGAAGCCTCTGCGACGCTGTGCCGGCCGAGCGAAGCAGGCGAGGCCGTGCGGGCGATGAACGGCCTCTGCCGTAAGCCGTTGCCGATATCTGGCGCCTGCTGGTACGACGGCAGTTTGTATGTGCGACTGTCAGGACCGGCGTCCGTCGTCGCCGCGGCGGCGGAACGTATCGAGGGCAGCGTGTTGCCCGACGATGCAGGGTTCTGGTTCGACCTGCGAGAGATGAGCCTGCCGTTCTTCGACGATGTGGAGGACCTCTGGTGCATCTCGCTACGGTCCACTCACGACCATTTCCTGGATCATGCCAACTGGCTGCTCGACTGGCGCGGTGCGCGACGGTGGCTGGCAAAGCGTTGCAACCGAGACTCGCTACGCAATTACGTCAGGGACGCCGGCGGCGAGGTCTGGCAGGTGCGCGGTGCGGAGGGCGGCGACGAGGTCTTTCCGGAGCGCAGCGAGGCTTACCGCAGGACACTCCTGCAACTGAAACAGGCGCTGGATCCTGATGCGATATTCAATCCCGGCCGCCTTTATTCCTGGATGTAAGCAGCCGGTATGTACGTAAGACTGCACAGCGATTTTGCAAACAACGCGATGGCGCGCGAAGCCGCGGGCATCATAAAGAGCTGTGTGCACTGCGGGTTTTGCAACGCGACCTGTCCGACCTACCAGGAGTTCTTCGACGAGCGTGATGGCCCGCGAGGACGGATATACCTCGTCAAACACATGCTGGAGAGCGGGCAGGCCGGCGACGCGACGCGCATGCACCTGGACCGCTGCCTGACCTGCCGTGCCTGCGAGACGACCTGCCCGTCCGGTGTGCGCTACGGCAGGCTGGCGGACATCGGCCGCGAACTCGTCGAGGAACAGACGCGCCGACCGGTGCTGGAAAGGCTGCAGCGGCGTATCGCGCGGAAGGTGTTTCCGTTTCCGGGTCGCGTCAGAGCGGTGCTCGCGGGAGGCCGGCTGGCACGGTGGTTGCTGCCGGCGCACCTGCGGCGCCAGATCCCTCCGCGGCAAGCGGTCCCCGTTTTAGCGGACGAGCCGGTACCGGCGAGCCGAAAGATGATCGTTCTCGGCGGCTGTGTGCAGGCGGCGGCGACGCCGCGGACGAATGCCGCGGCTCGCCGCGTGTTGCACCGTCTCGGCATCGAGCTGGTCGATGCGCCCTCGGCTGGCTGCTGCGGCGCCGTCAGTTATCACCTGTCGGCGCGGGACGAGGCGCTCGGATTCGTGAGGAACAACATCGATGCCTGGTGGCCGTACATCGAGGCCGGCGCTGAGGCCATCGTATCCACGGCGTCGGGTTGCGGGGTGATGATCGAAGACTATGGCGATCTCCTCGAAGACGACCCGGCGTACGCGGCGAAAGCGCGCCGGGTCAGCGAGCTGGCAAAAGACCTGTCCGAGGTGCTCGAGGAAGAGGACCTGAGCGTATTCAGCGATGCGGGCCGCGGGCGAGCCACTGCCGTGCATTGCCCGTGCACACTGTTGCACGGGCAGAAGCGGGAGGGCTCCGTCGAACGTGTCCTGCAACGGGTCGGAGTACCGCTGACGGAAACGGCCGAGAAGCATCTCTGTTGCGGTTCTGCAGGCACGTACTCGATGTTCCAGCCGGAGATCAGTGAGCAGCTGCTCGATCGCAAACTGGCCGCGCTGTCGGTCGGTGAGCCGGAGCAGATCGTTACGGCGAATATCGGCTGCCAGCTGCACCTGGGCTCGCGGTCCGGCGTCCCGGTGAAGCACTGGATCGAATTACTCGATGACGTTGCAGAGAAATAGGCCGGCCGCCTTGCTGTGCCCCTTATACGATAAGTGTGAGGTGCGTCTCAGTGATGTGTAATTCGGCTGTGAAATAGTGACATTCTCAACCACACGCCGGTTCGCGAACGCATGACGTTGGTGAATTAAGCGCTCAAAATGTCTCCGAGAACAGACTGGCGCAGCGGCTCGGAGGACACGAAATGAATGCACTCGATTCCGTATTTCGCAATCTGCGTTATCTTGCGGTTGCTGCCGCCATTCCGCTGGTCTCTGGCTGTGATGCGGCCAGCGAAGCAGTCGACGCAATCAATGACATCGGCAATGATGCCGATGTTTATTATTACGTCTCGGTCGGGACTTCCCTGTCGGTCGGTATACAGCCTAACGCCAGCGGTACGCTGCTACCGAGTGATGACGGATACCCGGACCAACTGTTCGACCTGGTTCGCCCGGGTTTCGAAGCCGGCGGGCAAAATCGCGAACTCAGACTGGTGAAGCTGGGCTGTCCGGGTGAAACGATCGACGACATGGTTAATGGTGGCAGCTGTCCCTATTTTGCGGGATCCCAGTTGGACGCCGCACTCGACTTTCTCCGCGACAATAGCAACAAGGTCTTGTTGCTGACGATTGACATGGGCGCTAATGACTTTCGCAATGCCGGTTGCATCACGAACTCGGTGGATATCGACTGCGTCAACACCGTATCGGGACAGATTGCCACCGACCTGGCGGCAGTGCTGGCGGCCCTGGCGGGCGCCGCCGACCCGGTTACTACAGTTCTCGGCATGAATTACTACAATCCCTATTTGTCTTCATGGTTGGAAGGTCCCGATGGCCAGGTGCTCGCGACCGATTCGGCGCAAGCCGGCGTTGTCTTTAATGACTCTTTGAGTGCAACCTACGCGACGGCCGGAATACCAATGGCAGATGTGTATGCTGCATTCGAGTCAGACAATTTTTCCACGATGGTGTCGACGTCGTTGCCCACGCCTAACGACGTGCTGCCGGTAAGTGTGGCGAACATCTGTATGTTCACCTACATGTGTGATGCGCCGCCGGTGGGACCGGATATCCACGCCAATGTTGCGGGTTACAGCCTGATCGCAGAAACCCTGGCAGACGTATTGCCCTGAACTTTTGTCCGTCGGACATCAACCGGTTGAGATGTCCGGTTAGCTACGCATCACCCCCGATCACGCTTCCGCCGGGATCGTGTCTTTCATGCTCGCCCGGGTATCAGGAATGACGGCTTCTACTTCGCTGTAGACCGCGCTGAGATTGGGTGGGCTGCGGATTGCCCCAATATCTTTTTGTCCTGGGCCGTGCTTCGATACAGGGTGAAGCGGTAACTTCCGGAGGGCATCCGACGATGGGCGAGCGGACACTCAACAACCGGGCGGCGGAGATCTTCCGCGAGTGCGCCGAGATCCTGAAACACCAGGCGGCAAATCCCTACCGGGTCAACGCCTACGTCCGTGCCGCGAATGTGCTTGATGCGCTCCAGGACGACGTGCGCGAACTGCTCGACAAGGAAGGGGTTGATGGCCTCGTCAAGCTGCCCGGCATCGGCAAGGGCCTCGCGGCAGCGATTGACGAGATAGCCCGCACCGGGCGCCTGTCGCAACTCGACCGCCTGCGCGGCGAGGCGTCACCCGAGACCCTGTTCCAGACGCTGCCGGGAGTTGGCCGTAAGTTAGCCGAGGACATCCACGAAACGCTGCACGTCGACACGCTCGAGGCGCTCGAGACCGCTGCCCATGACGGTTCGCTGCTGACGGTCCCCGGCGTCGGCGAGCGGCGCGCTGCTGCAATCCGCGCGGGTCTCTCGGCGTTGCTCGGGCGCGGTCAGGGGCAGCGCAGCAGGCTCGGCCCGGCACCGCCCGTGCGGCTGCTGCTGATGCTCGACGCCAGCTATCGGAAACGGGCGGCTGCCGGTGAACTGCCGAAGATTGCCCCGAAGCGCTTCAATCCGGAGGGCAAGGCATGGCTGCCGATACTGCACACGGAGCGGGAAGGCTGGCACTTCACGGCGCTGTTCTCGAACACGGCGCGGGCGCACGACCTCGGCAAGACGGACGACTGGGTGGTCATCTATTTTTATGATGAGGATCACCAGGAGGGCCAGTGCACCGTCGTGACCGAGACTCACGGGCCGATGCAGGGTGAACGGGTCGTGCGTGGCAGGGAAGGGGAGTGCCGCCGGATGGCGCTCGCCAGCTGACCCCCGCCCGCTTTGTTGTCGGGTATCATCCGACTTACCCATGAACATCATCGCAATAATGACGACGACGGACAGCCTCGACGAGGCCCGCTCGATCGCTGCCGCCCTGGTCGAGCGCAAGCTCGCCGCCTGTGTGCAGATCTCGCCGATACAGAGTTATTACAGGTGGCAGGGAGCGGTTCAGAACGACGAGGAATTCCGCATTCTCATCAAGACTGTGGAAGATCGTTATGCCGACGTCGAGGCGGCCATCCTCGAGCTGCATTCCTACGACCTGCCCGCCGTCCTCGCGCTCGACGTCACGCACGCGTATGGACCCTACTGCGAGTGGGTAAACCATAGCGTCTCGAGCGCCACGAGCTGACCATGGCCCGCGATACACGCCACCGGATTCTCGTCGCCAGTCTCCTGCTGTTCAACGAACACGGCGTGCCTCGAACCACGATCAACGAGATCGCGGACGAGATCGATATCAGTCCGGGCAACCTGCATTACCACTTCCGCAAGAAGGAAGACATCGTCGATGCTTTGACCGCCGAGTTCCAGGCGGACGCGCGCAAGGTCCTGCATCCGCCGGAGAGCGAAAACCTGTCGCTCGACGATTTCTGGTGGTTCCTGCACCACTTGCTGGAGTTGGAGGGTGCTTACCGGTTCATGCTGACGGATACGGAAGTCCTTGCCGACGAATATCCGAAGGTGGCGCGAGCTTTGCGGCACTTCGCGCGAGCGGTCAACGCGGCGTTCGAGCTGTATTTGCTCGGCCTCGTACGCAACGGCTATCTGAATACGGATATGGCAGGCGTAAAGAGTGCGGCGAGGAATCTCGCCATCATCGCGCTCATGTCCGAGCGCTTCGACGAGCTGATCGAGTCGAGTCCGGGTGCGGACGAAGCCGCGATCGGTGTAGCGCGGTCCATTCTTGGATTATTGAAACCGCTGGCCACCAGTGATACGGCGGCGGAACTGGAAGAACTGGCCACTCACTACGCGGAGTGAGTGGCCAGCGGATTGCTATCAGGCAGCTTTCGTCGTGGAAGCAGCCGGCTTCACAGCGGGCGCTTTCTTGACCGCAGCCTTCTTGGCCGGAGCTTTCTTGGCCGCAGGCTTCTTCGCCTTGGGCTCGATCCCTCTCAGGATCTTGTCCAGCTTCTTGTTGATCTTGTCGATGTCATTCTTGCTCGGGACGTTCATTCGGTCCATCGCATCGGCAACGCGCTTGTCAAACGCGCTCTGCAGCTTCGTGAGCTTCGAGCGGTCACGGACGCGGTCGAGCAGGCCTTCGGCCCTTGACTCTGCGTCGTCGCGCATTTCGCGGACGGAGTCCTGCACGTCGTCGATCAACTTCTCGGTCTTCTTGGAGGCTTCCCTGCGGAATTTCTCGCCATCCTTGACCAGCGACTCGAACGTTTCGGTGCCCATCTTCTGGGCGTTGGCGAAGGCACCCAAGCCCGCCAGGAATACGTTGTCCAGCTGCTCGGTGAATTCGTTAACTCTCTGTTTTGCTTTGCTTTCTTTCTTAGCCATGATTTTCTCCTCGGCTCACTTGTTTTCGAATTATGGGAACTGTAGCTCGCAAAATTAGGGCCTTCATACTAAATTGGGCGCATGATCCTCTCCGCGACGAGGCGCCTGCAGCGCGCCATGGACTCCGCCCAGAGCTACGAAGAGTGGCGCGAGGCGGCGATCGCGCACGACGAAGCGTCGGGCGTACGGAAATGGGTGGAATCGGATGAGTCGAAACACTTCGACCACGTGTCCATCCGTCGACGCCTGGAGCGCCTGCGCAAGTTGCGGGCCGCCGGCGACCACGAGCGCCTGCTGTATGCACTGAACGAAGGTATACACGGCAACATCGACGGCATCGGCCGACGCGCGCTATACGGCAAGGCGAAGTTCGGTACCAAGCGGCTCATCACGGAGTACGTCGAGGAGGTCGTCAAAGCGCTCGAGCTGCTCGCAAGCGACGCCGCCGACGATATCCCGTTCGATACACGCGTCGACTTTTTCCGGCGGGCCCAGCACTGCTTCGGCTGTACTGCATTCGTGATGAGTGGCGCCGGTTCGCTGCTGTTCTTCCATATCGGCGCCGTGAAGGCGATGTGGCTCGAGGGCATCTTGCCCGATGTGCTGTCGGGTAGCAGCGGCGGGGCGATTGTCGCGAGCCTCGTCGGCACCTATGAAAACAAGGACCTCGGTCGACTGTTCGAGCCCGAGGCCCTGGTGCACGAGATCGAGCGCGATACGGGGTTATGGCGCTACTTCGACATGTTCCGGCCCGAGGTGGCGTCCGTCGAAGAGGTTTACGAGGCCATCGAGCGGCTGCTCCCGGATCTGACCTTCCAGGAGTCCTTCCAACGCACAGGGCGGCACATGAACGTCTCGATTGCAGCGGCAGAGAAGCACCAGACCTCGCGCCTGCTGAATGCGATCACGACGCCGAACGTGTGCGTGCGCGAAGCCGTGATGGCATCGGCCGCCGTCCCCGGTTTCTATCCGCCGGTAAGGCTCATGGCGCGTAACGACAAAGGCGAGAAGCAGCCCTACCTGAAGTCCCGGCGCTGGGTGGACGGTTCTATCAGTGACGACCTGCCCGCAAAACGGTTGACGAGGATCTACGGCGTTAACCATTTCATCGTGAGCCAGGTGAATCCGCACGTGTTTCCGTTTGTCACCGATACGCGGCGCGGTTCGGACCCGATATCGATCATGAAGACGGCCGGCAGCCGTACCGCGCGCGAGTGGCTGAATGCGGGCGCCACGCTGTTCGAGAAACCCATTTCCTGGAATCCGACGCTCAACAGGATCACGAACGCGGGACTCAGCATCATCAACCAGGACTACTTCGGCGACATCAATATCCTGCCCGACAAGCTGGTCTTCAACCCACTCAAACTGCTGGCTCACCGATCCCCCGAGGAAGTCATCGAACTGATTGCCATGGGCGAGCGCGCGACGTGGCCCAAAATCGAGATGATCCGCGTCCAGACCCGCATCGGCCGCAGGCTCGACCGGATCGTGGGAGAACTCGATCACGGCGCGCCGAAACTGAGCGGATCGACGGTGCGGCGCGTCAGCTGATCAAAGCCGGGTTCAGGCGGCGGGCGATTCCTCGCTTGCCGTCTTCCTGCGCGGCGCTTTTCTGCCGCCTGCCTTCTTCTTCGCCGCTTTTTTCTTGCCGGCCTTCTTCTTCGGTTTCAGCGCGGCTTTCAGGCTTTCGAGGGACGCGCCGATGCACTCGATGAAGAAGTCCATGTCAGGCACGATCTCTCGTGTCGACGTCACGTTGAAGGTGATCTCGCCGTTGTAACTCGGCGTCGCGATGAACAATCCCATGCCGTTGACGAGCGGCGCGAGTCCATAGGCGCCGACTTGTTGTGCGCCGTTCATGTACAGCGGCACCTGCGGCCCCGGGATGTTCGAAATGAACAGGTTACAGGTGCGCGCCGCCATGCCGGCGCGCAGCACGAGGCGGCCGGCCAGAACCTGTGTCGCCGCCGGCACGTGCTGGCTGAGATCCGTCATCAGGCGCGCGGAGACACCCGCCTTTGCCTCCTTGCTCAGCTTGGTGGCCTCGTGGATGCACCCCAGCCTGTCCACGTCGTTACCGACGTCCGTGAATATCGGCGCCGTCATCGACGTGACGTTATTGCCGGGTGAATGGGAGTCTGCCTTGCTCGATGTGCGGGCATTGATCGGTACCCATGCGATCAGGGAGTCGTCGGGCAGTTCACCATGATGCTTCAGGTAGCGGCGCAGTGCGCCGCCGCAGACCGCGAGGACGACGTCGTTGATCGTGCTGCCGGGAACCAGGGTCCTGATGGCCTTGAAATCATCGAGGCGGAACGCTTTTGCGCCGAACATCTTGTGCGGGGAGACCGCGTGATTGAAACGGGTGTCCGGGACGTCGTGCTTGTCCTGCTGCTGCGCAGTCAGCAATTTCTGCGCGACGTGGTAGACGCTGGGTACGGAGCGCATCACGGCGTCCGTGAGGCCGATCGGCGAACGAACGGTGTGCCACGCCGCGCGAACAGCCATGTCCACGATGCCCGGCTTCGGGCTGCGCCGCAGCCGGGCCATGTTCAGCGGCACCGCCGGTGTGCCCTTGTTGTCGATGTCGGCGAGCGCGCCGAAGAAGTCCATGATCGCCTTGCCGTCGACGGCTGCGTGGTGGATCTTGGTGACGAGCGCGTAGCTGCCTTTCGGCAGCCAGTCGATGTTGTCCAGGCCCTCGACGACGTACATCTCCCAGAGCGGGCGATTCATGTCCAGTGGCCGCGAGTGGTAGCGCGCCACGTGGATGCAGAACTGGCGCCAGTCACCGGGCTCCGGCAGCCGCCCGTGACGAACGTGGTACTCGAGGTCGAAATGCTCGTCGTCGACCCAGTACGGAAAGTCGAGTTCCAGCGGCACATGCACGAGCCGCCGCTTGAACAAGGGGCTCATGTGCAGGCGGCTCTCGACATGCGCGAGGATGTCCTTGAAGCGCACGACCTCGCCACCCGGCACGGTCGACTGGTCGAAGATGCCGACCGACGTGAGATGCGTGAGGTTGTCGGGCGTCTCCAGGTAAAGGAACTGGGCGTCCTGTGGGCTTAACTGGTCCATAAGGTTGACTTCCTATAAGTCTTGCACGGCACGGCTGCCGGACGAAGGCAGCCTCTGATCGAGCGCATCCAGGTACATGGCCTGGACTTCGGCGACGTGCCTGTCGATCGTCTCCACCGACCAGTTGCTGGTATCGACCGGCGGCAGGATGTCGACGTGGACCGTGCCCGGGTGAAAGAGCAGGTCGCCTTTGGGCTGGACGTCGCCCGAATTGTGGATGACGATCGGCACGATCGGAACGCCTGCCTGCATCGCGAGATGGAAGGCGCCTTTCTTGAACGGGGCGAGCTTGTCGGTGATCGAGCGCGTGCCTTCCGGCGACAGGCAGACCGACTTGCCCTCGACACGCATGGCGTCAACGAGCGGCATCATCGCCTCGATGGCTTTCGCCGTGTCCCTGCGATCGATCAGCACGACGCCCGCGGCCTCGAAGACCCGGCCGACGATCGGCAGATCGCGGATCTCGCGTTTGCCGACCCCCGTGATGTCCCGCCGCAACAGGCGCGCGACGATAACGAGGTCGACGTTGCTCTGGTGATTGAAGATGAATACGGCCGGGCGATGCGACCACAGGTGCTGCTCGCCGTCGATCTTCAGGTTGAGGCCGATCAACGCGCTCGCTGTATCGGCGAACAGCGATATCGAGAAGTTGAGCGCGTCGCGCTTCGAACCGGTCAACAGCCAGATCGGGAATCCGGCGACGAACGAGCCCACGAGGTTCGCCGGCATCAGCAGCGAGCGTATCAAGTCCGACGGGTGGGTGCTGCCGCGGCTGCCGAAGCGGCGAATCGGCCAGCCGTTGCGCTCGGCGATGCGCTGCAGTTTTGCGTTCGGGTTCAGCGGACGCGGCTTGCCGACGCGCTTCAACAGCTCGATGTCGTCGTCGCTGTCGGAATAGAAGAACGACCTGTCCAGGTCGACGCCGTGCGAAACGGCGAGCGACTCCGCGGCCGTCACCTTGCCTTCACCGAAACACGTCGGTTGAACGACCGCGCCCGTGAAGTAGCCTTTCTCCACTTCGAGTTCGGTGAAAAGCACGTTGTCGATGCCGAGGTCTCGCGCCGCCGGTTCGACCTGGTAGCGGGTCGCCGAAGTAATGATCGCAACCGTGTGCCCCATGCTGAGATGGGCCTGGACCAGTGCCCGCGACTCCGGGTAGATCTGCCGCGCGAGATGCGTTTCGAACAGTTCCTGGCCGAAGTTCGCGTAGCTGTCCTCGCGAATGCCGCGCAGGAATTGCGAGGCCGCGATCATCATCGCGGAGAATCCCATGCGGCCGATGCCGAAACTGGCCATGGCGCTCACGAGTTCCATGAGTTCGCGCACGGACAGGTTGCCGCGCTTCACCTGTTCCTGGATGAAGGTCACCGCCGAATAGCCCGAAATCAGGGTGCCGTCGAAGTCGAAGAAGGCGCCGATCTCCGGCCCTTCGGGGGACTGCATGACTTCGGCAATGACGTCCTGGTGTTGCTGCATTAAGAATCTCCGCTCGGACCGGCAATTATAGCGGAGCGCCCGGTGCGATTGCCCGTGAACAGTTCGTGATAATGTGGCATTCGTCGCCTGGAGGACAGGAACATGACGGACATCAGGGGAAGTCGCGCCTTGATCACGGGCGCCGCGAGCGGCATCGGCAGGCTGCTCGCGGCCGAGCTGGGCGGTGCGGGAGCCAGCCTGGTCTTGTGGGATATCGATGCGCGCGGCCTTGGCGAGGCGGAGGCTGACTTGCGCGGCAGCGGCTGCGACGTTCAGAGCTACGTCTGTGACCTGACGCGGCGCGAGGACATCGAGTCGACCGCGGCGGAGACACTGGCCAACAGCGGCCCGGTCGACATCCTCGTGAACAACGCGGGGATCGTCTCGGGCAAGAACCTGCTGGAAATCACACCGCAGGAGATCGAGCGCACCTTCCAGGTCAACACGCTGGCCCTGTTCTGGACCGCGAGGGCGTTCCTGCCCGGCATGCTGGAGCGGGACAGGGGGCACCTCGTCACCATCGCGTCCGCCGCCGGACTCGCCGGCACGTCGAAGCTCACGGACTATTGCTCGAGCAAGTTTGCAGCCGTCGGCTTCGACGAGTCACTGCGCGTGGAGTTGAAGCGGCAGAACAGCAAGGTCCTAACGACCGTGGTCTGCCCGTTCTACACGGACACCGGCATGTTCAAGGGGGTGCGGACCCGGTTCCCGTGGCTGTTGCCGATACTCGATCCGGAATACGTGGCCAGGCGCACCGTCAGGGCCATCGAGAAGGATCGGCGGCGACTCATCATGCCGCGCTTCGTTTACACGGGGTGGCCCACCCGGCTGCTGCCGGTGGACTGGTTCGACGCGCTGATGGCGTTCTTCGGCATCAGCCGCAGCATGGACGAATTCCGCGGGCGCTAGCTGAATAATTCCGCGGGATCGATACCGAACGCGCCGTGCTCGTGGCCGCTGACGATCCAGCGCGCGCCGGAGTGGGTGGCGTCGAGCGGCAGGTCGCGCATCTCGAGAACCTGGCGCTGTGCCAGCGGCGCACGATTCTCGTCGAGTAGCAGCAGCACCTTCGGCCGCAGCACGTTGCCCGGGTTCTGCTCGAGGACCACGCCGACCGAACCGTCATTGAGTTCGACGAGGCTTGCAACCGGGAACATGCCCATCGTGGCGATGAACTGCTCGACGACCTCGGCCGCGAACTGCTTGCCGCGCATCTCGTTCAGCGCCCGCGCTGCATCGTAAGCCGCCATCGGTTTCGAATAGGGTGTCTCGCTCGTCATTGCGTCGTAGCTGTCGGCGATGCCCGCGATGCGAGCGAACGGCGGAATCTGGTTGCCGTAAAGTCCCCGTGGATAGCCGGAGCCGTCAAAGCGTTCGTGGTGGCAGAGCACCATGTCGGCCACCGTTTGCGGAACGCCCTGGGAGCCCGCCAGTATTCTCGCACCCAATTCGGTGTGCTGTCGCAGCATCTTCCTGTGCTCGTCCGAAATAGGGCCGGCTGTCGCCGAGATGCTTTTCGGGATCATCGCGTTGCCGACATCGAGGAGCATGCCGCCCATTGCGAGTCCCTCGAGCATTTCGCGATCGAAACTCAGGTGGCGTCCGAACATCAGGCACCAGATTGCGGTACCGACCGAGCGGTTGTAGTTCTCGATGCTGCGTTTGCGCGAGAACACGGTCCATGCGAGCGCGTTCGGGTTGCGCAGTACGCTGTCGATCGCCGGTTGCACGGCTTGCCGCAGATCCTCCATGGCAACCGCGGGCTTGACGATCGCGCGCTCCATCAGTTCCTTGTGTTGTTTTGCAAGGGCCTGGTAGGCGCTCCGCGCTGCGTCCGCCTCCGCGCGTACCGTCGTCTGGATCCGGTAGCCTTCCTGCCCGCTCGCGGCAAGCGTTACCGCCTGCCGGTAAAGCCCCAGCCGCATCAATAATTTCTGCAGCCACCGAAGCAGTTTGCCCGGCTCTTTCGCCTTCCGGCGCACCGGCTGAGCCGGGGTCTTGCCAGGCTTGCGCTGTAGCTGAATAAGGCGTCGAACCTGGTCGTCAGTAAGTTTGCCCTTTTCGACATCGATGTACACGACACTGCAACACCGCTGCAGCATGTCGATCTCGGCCTGTTCGCGGATTTCGAAGCCCTGGAAGATGAACGGCGTCTCGAGCCAGGGGCGATCCAGCTTCGAGACGTACATGCCTTCGCAGACTTTCTCGACGTCGATGGGGACTTGCCTGATGCTCAATGGAATCAACAACTAAGGTGACGCGGAGAATCATAGCAGAGGAATTCGTTGACGCTATAATCCCGCAAGCATCCATTTGCGGCCATGAACAGGTCTTTTCCAGGTGAGCTCAGATACCGTTGACCGCGCAAGATCGGCATATCGCGAAAACCGTATCCCGGAGCATTACTCCGGGCCCAGCCATCTTGCGACGATCATCGGTTTTTCCCTGCTGGTGGCAGCCGCGAGCGCTTCCATGCTGGACGACGTGCGTCCCGCCGAGTGGCTGACCATCCCGCTCACATTCCTGTACTGCAATATTGCCGAGTACCTCGGTCACCGCGGCCCAATGCACCGCAAGACGCGGCTGCTCGCCGGGATTTTCCAACGGCATACCGTCGAGCATCACTCGTTCTTTACGGACGAGGCCATCAGCTTCGACTCGCCGAGCGACTACCGCGCAGTGTTGTTTCCGCCGATCCTGCTGGTGTTTTTCTTCGGTTTCTTCGCCATGCCCGTCGGCGCGATCCTGTATGCCCTGGTATCGCCGAACGTCTGCTTCCTGTTCGTTTTCACGGCGATTCTCTACTACCTGAACTACGAGCTCTTCCACTTTTCCTATCACGTGGATCCGCAATCGTGGCTCGGCCGGCTGCGGCTCATCCGGCAGTTGCGCGAACATCACGTGGCGCATCACAACAAGGCGCTGATGACACGCTGTAACTTCAACATCACGTACCCAATCTGCGATCGCCTGTTCGGTACGCTCTACCGCGGCGGCGAACGGAGTGAAGAACCATGAAAGCGGTCGTTTACCGGGCCTTCTCAGGCCCACTCGAGGTCGAGCAGGTTCCGGACCCGGTAGCGCCCGAGGGCGCGGTGGTGCTGAAGGTCATGGCAAGCGGCGTGTGTCTCAGCGACTGGCACGGCTGGCAGGGGCACGACCCGGATATCGTGCTGCCGCACGTGCCCGGGCACGAACTTGCGGGCGTCGTAGAGGCGGTCGGTAAAGGCGTGGCGACGTGGCGCGTCGGTGATCGGGTCACGGTGCCGTTCGTTGGCGGCTGCGGCCACTGCCCGCAATGTGCATCGGGCAACCAACAGGTCTGCGACCACCAGTTCCAGCCGGGCTTCACGCATTGGGGCTCATTCGCGGAGTACGTCGCGATCCACTACGCCGACGAGAATCTCGTCCGCCTGCCGGACGACATGGACTTCCCGACGGCGGCCAGCCTCGGCTGCCGTTTTGCGACGTCCTTCCGGGCGGTGGTCGACCAGGGCCGGGTAAGCGCAGGGGAGTGGGTCGCCGTGCACGGCTGCGGAGGCGTGGGGCTGTCCGCAATCATGATTGCCAGCGCGCTCGGCGCGCGGGTCGTTGCCGTCGATATTTCCGACGACAAACTCGGGTTCGCGAAAGCGCTTGGCGCAGTCGCCGCGGTCAATGCGAAGTCCACGGTGGACGTCGCCGCCGCCGTTCGCGAGGTGACCGACGGCGGCGCGCACGTGTCACTCGACGCGATCGGGAATGCCGGCGTGTGTTTCGGTGCTATCGACGGCCTGCGGAAGCGCGGCCGGCATATCCAGGTCGGCCTGATGACGGGCGACGACCAGATGCCGCGAATCCCGATGCACAAGGTGATCGCGAACGAGCTGGAGATACGCGGCAGTCACGGCATGCAGGCGCATCGCTATGAGGAGATGCTGGCGATGATCTCGGCCGGCGAGCTGGAGCCGCAGAGACTCATCGGGCGAACGATCGATCTCGAGGGATCGATCGCCGCCCTGACGTCGATGGGCGACTTCGACACGACAGGCGTGACGATCATCACCCGGTTCTGAGGTCTTACCAGGGCATCTGGCTGCCGTCGTAGGACCAGAACGTGCCGTTGTCCGCCGGTGTCAGCCTGTCGAGAACGGCCTTCATGCCGGAGATGGAATCGGCCGGCTGCAGAGGCGCGCTCGGCCCGCCCATGTCGGTCTGGACCCAGCCCGGTGTCAGCACGATGCAGATGAAGCCTTCTGGGCCCAGTTCCGCTGCGAGCGTCTTGGTGAACATGTTCAGGGCAGCCTTGCTCTCGCGATACCCGTAAAAATTGCCGCGCTCGTTTTCAGCGATGCTGCCGAGGTTGCTGCTCAGACCGGCGATGATCTTGAGTTTGCCCTTGCGCAGGTTCGGCAACAGGGCGCGCGTGACCCGCACCGGTCCGACGGTGTTGACTGCCAGCGTGCGGTTGTAATCGTCGAAGTCGATCTCGTCGATCTTGCCCACTCTCGGGAATATCCCTGCGTTATTGATCAGTACGTCGATGGTCTCGCCGTCGAGTGCGGCGGCCAGTTTGTCGGCGCTTTCCTGGCTCGTTACGTCGAGCTGCATGACCCGCACGCCGAGCGCCGCGAGTTCCTGCGCGTCGTCGAGATTACGCGCGGTTCCGATTACCTGCCAGCCGGCTTCCCTGTACTGCCGGGCGAACTCCAGCCCGAGCCCGCGGTTTGCACCGGTCACCAGGACGGTGTGGCCCTCTCCGGCGGCCGAGACTTCCGCCCTTGCTGCGGACGTTGAAGCCCACGGCACCGCAAGCAACAGGATCATGGCGAACAACGGTTGAGACCGCGTGAATCGTTTACAGGTCATTGACTTAAAAAGCATCGATTTAATGTCCTCAGTGGTCGGGAAGCGGCAGTTTAGCCTCCGGAACGCCTCGAATACGAGGGCAATGGAACCGAATCCGCGTCACATGCGTGTACGTGACGAGTTTCAAACTTCTAGCTTGGGAGACACATTATGTTCAGCAACAGGATGGTTGCTTTCTCCGGTATTGCCTTGCTGCTGTCGGCACTCGCCGCCTGCGGGGGCTCGGGCAGCTCGGACGCGCCCGGAGCGGGGCCTGCAGCGACAGACCAGACGACCGTCGGCCAGATCACCGGCTTCGGCAGCATTTACGTCAACGGCATCGAGTTCGAAACATTCGGCGCCATGTACGAGGTTGATGACACGATGGCATCTGACGACGACGCGCTCGCCGTCGGCATGGTTGTCAAGGTCGAAGGCTCGGTGAATGCCGACGGGCTCACCGGCACAGCGATGAAAGTTTCGTATGACGATGACATCGAGGGGCTCGTCGAACGGCTCGCGCCTGGCGCCGATGCCGGAACCAAGACCTTCCTCGTCATGGGCGTGACGGTGGTTGCCGACTCCAGCCGCACGAACTTCGAAAGCGACGACCCGAACTTCAGCTTCGAGACGATCGCCGAAGGGGATGTCGTGGAAGTGAGCGGCGACTACGGTACTGACAGCAGTCTGTACGCCACGTACATCGAAGAGCAGGGTGCCGACGACAATGAGTACGAGGCGAAGGGCGTCGTGTCCGAGTACATCACGGGCGGAGATGCTTTCGTACTCATCCTGCGTAACGGCAGTACCCTGAACGTCACGCTTGCTCCGAACGCGCAGATCCCGTCTGCGGGGATTGACAATGAGCAGTTCGTCGAGGTGGAAGGCACCATCGACGATCCTGCCGCCGATCCGAAGACGCTCACTGCATTCAAGGTCGAACTCGAAGACGACGACAGGCTCGACGATGACGACAGCGAGATCGAGGTCAAGGGCATGCTGAACTACGACATGACCGCAGAGACCTGGTCCGTGAAGGGCATCGAGCTGGCTTTCGCCGAAGGCACCGAGTACAAGCCGGCGTCGCTCGAGGACATGATCTCCGACCAGTCTGCTGCGGGTATGACGGTCGAGGTCGAGGGCGAAAAAGTGGGCGACGTCCTGCAGGTCGAGGAGATCGAACTCGAGGAAGACGAGCTCGAATTCAAGGGTGACGTCGAAAGCAAGGCAGACGACGGCACGCTGACCCTGTCGTTCGGCGCAGCCGAAGGTACCGTATCCGTAATCGTCAACGGCGAGACCATGTATCGCGATGATGATGCAGTCGAGTCCTTCAACTACGACTCGATAATCGTTGGTGACAAGGTCGACATCGAGGCGCGCTGGGGCGACGGCGGTATGGCCTACGCCTCGATCCTGCACCTCGAGGACGACGTGGGCTACGAGATCGAGGGACCGGTCGATGCAGTCAGTGATGTGTCGCTGACGGTCCTGGGTGTGACGTTTGCTTTGGACATGAACACGGTGTTCGAGGGCGGAACGCCCGCTATCGGCGACTACGTCGAGGTCGAGGACGACAACGGCGACGGCACCGCTGACAGCGTAAACATCGAAGACTAGCTCCCGATTACCCGATTCCTACCCCTACTGGACCGGCCCTCGTGGCCGGTCTTTTTTTGCCCCGCATCCGGGGCTGCGAATGTGTACCGGTATTTCTACCTATAGGAATACTCCCTCTAAATTAGATAATTCTAATATATTGATTGGGTATTCAGGTACAGAGCTATGAAGTTCGGCACGCGTTGGCCGCCCGTACCTGCGGGCATTCTCATCGGGATCAGCATGTTGCTGGCTTTCATCGTCGCCGGGCGCGGCATCGGTGCCAGCGGCGCGATGACCCGCTTGGTCGCCTGGGTGCAGCACGGGCTGTTCCCGGAAGCCACGGAACAGAGCGTCTACTTCGGCCACTATTTTGCCGATGGTGCGCACCCGCTCAACGACTACCTGGTATTCCTCGTCGTCGGCCTGCTGATCGGCAGCTTCGTGGCTGCCTGGCTGAGCGGCGAACTCCGTGTTGAAGTCCTGCGTGGCCCGCGCAGTTCGATCCTTTACCGGCTCGCACTCGGTCTGAGCGGCGGTGTGCTGGCCGGCTTCGCGGCGCGCCTCGCACGCGGTTGCACCAGTGGCCAGGCGCTGGTCGGCGGCGCCGAGCTGTCGCTCGGCGCATGGGTATTCATGATGTGCATTTTTGCCGGCGGCTGGATGGCGGCCTGGTTCGTGAGAAAGCAATGGATATGATTGCTCCCCTCGTAAAGACGGGCGTCATTTCGCCCGAACTCAATCTCTGGCTGGCCGTGCCGATCGGCTTCGTATTCGGTTTCGCGCTGTTTCACGCGGGCTTCACGGACGGCCGCCGCATCGCGTGGGCGTTCTACTTCAAGGACGTGGGCGTCCCGGTCGTCATGTTCTCGGCGATCGTCACCGGCATGCTGGGACTGTGGGGTTTGAGCCTGGTCGGTTTCCTGGACATTTCGGAGGTCTATTTTCTGCCGACCTTTCTGCTGCCGATGGCGGTGGGCGGCATCCTATTCGGTCTCGGCATGGTGATCGGCGGCTATTGCCCGGGAACCGCCATCGCCTCGATTGCAACCGGCAAACTCGACGCGCTTGTATTCGTTGTCGGATTCCTGGTTGGCAGCCTGATTTTCGGTGACCTGTTTCCCGTCTGGGGCGACTTCTACAACAGTGACTACATGGGCGTCGCCCGCCTCGACGAATCGCTGGGCATCGGTCTCGGCGCCGTTGTGTTCGGCATCATCGTCATCGCGGTAGCGGGTTCGCTGGGCATGCGCTGGATCCAGAAGCGTTTCTGGCCGACGACGGAAGAGGCCGACCCGCAACAAGGCGCGGTCCTCAGGCTGCAGGGCGGTCTCATCGCCGTCGCACTGCTCATCGGCCTGTTGTTCGCATTCTTCCCGACGGAGTCGTTCATCGACGATTCCGTCGAGCCGCCTTACTACATTATTCCGAAAGCGGAAGTTATGCCGTGAAACGACGCGAATTCATCAAGGTCTCCTCGTTGCTGGGGGCGAGTGCCGCCGCTTCTCCCGCGTTCATGCTCGGCGGCTGCGCGGCAAAGCCGCTGCCCGGAACGGGCACGGTAAGCAGCACGCCGACGATCTGCGACATGTGTTTCTGGAAGTGTGCGGGCAACGTTTACCAGGAAGATGGCGAACTGTGGAAGATCACCGGCAATGCCGGGGACCTGCACAGCGGCGGCCGCCTCTGCACACGGGGTACCGGTGGGCCCGGTGCCTACCTCGATCCCGACCGGCTAAAGCAACCGCTCATGCGGGTGATCGTGGACGGCCGGCAGACCTTCCGCGAGACGTCGTGGGACGTGGCACTCGACTTCATCGCCGACAAGATGAAGTCGATCGCCGCGACTTCGGGCCCCGAGCGCATGCTCATGTTGAACCACGGTGCCGGCAGCAGCCACTTCCGCCATCTGCTTCGCGCCTACGGCTCGGACAGCCGCGCCGAACCGGCGTTCGCACAGTGCCGCGGCCCCCGCGACGTCGGC
>Ga0209536_100002028_pt1 | contig 33113 bp, 35 predicted proteins | sample DeeMarSeWOR28_12_FD_187461 | JGI IMG/M metagenome (GOLD analysis project Ga0209536, IMG submission 187461) | Marine sediment microbial communities from White Oak River estuary, North Carolina - WOR-2-8_12 (SPAdes) (version 2) | ecosystem: Environmental > Aquatic > Marine > Intertidal zone >... | reverse complement strand
CGGAGTGCTAAAATTCGCGCCGCAAGGGAAAGGTAAATTTTTATGGCGACAGCTTTGATTCAGCGTAATGGTCAGCTCCTGCCCTCCGGGCCGTTGGGGAGCGTGGATGCGTATATCCAGGCGGTCTCGACCATCCCGGTACTGAGCCAGGACGAGGAGCATACGCTGGCGGTCCGGTTCCGAGAGGAAGGCGATCTGGAAGCAGCGCGGCAGCTGGTGTTGTCGCACCTGCGTTTTGTCGTCCACATCGCCCGCAGCTACAGCGGCTACGGCCTGCAGCTCGGAGACCTGATCCAGGAAGGCAACGTGGGCCTGATGAAGGCCGTCAAGCGCTTCGACCCTGCGGTCGGGGTGCGGCTCGTTTCCTTCGCCGTCCACTGGATCCGGGCGGAAATCCACGAATTCGTGCTGCGCAACTGGCGGGTGGTCAAGGTCGCCACGACCAAGGCCCAGAGGAAACTTTTCTTCAATTTGCGCAAGGCCAAGCAACGCCTTGGCTGGCTCAGTGCCGACGAGACGCGGGCCGTCGCCGAGGACCTTGGCGTGCCCGAGCGGGAAGTGACGGAAATGGAGAAGCGCCTCGCCGCACGCGATATGGCCTTCGACCCGGCGCCGGGCGCCGCGGACGACGAAGAAGTCTATACGCCGGCGGCCTACCTGCCGAACCCGGACTCGGACCCGGCGGTGCGCGCGGAGGAAGAGGACTGGGAGACGACGGCATCCCGGAGCCTGTACGCCGGCCTGGACCGGCTGGATGAACGCAGCCGCCATATCCTGGAGGCGCGCTGGCTTGCCGATGACAAGCGCACCCTGCAGGACCTGGCGGACGAATACGGCATATCTGCCGAGCGGGTCAGGCAGCTGGAGGCCAACGCCATGAAGAAACTCCGGGAAATGGTAGCCCTCTGAGGCGTGATGAACGCATTTTTTTGAGCCCGGCAGCGCCGGGCTTTTTCATGCCCGTTAACCACGCCGGATAAACTAGAGCGTAGGGCTATGGGGCTACCAGAGTCCTGTCACGGCCCATCAATAAAAGCGGCACCAATGCCCCCGGCACCGACCGTAGAGGATAGATAATCCAGCCGGCAACCCCGCAGGAAATGGCCAGGTATTGTTATTGCGAATCATTCTCGTTAGCATTCGTAATAACAGTTCATTTCCGATTCGGAGATTGTCGTCATGCCCTCCAGGTTTCTTCACAGCGCCGCCGCCTGCCTGTTTCTGCTTGCCCTCGCCGGACCCGGGAGCGCGCAGGAGCCCGCCACCGACGATCCGTCATCCACGTCGCCACCGGCTCTGCTCGACAGCGTGACTATCGTGGGCAGCCAGGCGGCGGCCCGGCGCACCGGTGGCTCCGCTTATTACCTCGGTCCCCAGACGCTGCAGCGCTTCGATTACGGGGACGTTCTGCGGGTGATCAGAAGCGTGCCTGGCGTCTATGTTCAGGACGAGGAAGGGTACGGTCTCCGTCCCAATATCGGGATCCGCGGCTCCGGCCTCGATCGCAGCGGCCGGATCGCCCTCCTCGAGGACGGGGTGCTCATCGCACCCGCTCCCTATGCGTCTCCCTCGGCCTACTATTTCCCGACCCAGCGGCGCATGTCCGGTGTGGAGGTGCTCAAGGGTCCGGCTGCCGTGCGGGTCGGACCGCGCACCACCGGAGGTGCCGTCAACCTGCTCTCGACGCCGATGCCGTCGAAGACCGGTGCGCAGCTCGACGTCACGGCCGGCCAGAACGACAGCCGCGAAGCCTACGGCTGGGCCGCCTATCGAAACGAAAACGTGGGGCTCTTTTTCGAGACCGTCCAGCAGGAAACCGACGGGTTCAAGAACCTCGATCCGAACGACCGTAACAGCGATACCGGCTTCGACCTCGAGGATTACTTCGGCAAGCTGCTGCTGACCACGGACCAGGACGCCCGCTGGTACCAGGGTCTGGAGGTCAAGTGGGGGTTCACCGACCAGAATTCCAATGCGTCGTATCTCGGACTCACCGACGAGGACTACGATGACGATCCCTTCCGGCGCTATGCGGCCTCCCAGATCGACAATATCCAGTCGAATCACTACCACCGCCAGGCCACCTGGTTCCTGGCTCCGAATACGGCACCCTGGGACGTGTCGGTCACCGTTTACGACTTCGATTTCGATCGCAACTGGTACAAGCTCCAGTCGGTCGGCGGATCGAGCATCAGCAACATCCTCGATGACCCGGATGATTACGCCGCAGAGATGGACTGGATTCGCGGTGGCGACAGCCCGGACGACACGCTGGTGCTGAGGAACAACAATCGCGACTATTACTCCCGGGGCATCCAGGGCCGGGGCAGCTATGACTTGGGCACGTGGCCGGTGACGGTGCGCGCGGGATTCCGCTTCCACGAGGACGAAGAGGACCGCTTCCAGAGCGAGGACGGCTACCGGATGGAATCGGGAACCATGTTCCAGACCTCGAACGGAGCGCCCGGCAGTCAGACCAACCGGGTGAGTGACGGCAGCGCGAGCGCGGGCTACCTGGAGACCGAGGTCCGGCTGGGGGACTGGCAGTTCACGCCGGGCCTGCGCTACGAGGACATTACGCTCACCCGGAAAGACTACGCCACCGACGATCCCGGCCGCGAAGACGGGCCCACCCGGACTCGGAGCAACCGGGTCACCGAATGGATCCCGGGGCTGGCGGCGCTGTGGCAGACAACGCCCCGACTCAGCCTGCTCGGCGGGGTCAGCAAGGGTTTCAACCCGCCGGGGCCGGGCAGCGAGTCGGACCCCGAAGAAAGCATCAACTATGAGTTCGGGGGTCGCTACGGACGGGAGGATCTGTTCGTCGAGGCCATCGGCTTCTACACCGACTACGAGAACCTGGTGGGCACGGTAACCGAGTCCACCGGTGGCGGTGGTGACATCGGAGCACAGTTCGACGGCGGTGAGGCGCACGTGACCGGGCTGGAGTTACTCGGATCGTACCGCTACGACGGCCTCGGGCGGTTCGGGCTGGAGGTGCCGGTGGAGCTGAACTGGACGTGGACCGCTGAAGCGGAGTTCGACAACAGTTTCGAGAGCGATTACGACCCCTGGGGTGTCGTGGAATCGGGCGACGAGCTGCCGTACATACCCGAGCATCAGGGCCGCCTCTATACCGGGCTCCTACATCGGCTCTGGCAGCTCAATCTCAACGTGACCTATACAGACAAAGTTCGGACCCGGGCGGGCAGCGGGAGCCTCCCCTCGGACGAGGCAACCGACAACGCGGTGGTCGTGGATCTCGCAGCCGCCTGGCATGCCACCCGTTGGCTGGACGTGGTGCTGCGGGTCGACAACCTGTTCGACGAGGATTACATCGTCGCGCGCCGGCCTGCCGGCGTGCGCCCGGGTCGGGACCGGACGGCGATGCTGGGTTTGCGAATGCGGCTGTGACCTCAGGAGGGTCCCCGGGCCGGGCACGCCCGCCCGGGGACCCCCTGGACTCCAGGCGTCTCGCGGTGGCGACGCGATCCGTCGGCAGATTGCTTCATCCTCGCGGGAATCTCGACGGCGCCGCGCGTCGGTGAATCAAGAACGCTTGGTTTATCATCGACTCCGGCGAGAAAACCTGGAGCCCGCGGCATGGCCCTGAAGAGCGTGGATATCTGGCTGGAGGAATATGGCGAAAGTCACCAGAACCCGGTGAACAAGGCCATACACTGGATCTGCGTGCCTCTGATCGCGCTGAGCCTGGTAGGCGTGCTCTGGGATCTGCCCGTGCCCCGGGCCTTCGCCGACATCTCGCCGGTGATGAACTGGGGAATGCTCTTCCTGATGGCCTCCATCGTTTATTACTTCATCCTGTCGCCGCGACTGGCGCTGGGAATGGTGATCGTGATCGCCGGCTTCGTGCTCGCGCTATGGTGGCTGGACACGCTCTCCACGCCCCTGTGGCAGATTTCCGTGGCTATCTTCGTCGCGGCCTGGATCGGGCAGTTCATCGGCCACGCCATCGAGGGACAGAAGCCTTCCTTTTTCGAAGACCTTCAGTTTTTGATGATCGGTCCACTGTGGCTGCTGTCGTTCGTCTATCGGCGACTTGGCATTCGTTTCTGATCGCCGTTGTCTGCAGCGCCTGCCGCAGCGAGACTTCGCCATGAGCGCTCGTTTCGTTCTGGCATGCCTGGGTCTGACGCTCGGTCTCACAGGCGGATATGCCGACGAGCACGCTTCGACCATGAATGTGGAAATCAGTCTCGTGGAACTCGCGGAGCAGACCGGGACTTTCGAAGTCGTGGCCATCGTCCGTGCCGACGACGACGGCCGGCTGCTGGCCGCCCCCCACCTGAGATTTCCCGGCGGTCAGACTTCCGTGGTTGCCGTTGAAAACGAGGCGGGAGACCGGATCAGCCTATCTATCGGGCCCGTTTTCCGCAGCAGAGAGGCGCAATGGCTGGTGGTCTGGCGCCGGGGCGGCGGAACCATCGCCCGTTTGACGGGCCGAGTCAGCGTATTTGGCGCCGATTAGTCCGCGGCGGCCGCTTTCACGGCCTCCGCGACCGCCTGGTGAACCGCCAGATCCAGGGCATCCGGAACCAGATCGCTCTCGTCGGCAGTATCCGCGATGGCTTCGGCAGCGGCCAGCAGCATGGCGTCGGTGAAACGTCGGGCCCGGGCATCCAGGGCACCGCGGAACAGACCGGGAAACCCGAGCACGTTGTTAATGCTCTTGCCGTCTGCCGCGAACACGGCGCCGGCGTCGCGGGCCGTCGCCGGCTCGATTTCCGGATCCGGATTGGTCAAAGCCAGGATAACCTGCCCCGGCCGAACCATCTCGGGCTTGATCAGGCCCCGGACCCCGGTGGTAGCGATGACGATCTCGGCTTCGGCCATGATCCGCTCCAGGTTTGACGCCTCCCCGCCCAGCTCCTCGAACCGGGCAACGGCGGACGGATCCAGATCGGCCCCGAGAATCCGGCTGGCGCCCCGGGCGAACAAAAGCCTGGCGATACCGTAACCCGCCGCTCCCAGGCCGACCTGACCGACCAGACTCTGGGACAGCCGCTGTCCCGAGATCCGTCCCGCATTCCGGACCGCCGCCAGCGTCACGACGGCAGTGCCGTGCTGGTCGTCGTGAAGCACGGGCTTGTCGAGACGCGCCGTCAGTTCACTCTCCACCTGAAAACATGCCGGTGCGCCGATATCCTCCAGCTGGATGGCCCCGAAAGACGGAGCGATGGCAACGACGGTCTCGATGATCGACGCGGGATCCTTGGCGTCCACGAGAATCGGGACGCCGCTGATACCTGCCAGGGTGGCGAACAGGGCCGCCTTGCCCTCCATGACCGGTAACCCGGGCAACGGGCCGATATTGCCGAGCCCGAGCACGGCAGAACCGTCGGTCACGATGGCAACCGTATTGCCGATATTGGTGAAGTCCCAGGCCTTCTCGGGATCGTCGCGAATGGCAAGGCAGACCCTGGCGACCCCTGGCGTATACAGATCCCGCAGGATCTGCTGGCTGGCAATTTCCTGGCTGGACACGGTCCGGATCTTGCCGCCCCGATGACGATTGAACACACGATCAGACTTGCCGAGCACGCGCGCATTCGGCAAAGCGTCAACCCGGTCGAAGACCCCCCAGTCCGCCTCCTCGTCCATGTCGACCGTGATCTCCCAGACGGTTCGGCCCTGTTCACGTCGCACGGCGGCAAGATGTTCCACCACGAGACCGGCGTCTCCGAGGACGCTGAGGATTCGCGCCAGGCTGCCCGGCTTGTGTTCTGACTCGATCAGTAGAATTTCGGGAATCTTCATGGCTTTATCCTCATCCTGTCGCCGCCCGGGACCGGTGGGCCAGGAAGACCTTTTTCGCCTGCCGGAAAACGATAGCGTGCAGTTCGGCAGTGTGTACGGGCGTCGCCGCATAGCCGCCGGAGAGCAGCAGAACAATGGGCAGACCGGCGTCGCGCACCGTTTCCAGCACAAACCGGTCCCGTCGCTCGAGCCCGTCCCGCGTGAGCCGCATGCGGCCGTAACGATCTCCCTCTGCGGGATCGACGCCGGCAAGATAGAACACGCAATCCGGTCCGGATTCCGCGATGGCCCGGGTTAGCGCCTCGCGGAGAACTTCCATATAGCGGTCATCCCCCGTCCCGCAGGGCAGACCGATATCGAGGGTGGAGCGGGTTTTTCGCGCCGGGAAATTCTTCTCGCCGTGGATGGAGAAAGTGTACGCCTCCGGATCGTTGTGGAAGATAGCGGCGGTCCCGTTACCCTGGTGCACGTCCAGATCGACCACCAGCGCTCTTCGAATCCGGCCGAGTCGGCGTAAATGCCGCACGCAGATGGCCACGTCGTTCAGAACGCAGAATCCCTGGCCGTGATCCGGGAACGCGTGGTGGGTACCGCCTGCCAGGTTGCCTGCACAACCGTCTTCCAGGGCCATCAGGCCGGCGTTGACGGTGCCCGCGACAGCCAGCCGCGATCTGCGCCACAAGCCCTCCGACCAGGGGATGCCCACCCGCCGCTCCTCGGTTCGCGACAGGTTCCCGGTCGAGAGTTTCCAGAGGTATTCGTCCGTGTGGACCAGCCGAAGCAGATCCATGTCCGCCTCTTTGGGACGCACGATCCCCCCTGGTGCGACCACGCCTTCGGCCAGCAGTATTTCGTAGAGTCCCGGGAACTTCGCCATCGGAAACGGGTGGCCCTGGGGCAGCTCGACGAAGTAGTCCGGATGATATGAAACCCGCATCGGGCTCTCCCCCTCCTGGACCTTCACAGTTCCCCCGGCTAAGTTATCACAGCCTGCATGACTGCCTGTCTCCGGTATGCGATTACCGCTAGAATTTGGGTATCGGATCCGGCACCCCGCCCGATCCCATGATCACGGGAGCTGACTTTGTCTGCCATCGACCCCCTGGATTTCTTCGACGTCCGCAGTGAACTCTCGGAAGACGAGCAAATGGTGCAGGACACCGTGGCCCGATTCACCGACGAGAAGATCCTGCCCATTATCAGGGAGGCTTTCGAGGAGCACCGTTTTCCAGCGGAGCTCGTTCCTGAGCTCGCCGCCCTCGGCCTGCTCGGCTCGTCCATCGAGGGCTATGAGTGCGCGGGCCTCAACGCTGTCTGCTACGGGCTGATCTGCCAGGAGCTCGAGAGGGGCGACTCCGGTATCAGAAGCTTTGTCTCGGTCCAGTCGAGCCTTTGCATGTATCCCATTTTCGAGTACGGCACGGAGGAACAGCGGGAACGCTGGCTCCCGGCAATGGCCCGCGGGGAGGCCATCGGCTGTTTCGGGCTCACGGAGGCTCACGGCGGCTCCGACCCGGGCAATATGAAGACATACGCGAAGAAGGATGGTGATGACTGGATCCTGAACGGATCGAAAATGTGGATCACCAACGGCTCCGTCGCGGATCTTGCCGTCGTCTGGGCGCGTACCGACGAGGGAATCCGCGGATTCATCGTCGAGAAGGACATGGCGGGTTTCGAGGCGCCGGAAATCAAGCGTAAATTCTCGCTTCGGGCGTCGGTGACCTCATCTTTGTTTTTCGACAACGTGCGTGTTCCGGAAGGCAATCTCCTTCCCGGTGTCATCGGTCTCAAAGGGCCCCTGTCCTGCCTGACCCAGGCCCGCTACGGCATCACCTGGGGCGCCATAGGCGCGGCCCAGGCCTGCCTCCAGGAAGCGCTGGACTACGCCCGCGACCGGAAGCTTTTCGGCAGACCCACGACCCACACCCAGACTATCCAGCGGAAACTGGCGGAAATGAGTCGCCGCATCACCACGGCGCAACTGATGTCCCTGCGCCTGGGAAGGCTGAAGGACAAGAACTATCTCCACCCGAGCCAGGTATCCATGGCGAAATGGAACAACGTGCGGATGGCCCTGGACGCCGCCAGGGAAGCGCGCGACATCCTCGGCGGTGCGGGCATCAGCGCCGAGTATTGCCCCATCAGGCACATGCTCAACCTGGAGAGCGTGGTGACCTACGAGGGCACCGAGACTATTCACGAACTCGTAATCGGCAAAGAACTCACCGGTGTCAGCGCTTTCTGAGGCCACTCCGCCAGAGGAATCGGTGACGACTTGATAGTTGCCCCGGAGGCCCGGTTGTCGCCGGGCGCTGGAGACCGGCTCGTCCGGATCCGCGACGCGAGCCCTTGCCCATGAGACACGGCGTCAGCCCCTACACTCATCGCAACGTGTGGGCGCTGGCTGCGCCGATGATCCTGTCCAACGTCACGGTTCCTCTTCTGGGTCTCGTCGACACGGCCGTCATGGGCCATCTGGAATCTCCCCGCTACCTCGGGGCTGTCGCCGTAGGCGCGACCCTATTCAGCATCATCTTCATGGGCCTGAATTTCCTGCGCATGGGCACCACCGGCCTCGCGGCTCAATCCCGGGGGGCAAACGATGCGGACGAGATGCGGACGGTCCTCGCCCAGGCTGTGCTGATCGCTCTGGGGTTGTCCGCCCTCCTGCTGCTGCTGCAACGGCCGGTTGGACAACTGGCGATCTGGCTGATATCCCCCGCCCCGGAGGTGGTGACGCCCGCCTGGACCTATTTCAACGTCCGCATATGGGCTGCGCCGGCCGCGCTGACGAATTTCGCGCTGGTGGGCTGGTTCATCGGCATGCAGAACACTCGGGCGCCTCTCTACCTGATGCTGACGACCAATGTCACCAATATCGCGCTGTCGCTCTTCCTGGTGGTCGGGCTGGGCTTCCGAACCGGCGGCGTCGCGGCGGCCAGCGTCCTGGCCGAGTTCTCCGGTCTGGCTCTGGGCATCTGGCTGGTTCGCAGGGAGCTGTCTCGCGTCGGGGGAACCCTGCATCGCGGGAACGTTCTGGATCCGGTCAAGCTGCGCCGGATTCTTTCCGTCAACGGCAATCTGCTGGTCCGAACCCTGTCCCTCATGTTCGTGTTCGCGTTTATTACCGCCCAGGGCGCCCGTATGGGCACGGCCATCCTGGCGGCCAACGCGATCCTGCTCCAGTTCCAGTACCTGATGGCCTACGCCCTGGACGGCTTCGCCCATGCGGCGGAGGCCCTGGCGGGCAGGGCATTTGGCGAGCGCAATCCCCGGGGGTTCCGCAAGGCAGTCCGCCTGTCACTTGTCTGGTCCGCTGCCGTGGCCCTCCTGTTTGCGCTGGGCTATGCGCTCGCCGGGCCCTCTCTGATCCACCTCCTGACGGGACAGCCCGATCTTCGGGAGCTCAGCGCAAGCTTCCTGCCGTGGGTGGTTCTCTCGCCGCTGGTATCGTTCTGGAGTTTTCTGCTGGACGGAGTGTTCGTGGGCGCCACCTGGGCCCGGGAAATGCGCAACACCATGCTGATCTCGTCCTTCGGCGTTTTCGTGCCCGTCTTTTACCTGACGCAGGTCCTGGAACTGGGCAATCACGGCCTGTGGTTTGCGTTCGTCGTTTTTATGCTCGCGCGTGCCGTGACAATGGGGCGCGTCTACCGTATCAAGCTGAATCCGTTGGCATCCGCTGCCTGATCGACGAAGGCTGGCAATTATCCTTATGGCCTGACTCATCCCGCGGCATACCAGGGAGAACCCGATAAACATGACATTTCCGGACCACGTGAGACAGATACTGAGAATAACCTCGACCCTTTCCCTGGCGGCGGGCAGCATGATTGCCGTTATCGTCGTGGCGGCTTCCGGCATCGATATCGGGTTTGAACTGGAGGCCGACAGAGCTGACGCCATATGGATCCTGCTGGGGCTGCCGCTGATCTGCCTGATCGCGGCCATGCTGTTGTCGCCGCTGTCATACATCTTCGACAGAATGCTGTTCCGGCGCCGTCCGCGGACACCATGATCTGTAACGGATCACCGGGAAGATCCGCATCCCGGCACCGGTCTGTCCTGCCGGAGGAGTGCTAAGCTGTCATCTCTTCCCGGCACGGAGCCGAGTTCCATGAAAGTCAGCATCAGGCACAGCGAGCCGGAGGATTTCGAGGCTCTCCGGGAGATCTTCGCGCAGCCCAAAGCCATGGCGGGCACCCTGCAGATGCCCTACCCGTCCGAGGAGATGTGGAAAAAGCGCCTGTCGGACGTACCGAAAGGCATGTATTCCCTCGTGGCCTGCGTGAACGGCGACGTGGTCGGCAATCTCACCCTGTTCCAACGCGCCGGATGGCCCCGGCGTCAGCACGCGGGCGAACTGGGTATGGCCGTCCACGACCGCTGGCAGAACAAGGGCGTGGGCGGAGAGCTGATGGCCGCCGCCATCCACCTGGCGGACAACTGGCTGAACCTGGTTCGGCTGGAGCTGACCGTGTACACGGATAACCAGGCCGCGATCCACCTCTACGAAAAATGGGGCTTTCAGAGAGAGGGCACCATGACAAAGTACGCGTTTCGCGACGGCAGCTTCGCGGACGCCCTGATGATGGCCCGGATCCGCGATGCTAACCGGGGACCGGCCAGCGGGGCCGTCTGATCAGCCGGGAAAAATCGATGATCGATCCGGACAGCTACGACTGGTCGCGATTTGAAATCGTGTTTTATTACGACCGTCCGCCGGCCGAGGTATTCCGGGCCTGGTCCACCGTCCGGGGACTGACGTCCTTCTTCGTGGAGACCGCCAACTTCGTCTCGCCCGGTGGCGTCGAGCGCGACTGTAACGAAAGCGCCCATGTCGGCGACCGATATCGCTGGGACTGGCGCCATCCGTACTGGCTCGAGGGAGAAATCACCCGGGCGGACGAAAACCGCGAGCTGGCCTTTACGTTTGGCTCGATGGCCGTGTCGATCCGGCTCGCCGACATCGACGGCCAGACCGAACTCTGCCTGCTGCAGACCGGAATTCCGGATTCCGCGGACGGCCGTGTGTTTGGGCATCTCAACTGCCGTTCCTGCTGGGTCTTCTTCCTGACGAACCTGAAATCGGTGCTGGGCGGCGGTCCAGATCTGAGAGACCAGGATCCGGCGCGGGTTTCTTCCATGGAAGTCGGGTTCGCCCCGCTGGCCAGCGCAGCAGAGGATATCGGATACAGCTGAACAGAATCCTTGGGACAAGACGCCTTACCGGGCTTCAGTTGGGGATTACAAAAACAGATGAGGGGAAACGTTATGAAGACAGGAAGTTTTGTCCAGGCACTCGCCGCGTGTGTCTTGCTGGTGACTACGGCCCAGGCGAAAGATCCGGTTTCGCCTTCGCCAAACGGCATAGAGTTTCCGGCAGATTACAAGGACTGGCAGGTGATCGCCTCCTCCCATCGCGAGGACAACAACACGCTGCGCGTGATTCTCGGCAACGACGCCGCCATCGAGGCCGCCAGGGCGGGACAGACCAATCCCTGGCCGGACGGAACCATCCTCGGCAAACTCGTCTGGAAAGACTCGGCCCACGAGAGCTGGCCAAAAGCCACTGTCCCAGGCGAGTTCGTCCACGCGGAATTCATGGTCAAGGATTCAGCGAAGCATCCGGAGACCGGGGGGTGGGGCTACGCTCGCTGGAAGGGGATGGAACTGAAGGCCTATGGGGAAGACGCCTCTTTCGTGCAGGAATGCCACGGTTGCCACACGCCCATGAAAGACAACGATTTCGTCTTTACCCATCCGGCCAGCATGCCGTGACTTCCGGCGCACCTTTCAGGAAAGACTCGAAAAGACGGCGCCGAGCTTCCGTCGGAGACGGCGTCTGCACCGGTGCCCCTGCTTGCCCATCGCCATTCCGTCAGAAATCGTGAGGCTTTCACGATCACGGCCCGGACCTGTGAGGCCGGTCAGCGAGAGAACAAATCGGGCATTCCGGTCCGGGAACGCCCGCTTGAATGCGCTGCTGACGGCGGCGCTTCTCACCGCCTGCACAACGCCCCGGGTGGATCGGCCGGTGTCCTGGACAACCGTGTCGGAAGCGCCGCGACCCGTCGCCAGCCATCGGATTCATTACGGCGAGGGGCCCGAGCAATTCGGGGAACTCTGGCTGCCGGATGGCGCCGGACCGTTTCCCGTGGTCGTGCTGATTCACGGCGGCTGCTGGCTGTCCGAGTACGACATCGGGTACATGGCACGGGCCGCCGCCGACCTGTCGAGACGCGGCATGGCGGTTTGGTCCCTGGAATACCGGCGGGTGGGCGACGCGGGCGGCGGGTGGCCGGGCACTTTTCGCGACGCCGCCGCGGGCGCGGATCATGTCCGCGAACTTGCGGGCCGATTTCCCCTGGACACGGGCAGGATCGCTCTGTCCGGGCACTCCGCCGGCGGGCATCTCGCACTCTGGTTGGCGGGTCGCCACAATCTGCCGGAATCCGCTCCGCTTTACTCAAAGACCCCGATCAGGCCCCTGGGAGTGGTAGCGCTGGCCGGTATCGCGGATCTTGGGGACTACAGTCAGGGTTCCGGGGGTTGCAATCGCGCAGTCGAGCCTCTCATGGGAGGAATGCCGGCGGGCGTGCCGGATCGTTACGCACAGGCGGACCCGATCCGGCTTCTGCCCCTCGGGGTGCCGTTGCGCCTTGTCCAGGGGGAACTGGATCCCATCGTGCCGACCGAGCAGGCCCGTCGAATGGCGGAAGCAGCGGCACGAGCCGGCGATCGCGTGGACATCATGCCGATCCCCGGGGAGGGTCACTTCGACGTGGTAGACCCGGGATCTCGATCCTGGCAGGCGGCGGCGGATGCACTGGAGGAGATTCTCTCCCCTTGAGGCGCCCAGCGGTTATCGGTACGCGCACCCGGCGGCACCACCGAGGCCAGCCGGCACTGTCCGGTCTTAGGGCTCTGACCGGCGGGCGCGGCCCGGCTATCATTGTGTACTCTCCGTCTCCTTCCGCGTCTTCACGGTATCGGGGACGGCTAATCGGCCCAATCAATGAACATCGGAGTCAGACCCCATGAAACGCCTCTTCGTGACCTTGATTGCACTGGGATTTCTGGTTGGCACGACCACTGCCGAAAACGCCGCTGAGCCGCGGGGAGCCGAGCTCCTGGTGCCGTTCAAAATGGAACTCAAATCAGCGCTGACCGCCGGTATGGCAGAGGGCCCGGTGGCGGCAATCTCGGTCTGCCGCGACCAGGCTCCGCAGATCGCCGAATCCCTCTCTACCGGGGAGATCCGCATGGGACGCACCAGCCATCGGCTACGCAATCCGGAAAACGCCACGCCCGGGTGGGTGACTCCGGTCCTGGACGGCTACCTGGATCAAACCGGGTCACGGAAGCCTCGGACAGTCACTATCGACGAGGGTCGCGAGGGCTATGTAGAGCCTATTCTGATCCAGCCCGTGTGTCTGACCTGCCATGGACCTGCCCTGGCAGACGATGTGGCGGCCAGAATCGCCGAGCTTTATCCGGATGACCGGGCCGTGGGTTTCCGTGAAGGGGATTTCCGGGGCGTATTCTGGGTCGAGTATCCGGTTGAACCCTGAGCCTGAACCCAGGGCAGAGCGACGAGGTCTGCTGGATGTGGACCGGCGCGCCGACACCCCGAAGCGGCTCGAGGCAGCCGATAACCGGCGCCGGAGCGGAGAATGACGGAATCCCGCAACCGAACGGTGGGCATCGTCATCTACGAGCAGGTGGAGGTACTGGATTTCACCGGTCCATTCGAGGTCTTCTCCGTCACCCGGACCGACCCGGAAGCCGACCGCCAGTCACCGCTCCCCTACTCCGTCCGGCTGATCGCCCAGTCCATGCAGACCGTCACCGCAACCGGCGGCATGCGGGTGCTTCCCGACTTCAGCTTTTCCGACTGCCCTGCCCTGGATATCCTCGTGGTTCCCGGGGGCCAGGGATCCAGGTCCCAAATGGGAAACCCGGAGCTGCTTCGTTTCATCACCGACCGGGCATCTGAGGTGGGCACCGTCGCTTCCGTCTGCACCGGTTCTCTTCTGCTGGCGAAATCCGGTCTTCTGGACGGCAGGCGGGCAACCACCCACTGGCGTGTCCTGGATCTGATGCAGGAAATGTTTCCCCGGGTGCGGGTGGATCGATCCCGCCACGTGGTGGCCGACGGTGATGTGGTGACATCGGCGGGTATTTCCGCCGGTATCGACATGTCGCTGTATCTGGTTGCGAAGCAGTACGGCGAGCGAATCGCGCGGGCCACCGCCAGACAGATGGAGTATCCCTATCCGGAGTCTGACAGGCGCCGGATCGACCTCTGAGCCGGGCCTGGACCGGGGCGACAAAGACCAAAACAGGAGGGAATTATCATGCCCGTCATCCAGTGCGACATACGCGAAGGACGCACGGCCGAGCAGAAACAGAAAATGGCCGAGGCGATTACCCGGGCCGTCCACGAAACGATCGGCGCACCGGTGGAATATATTTACGTGCTCATACGCGAGACTCCGGGGGCGCACCACGTCAAGGCCGGCAAGGCCTTACCGGAGTATTCCGGCGACGCCTGACGTCGCTACATCACAGGAGGAAATAATGGCCAAGGTGATCGGCGTCGGCGGCGTGTTTTTCAAGACCGAAGACCCCCAGGGCCTTTCGGCCTGGTACCGGGACTGGCTCGGCCTGCCCATCGACGAAACCTACGGCGGCGCGAGCTTCAGGCCGGATGCCATGCCCAGCGGTGGCTACACGGTCTGGGCTCCGTTCCAGGCTTCCAGCACTTATTTCGGGCCATCAACAAAAGCGTATATGTTCAATCTGGTGGTGGATGATCTGGACGGTGCCCTTGCCCAGGTCCGTGAGGGAGGCGCGGAGATCGTCGGTGAGATCGAGGAATACGAGTACGGCCGGTTCGGATGGTTCCTGGATCCCGACGGCAACAAGGTCGAGCTCTGGGAACCCCGTGAGACTTCCGGCTGACATCTGGCGGTAAGCACACCGGGCACCCCATGGACAAGGCAAGGTTTTCCAGGATCGCCCACCAGCGCCTGCCGTGGTCAGCGCCTGTTTCCGCACGAACTCTCGAGCGATTGATCGAGGCCCTGGAACTCGACCCGGAAAGCCTGGCGCTGGACATCGGATGCGGACGGGGCCGGCTGCTCCTGGATATCGTGGCCAGGCACCGATGCCTGGGCGTCGGTGTCGATCCGGACTCCATCTCGATTCACTTTGCCCGGGAACAGGCGGCCAGCCGGGGTCTGTCGGCCCTTACCACCTTTCTGAGCTGCCCGGCCGACAAGTTCAGCTGCCAAAAGGAATTCGATCTGTGCATCTGTGTCGGCGCCTGCCATGCCTGCGGCGGTTACAGGCAGACTCTCGAATACCTGCTGGAAAAAGCTTCGCCATCCGCTTATCTGCTGGTAGGCGAGGGATTCTGGCGGCATCCACCTGAGCCGGAGTATCTTGACCAGATCGGCGCCACGAGCGGCGAACTCGGCAGCCACCGGGACAATCTCGAGGTGGCCGCCTCCCTGGGACTGACCCCGGCCTGGTGCGCCGTGACCAGCGAGGAGACCTGGGACGAGTACGAGGGACTCTATCGACTCACGATGCTGCAGTTTCTCGATCGCAATCCGGACGACGAGGACTGCGCCGCTTTTCGCGCGCACAGCGACCGGTGGTACGACGGCTATCTTCGATGGGGACGGGATACCATGGGTTTCGCCCTCTATCTTTTCCGCCGCGGCGCCGGTTCCGGGAAGACCTCTGGCCAGGAGAGATCATGACCCGTGGACGTACGACAACCAACACCCGCGAGGACCTGTGACCAGGGCCCGGCCGCCCCGCGTTGCGCTGGAGAGGCCCGATCTGCGTCATGCAGAAGCGTTTCTGGAGGCGGTCAACAGAAGTCGGAAACTCCATGGTCACTGGGCAAATCCTCCCGACTCTCTGACAGCGTTCCGGGCATATCTGACAAAACTTCAGAGTCCCCGGGAGGCGGGCTACCTGGTGATCACGGAAGCGGACAACCTGGCCGGCGTGGTCAATCTCAACGAAATCATCATGGGCGACTTCAAGAGCGCCTACCTGGGGTATTACGCTTTCTATCCCTACGCCGGAAGGGGATACATGACGGCCGGAGTCGGGGCCGTCGTGCGAAAGGCGTTTACCTATCACGGTCTTCACCGGCTGGAGGCCAACATACAGCCCGACAATCGTGCCTCCATACAGCTCGTGCAGCGCCTCGGGTTCAGGCGGGAAGGCCTCAGCCGCAGGTATCTGAAAATCGGCGGACGCTGGCGGGATCACGAGCGCTGGGCCATGCTGGCCGAAGATCTTCGCGGCGGTCCTCGGGCAACCTGAACCGACACGGGAAAGGCCACGATGCGAATCGAACTATCAACGCTCACCCGGGACAACTGGCTGGAGTGCGCCCGCCTCGAACTCGCTCCGGGGCAGGAGAAGCTGGTCGCCTCCAATATGGCTTCCATCGCAGAATCCCGATTCGAGCCCCATTATGAACCCCGGGCGATCTACGCAGACGGAGAAATCACCGGGTTCCTCATGTACTGCCCCGATCAGGACGGCCCCGAGGACGGCCTGTTCTGGATTTTCCGTCTCATGATCGACCGTCGGCGACAGGGGGAGGGAATCGGAACACGGGCCATAGCCCTTGCGCTCGAAGAAATCGCTCGCCGGGGAGGACGCCAGGTCAGAATCTCCCACGTGCCGGAAAACACCGTGGCGGCCGCACTCTACCGGCAACTCGGATTTACGCCGACCGGTGAAATCGAGGATGGCGAGGTCGTTCTCACCATGGACCTGACGGCCGGACCGGAACATGAGTCTCCGGGATGCCCTTCCCGATGACCCACGAAGCCAAAATCATCGACGTCTGGATGCAGCAGCCGAACCCGCGCTTCCTGGAACAGCCATTCCTGGATTCACTTCGCCGGTGGACCCGCCGCCCCGAGCTTCCGTGTCCGACCCTGGAGGACACCCTGCGCGTCATGGATAAAGCCGGTGTGGGACTGGGCCTGCTCTCCGCCTGGTGGGGCCCCGCCGGGCCGATGATCACGAACGACGAGGTCGCGGAGTGTGTTCGCCGTCATCCTGACCGATTCGCAGGCATCGCCTCGGTCGATCTCTCGCGGCCCATGAACGGGGTCAGGGAACTCCGCCGTTGCGTGCGGGAACTGGGGTTTCGTGGACTCCGGATCGTTCCCTGGCTGTGGAATCTGCCTCCGGACGATCGCCGCTACTATCCCCTGTACGCCGAGTGTATCGAGCTCGGCATTCCCTTCTGCCTGCAGGTCGGCCATACCGGCCCCCTCCTTTCGTCGGAGCCGGGCCGCCCGATTCCCTACCTCGAGCACGTCGCCCTGGAATTTCCGGAGCTCCAGATCGTCGCCGGCCACATCGGTCATCCCTGGACCCAGGAGATGATTTCCCTCCTGACCAAATGCGAGAACGTTTTCGTGGATACCTCGGCCTATGTTCCTCGTCGTTTCCCGCCCGACTTCCGGGATTTCCTCCGCACTCGCGGCGGCGGCAAGGTCATGTTCGGCAGCAACTATCCCATGCTGGCGCAGGGGGATTGTCTGGAAGGCATCGACGAGCTGGGGCTCGAACCGGAGGCGCGCGAGGCCTACCTGCACAGGACAGCCCGAGGGGTCTTCGGGCTGGATCGGTCATGATTCCCGGCACGGCGGCCGACTGAGCGGTCGCGTTTGCGCTGTCCGGAGGAGCGTATGGAGAAACGGGTCATCGTGGAACGCCCTCACAGATCCAATTATCCTGAACCAGTACGTTTCCGCAGGGGGGACGCCGTGCGGCTCGGGGACAGTGATCCGGATTTCCCCGGATGGATACGGGCAACGGATCACGAAGGAAGGACAGGCTGGGCACCGAAAGCATTACTCCACCTGCACGGAACCCAGGAGGCCGTCGCCGCCGCCGACTACGACGGGACAGAACTGAACGTCTCGCCTGGTGAGCAACTGACCGTACGCCGGGAACTGGCAGGATGGTACTGGGCATGCAACGAGCAGGGCGATTTTGGCTGGGTACCGGTCGATGCTACCCGGCCCGTTCGGGAATGATGCCATGACAGGCACGGAAGAAACCGCCTTCCTGAGGGCCTTCGAAAACGGCACCCTGGATCCGGAAGAATTCGATCACGAGGGGCACGTCTATGCCGCCTGGTGCTGCCTGCGACACTACGGAGATCCCGTCGGCAAGGATCGCTTCGTACGGGCCCTGAAGCGCTTCGTCAAACGTCACGGAGCCGTGGACAAATATCACGAGACAATGACCCGAGCCTTCCTGGACCTGATCTCGAGTCGCCGGGAAATGGGCTCGGACTGGAAGACGTTCCGGCGGGCAAACCAGGGTCTCGTCGAACAGGGTTTGGGCCATTTGCTTCTCCACTATTCCGAAGACCGCCTTTTCTCCGGTCGGGCCCGGCGCGAATTTCTGCCCCCTGACCGGATACCGCTGCCGACAACCCGGCGGACCGCGAAACGTTCAGCTCGGGACACGGCAAGAACAACGACGCGGTCCGCACGCCAGGACCTGCGCGACATTCCGGGAATTGGCCCGAGAATGAAAGACGCGCTGCTCGACCTGGGCTACGAACGAGTAGGAGACCTGCGAGGCGCCGATCCGGAAAAAATGTACGCTGACCTTTGCCGGCAAAGGAAGGCCGCCGTGGATCGTTGTGTTCTCTATGTCTTTCGCTGCGCGGTTTACTTTGCCAGCCAGACCGTCCACGATCCGGAACTCCTGAAATGGTGGCGCTGGAAGGACAAACCGGCCCGCGAGGCCAGTGAATAGATGGGCCGCCAGACCAGTACGCCGCTCTTTCAGGCCGGCGGAGACGCCAGGGGTCGTAAATGGCGGCCCACGGTCTTTGTCCTTTTGTTATTGATGAGCTCGATGAACGCCGCTGATTCGGAAGCGCTTTATCCAATTGCGACCTTTGCCGGGAGAGAATCCCAGCAGTGGGGCTCTATCGACGACGGCGTCATGGGCGGTCTGTCGAACAGCAGACTGGAGCGCACCGTCGAGGGCACCGGACTGTTCGAGGGCCGGGTGTCACTCGCCAATAACGGTGGGTTCGCCTCCGTGCGGGCCGCGCTCGGGCCCACCGATCTGTCCGATTTTCACGGCGTCCGGATCCGGTTCCGCGGAGACGGGAAGCGCTATCGTCTCCGCTTCCACTCCAGCGCCGGTTTCGACGGAGTCGCCTATCAGGCCTCGTTCGACACCGCGCCGGACGAGTGGCAGGAGGTGTCGATTCCATTCTCCGACTTTCGCCCCACCTTCCGGGGCCGACTGCTCACCGATGTCGAACCGCTGGACACGAGCAGCGTTCAACAGGTCGGCCTGATGATCGCGGATCGACAGGAAGGACCTTTCCGGCTGGAAATCGACTGGATAAAGGCATACGGGACAGCGGCGAGCAGCGCCGCTACGAACGCAGGGGAACGCTGAATGAAAGGATCCATCGTCTCGATTCATATCGCCGCCGAGCCGGGTGGGGATCTGCAACCGCTGGACTCGGCCGAACTGGTGGCCGGCTGCGGGATCCGCGGTGACCGGCACTTCGCCGCCGATGGCAGCCACGCCGACTCGGCTTTGACGCTCATCGAGGAAGAGCAGGTGGAACTGTTCAACGAACTCACGGGGCTTTCGCTGGCGCCTCACGATACCCGCCGGCAGATCGTGACCCGCGGCGTCGCTCTGAATGATCTTGTCGGCACCAGATTCCGGATCGGCGCCGTGGAGGTCGAGGGAATAGAGCTCTGCGAGCCCTGCGCCTATCTTGCCGATCACCTGAAGCGTCAGTTCTCCATTACCGAGGTCAGCGCGCCGAAGATCGTGCACGGCCTTGCCCATCGCGCAGGAATTCGGGCACGCATCCTGACGAACGGAAACGTGCGCGTCGGCGACCGGGTCATGGTTGACTGAGGATGCGGACGGTGCCGAAACCGGCACGCGATACCGTCCTGTAGCCGATGGCCACATCCGGTCCCGCTCGCAAAACGAACATCCCAGCATGAGATCGGAAACTGCCCGGCTGGACAAGATTCCAGGACCTCCGCCTCGCGGGGGGCTGTGGCGGGAGAGTTTCGGCCTGCTTGAGCCGTTTCGGCTTGCTTTGCGGTTACCGGACCTGTCGGCACGCAGGGTCGAATCGGGGCTGCCGGTCATGGTGCTGCCAGGGTTCGGCATGACGGACCGCTCGACCTGGTTGTTGCGGCATTATCTGAGCTATATCGGCCATACCGTGGAAGGCTGGGATATGGGCCGGAACCACGGACGGGTTCCCGAACTCATCCCGAAGGTCCTCGACAGGATGTCGGCAATGGCTTCCCGTCACGGCGGTCCCGTGGCGCTGGTGGGCTGGAGTCTCGGGGGTTACCTGGCCAGGGAGGCGGCCCGGGAGCGCCCGGCAGAGGTCATTCGCGTAATCACGCTCGGCTCCCCGGTGGTCGGAGGACCGAAATACACCGTGACTCACGCCCACTACGTCCGCAAAGGCTACGATCTCGACGAAATCGAGGCACAGGTGGCCGCAAGAGATCGGGTGCCTATCCGCGTCCCGGTTACCGCCGTCTACAGCCGTCGGGACGCGATCGTCGCCTGGCAGGCCTGTATCGACCAGTCCAATGCCGTTACCGAACACGTGGAAGTGGCGGCGACCCACCTGGGACTCGGGCTCAGCCCTGATGTGCTCGCCGTCGTCGCCGATAGTCTGGCGGGCAAATCATTAAAGCGACAAACCGGTTCGGACGCCGTATGAGGCGGATCAGGCGCGCCTCTACCGCAGTGATGACCTCCCTGATCACGGGTTTTGGCTCCCTGGCTCAGGCGGATTCTCCATTGGATCCGTATCGCTGGCAGAACAGGGTTCTGCTGGTATTTGCCCCGTCGGACAACGACGGGCGTCTGTCGGCCACCCGCAAACTGGCGCGGGAACACAGCCGCGGATTCGAAGACCGCCACCTGATCACTGTCGTAGCGCTGACAGAGGGAGAAGCCCCTGAGGGCCAACCGCTTGGCAGGATTCAGACGGATTCCTTACGCGAACAATACGGGATCGGACCATCGGACTTCGCCGTTTTCCTCATCGGCAAGGATGGCGGCGTCAAGCTCCGTCTCGAGCGACCCCCGCGGGCGGCAGAGCTTTTCGAGTTGATCGATTCCATGCCAATGCGCCAGCAGGAAATGAGAGCGTCTCCCGGCGATTGATGATCCCGGGCACCGCGGGCCGGGAAAGTTCGTTAACATCTTCGTCCTCCCGCATCCCGGGGAATCGTCGGGCCCATGGTCGCTGCCTATCAAAAATTGTGCCCGGACACCCTCGACGGAGCGTGCCGAGAGCTCGCCGACCGGGATCCGGCCCTGGACCGGATCTATCGCGAACGCGGCTGTCCTCCACTGTGGCAGCGTCGCCCCGGGTTCCGCACACTGGTTCAGATCATTCTCGAACAGCAGGTTTCTCTGGCGTCCGGCCGTGCCACGATGAAGCGCGTCGAGAACGCAATCGGCCGTGTTACGGCGCAAAGCCTGGCGGGCGCGGGAGAATCCGGCCTGCGGGCTGCCGGTGTCACTCGACAGAAAGCGCTCTACTGCACGCTTCTGGCCCGGGCCGCCATGGACGGAGAGCTGAACCTGGGACGGATCGCGAGGGTCCGGGATCATGAGGCTCTGGACATGTTGACTGCCTTCAAGGGCGTCGGTCGGTGGACCGCGGAGGTCTACCTGCTGATGGCGCTGCGACGTCCCGACGTGTGGCCGGCCGGGGACCTGGCGCTGGCCAAGGCTCTTCAGGCGGTAAAGAAACTTCCGGTAAAGCCCGGTGAAGATGTCATGCGCACCATCGCCCGTCCCTGGCGACCGTTCCGGGCGGTGGCGGCGCGAATGCTCTGGCAGGAATATCTTTGCCGGAACCGGGCAGCCTCGGCCGCATCCGGCTGAGCCGGGATCGGGCCTTCGACGAGACGGTCTCCACACAAAAGGACATTCATTTTTCCACGAGGTACTCGCGGTCACCGATGGACAGGGCGTCGCCCGCTGGACGTGCCGGTTTGTGCGTAACGGCACGGGCCGGGAAGTTCGCCTCGAAGGTATCCTGACCGTCCGAGTGGGGCCCGAAGGACGCTGCCGGGAGTTCCGAGAATGGTGGCACAGCCGCGAGAACAGAGCGGACTGAAAAAGGCGATTCCGGTCCGCGCACCGTTCAGTAAGCATCCACCGTCCCGACGCCCCGGGAAATCTCATTGCATGCCCCACATGCGGCCCGTAGCATCTTTAGGCTGCATGAACCGGTGAACGCATGGCCTCCTTTATCGTCTTTTTCCTGCTGACCGCAGCTGCCGCCACCCTGGGGGCAATCTTTACGCCGGGCGAATGGTATGCCGCTCTGGTCAAACCGGCCCTGACACCCCCTGACTGGATCTTCCCGGTGGTGTGGACCGTGTTGTACGCCATGATCGCGGTCGCCGGCTGGCTGCTGTGGCGACACCGGAATGCAGACCCTTCCGGTCTCCTGATCGTGGGGCTCTGGGTCCTGCAGCTGGCGCTCAATGCTGCCTGGAGCTGGATTTTTTTCGGTCTGCACCTGACCGGGTTGGCGCTGCTGGAGATCGCGGTGCTGTTCGGCACCATACTGGGCGTCGTATTGCTGGCCCGGAAAACCAGCCGCACGGCCAGCCTCCTGATGACGCCGTATCTGGCGTGGGTCGGGTTCGCCATCTGGCTGAACTTCGGTATCTGGAGACTCAACGGCTGAGGACGGCATATGGCCGGCACCGGGCAGGATGCCGGAGCGATCGCTGACCGCAGGTCGGCAGCATGTACAGATTCATTTTGTCCGGTGAATGAGAATGGATTACCGAATCGCAATCGTCGAAGACGAACCCGCCATCCGGGAGAACTACGCCGACGCCCTGCGGAGACAAGGCTACAGCGTCAGCGGGTATGCAGATCGACCGACCGCAATGGCGTCTTTCGAGTCCCGTCTGCCGGACCTCGTCATCATCGATATCACCCTGGGAAAGGAGCCGGAGGGGGGGTTCGAGCTTTGCAGACAGCTTCGGGCACGCTCGGAGAGCCTGCCGATTATTTTCCTCACCGCCCGGGACAACGAGCTCGATGCGGTTTCGGGCCTGCGGCTGGGTGCGGACGATTACCTGACCAAGGACATCAGCCTCGCCCACCTCACTGCCCGGGTCGCGGCTCTTTTCCGCAGGCAGGAAGCGCTGAGCCGGCCCGCCAGCCAGGAATCCCTCCTGGATCGCGGCCCCTTGCGTCTCGACCTGGACCGGATGTCCGTTCGCTGGCGGGACCGAGCCGTGGATCTGACGCTGACAGAGTTCTGGATCGTGCATGCGCTGGCGCGCTACGCTGGTCATGTAAAAAGCAGACAACAGCTCATGGATGCGGCCAATGTGGTACTCGACGATGCGACCATTACGTCGCATATCAAGAGAATTAGACGCAAGTTCGCAGCAGATGACCCCAATTTCGACGCTATCAAAACCGTATACGGCGTGGGGTACCGATGGCACGAGGAGCCGGCAGTCAACGAGAGCACCGGCGACCCGTGATGCCTGAATGTCAGGAGGACAGAACATGACGGGCTCAGCCACTTCACCCTCCCCCCGGATCGTCGGTCTCAGCTGGGGCCGCATCGAGGTGGAGGGCCTCGGTCCGGGTCAGGATTTCAAACTCTGGCCGGGGGGCGGCCGCCAGTGGGACTGGACCGAGACCGGCACCCATCATATTCCCGGGATACAGCCCCGGGACGTACAGGAACTCCTCGACAACGGCAGTCGTATCATCGTCCTTTCGAGAGGACAGTGGTGTCGGCTGCAGACCTGCCCGGAGACACTGGAGATGCTGGAAAAAGCCGACATACCGGTTTACCGCGAGAAGACCGCCTCTGCAGTCGCCGTCTATAACCGATTGGCCGAAACAGAGCCGGTGGGCGGACTCTTCCACAGCACCTGCTGAATCGGCGGGCCCAAGGTGAGGCTGTCTTCGAGGCTCCTGCTTGTCAGCCTGGTGACGCTTCTGCTTCCCTGGGCCGGGTGTCAGTACCTGAGGGACATGGAAATCGCCCTCCGCCAGGGCCAGGCGGAGGCGCTGGCTGCGTCCGCCAGCGCCGTCGCCGGCGGGATCAACGCGGCCGACCTGGGTCCGGCTGTCGCCCCGGAGCGATTCGGTCCCGGGCGGACCCCGTCACTGGATATATACGCCCATCCCCTGCGCAGACGGCCCGTTCTCGATGGCTTCAGTGATGACTGGGGACTCCCGTCCACGGTCCAGGAACGGCTGAGCGGGAACGGTTTTTCCATCCGCTACGCCGCCGCCCGAGATCGGGGATCGGTATACCTGTTTATCCAGGTCCTGGACGACGACGTGGTCTACGGACAACCCGATCGAAGTGACCGCGTTCGGCTACGGGTCGGTTCGGGCGTGACAGGGGCCGAGGATCTGATTTTCACCACGAGGGCGCCGGGGATCCTCACTGCCGTGACGCCGGCGGGACAGCGGCGGACGGACGTGGAGGCCAGCTGGCAACCGACCTCCACCGGTTACGCGATCGAGATGCGGCTGCCCGCGGATCTTGCCGAAGACCGGCTGGGATTTCTGGTCACCGATTACAGGCGGGACGGAAATACAGCGGTGCTGGGCACAATGCCGAGCCTGGCCGCCCAGCCAGGCTGGCTGGTATACCGCACCGCCGCGCTGGACGAGGCGCTCTCCCGTGGAGCGCCACCCGGTTCCCGACTGAGAGTCGTTGACCGTTTCGGATTCGTGCTGGCTGACACGGGACCACCGGCACCCACGGCGGCCACCGAGAGTTCGCGAGTTTTAAGGAGGCTGGTCCGGGTGGCTCTCGGAGAAGACGGCGAACTACCCGCACCGCCATCGCAGTCCGCGGATCGCCTGGACATGGGCCCGTTCGCCGAGGCTCTGGAATTGGGTGAGACAGACGCTCGATACCGGTCCCGAGACTCGGGGCGGGCCACGCTGATATCGGCTCGCGTTATCGGCATTCCGGGACCTGCCAGGGCCGTGTTAATCGCCGAGCAGGACACGAACGCCATCCTCAGCGCCACTGACCGGGCGGCCACCCGCCTGGTGGCGGTCAGCTTCGTGGCCAGTTTGACCGCGGCGATCCTGCTGCTCACGTTTGCGGCCTGGCTCTCGTGGAGAATCCGCCGGCTGAGTTCTGCGGCGTCCCGGGCATTGACGGGGACAGGGGAGATCAGGCCGAGCCTGCCGGAGGCGGACAGCCCGGACGAACTGGGGACCCTTTCGCGGGACTTTTCCCGGCTCCTGACCCAGGTCGGAGAATACAACGCCTATCTGAAAACCCTGGGCCAGAAACTCACTCACGAGCTGAGAACGCCAATGGCGGTGGTGCTGACGTCGCTGGAGAATCTCCAGGCGGACCCCGACGGAGCCGATGCCGAGCGGTATCTGGAGCGGGCCCGGGAGGGGTTGGTGCGGCTGCAGGCCATGGTATCGGCGCTCGGTGCCGCCACCCGCGTGGAGCAGGCTCTGGCGGGCGCCGACACCGAGCGCTTCGATCTCGCCGCGCTGGTGGGCGAAATGTCCGGGGCTTATGCCGAAACTCATCCTGAGAGAAGGATCCATCTGGACCTGCCCGAACATCCCTGCTTCATTGCTGGCTCTCCCGACCTGATCGCCAGGCTGCTGGACAAACTGTTCGAAAATGCCCTGGATTTCTGCCCTCCCGACGGTCAGATCAGTCTCCGCCTGGATTCGCACGGCCAAACTGCCCGGCTGCGGGTCGCGAATACCGGCAGCCGGCTGCCCGACGGCCTGGCAGACCGCATATTCGACTCTCTTGTTTCCGCGCGGAACGGTGACGGCGGTTCGCCCCACCTGGGCCTGGGCATGTATATCGCCCGGCTTATCGTCCGCCATCACCAGGGCAGAATCGCCGCCCGAAATCTCCCGGAAGACAAGGGCGTGGAGTTCACGGTGGAATTGCCTCTCGAGGGAACGGGATCCAGATAAGGGTTTATACGTATTTCCCCCGGCGCTTACCCTTGCCATGTTGATGGTGCGGTGCAGCAAAAAAGGTCGATTTCATGAACACTCCCTTAAGCAGACCGTTTCTGATCCTCTGCGGACTTCTGTATCTGGGCTTCGGCCTGGCGGTTCTGCTGGCCCCCGAGCCAGCCCTCCAGACCGGATTCGAACCCGCAAACAGCGTCCTCCGGGATCTCCACGGCAGCCACGGGGGACTCAACACGGCGGCAGGGCTGTTCCTGCTATACGCGGCCGTCTCCGGGCCGTGGCATCGTCCCGGCGTCCTCCTCGTCGCGCTGATGAACGCAGGTTATCTGGCGGGACGGCTGATCACCCTGCTGGTCGGCGGCGCGGTATCCGCCTCTCTTCTCGGGGTGATGGCCCTCGAGGCCGCATTATGCGTGCTCGCCCTGTCCCTGGCGGCTCCGGCGCGGACCAGCGCTTTTTATCAACCCTGAATGGTTTGGGTCGTTGGCCATGGTCCGGCGACTGTTAGAGAATACGGTTCCGCCCGGCATGCGGTGAGGAGCTTTGCCGGGGCTGCGAAGCGCTCCTGACCTGCCGTCATCAACCCGCTCAGGGTCTACACCCTAAAAGGGGGCCAACCTCATGGGCCGGAAAGCCGGATGGGCCATAGGGCCCATGCTCACGATCCTCGCCTGTTTCGGCGTCGCCGACGACTTCCCGGGCATGTCCATCGAGCCGCCAGCGGGAGACCATTGGGTTCAGGTGCAGCGCACGGCCCGCACGCTGGTCTGGATGAGGCGGACCGATCGCGCGGATATGACCATGGGGGTTGCGCTCCTCACCCAGCGAGTGGACGGGGAATTCGCCGGTTACGAAGACTTTTCCCGATGGGTTCGCAAGACCAAGGAATCCAATCCGGACCCCCGGCGATTCCGCCTGGCCAGCAGCCTGATCGAACCGGCCGGCGAAGAACTGTCGAGCTGTGTTCGATACAGGACGGAAATCGAGGACAAGACGGGCGGCGCAGGTGAAGAGTCCATTGTGCGTCTCCACGTGGCTGGCGTCGCCTGTTTGCACCCGGATGATCCGAGCCGATTCGTGGACGCCCAGTACTCCGCGAGAATGCCGCGCGGAACCGAATTGCCAGCCGAACTGGAAGAGGAGGGGCAGGCGTTCGTGGACAGCCTGACTTTCCGACCGCCTCCGGCCGACGGCGACTGGTCGCTGGGAGACGGCGTCTCGGCGCCGTCGCCCCGGCAGACAAGCTAGGCTCACCGGTCGAGGGTCCCGGACGGGACCGGTCAGACCCCCAGGTAGCCCAGAATTCCCTTGGCCGCTTCCCGGCCCTCGTATACCGCGGTCACCACCAGGTCCGAGCCACGGACCATGTCACCGCCCGCGAAAACTTTCGGATGGGTCGTCTGGAAGGGGAACTGGCCTTCCACGTCCACTCGCACCCTGCCGTCATCGTGGAGCGCCACCTCCATCTCTTCCAGCCAGGCTGGCGGGCTGGGTCGAAATCCGAAGGCGACGATAACCGCGTCGGCCGGCAATACCTCTTCGCTGCCGGGTACCGGCTCGGGACGTCGACGGCCCCCCGGATCAGGGTTGCCGAGCCGGGTTTCCACGAGTCGGACACCCTCGACTCGGCCGTCTCTGCCCAGAATTTCCAGCGGCTGCCGGTTAAAAAGAAACTTCACACCCTCTTCCCGGGCATTCCAGACCTCACGACGTGAGCCTGGCATGTTTTCCTCGTCGCGACGGTAGGCGCAAATGACCTCCGTCGCCCCCTGCCGGACAGCGGTTCTGTTGCAGTCCATCGCCGTATCTCCGCCGCCGAGCACCACAACCCGGCGGCCTTCCATGGACACGTGATCCGCGCCGTCACTGTCACCCAGAACCCGGTTCACATTGGAAATCAGGTAGGGCAACGCGGCGTAAACACCCTCGAGATCTTCTCCGGGCATGCCGCCTCTGACCGCCGTGTAGGCTCCGACGCCGAGAAATACCGCGTCGTAATCCCGAAGCAGCTGATCAGCGGTCACGTCTCTGCCCACCTCGGTACCCAGGACGAACTCGACTCCCATCCCCTCGAGCACCTCGCGGCGGGTCTCCACTACGTGCTTTTCCAGCTTGAATGGCGGGATCCCGTAGGTCAGCAGCCCACCGACCCGGGGATACCGGTCGAAGACCACGGACCTGACCCCGCCCCTCGCAAGAACGTCGGCCGCGGCCAGCCCGGCCGGGCCGGCGCCGACAATCGCAACCTCCCGTCCGGTGGCCCGGACCGCCGTCAGATCCGGTCTCCAGCCTTGCCTTATGGCTTCGTCGGCAATGTATTTCTCCACATTCCCGATGGTGACCGCGCCGAAACCGTCATTGAGGGTGCAGGCCCCTTCGCAGAGCCGATCCTGGGGGCAAATCCGGCCGCAGATTTCGGGAAGGGGATTGGTTTCGTGGGACAGCTCGGCCGCCTCGAAAAGATTGCCGTCCCGGACCAGTTTCAGCCAGTTGGGAATGTAGTTGTGGACCGGGCATTTCCATTCGCAGTAGGGATTGCCGCAGGCGAGACAACGGCCGGACTGGCGGGACGCCGCCTCGGGGTCGAACTGCCCATAGATCTCCCGATAGTTCCGGATCCTCGCCTCCGCCGGCATCTTGTCCGGATCCTGCCGGTCGATCTCGAGGAATTGCAGTACGTTTTCGGCCACCGCTCCCGCCTCTATGCCGCCTGCCGCAACGACTCGATTAGAGTTTCGAGATCGGCGGCCTTGGGTTTCACCAGCCAGAATCGCGGCAGATAGCTGCGGAAGTCATCCAGGATCTCTCTGCCCAGCTCGCTCCCCGTGGCGGCCACATGAGTGCGCAGAAGACTCCTGAGATGATGGAGGTGAGCCTCCATGCTCTCCGGCGTAATACGGTGGATATCGATCAGTTCGTGGTTGTAGCGATCGACGAAATTCCGGTCCATGTCCAGAATGTAGGCGAATCCGCCTGTCAGCCCCGCGCCGAAATTGACGCCCGTTCGGCCAAGGACGACAACCACACCCCCCGTCATGTACTCACAGCCGTGGTCACCCACGCCCTCCACCACGGCCACCGCGCCGGAATTTCGAACGGCGAAACGCTCGCCGGCCCGACCCGACGCAAACAGCTGCCCGCCGGTGGCGCCGTACAGGCAGGTGTTCCCCATTATCGGCGTCTCGCAGGCGCGGAAGCGGCTGACGGTGGGCGGGAACAGGACCAGGCGGCCTCCCGCCATACCCTTGCCCACATAATCGTTGGCGTCCCCCTCCAGATACATCTGCAGGCCCCCGACATTCCAGGCCCCGAAGCTCTGTCCGGCGCTGCCCTTCAGGCGCAGCACCAGCGGGTCTTCCTCCATCTGGTAGTTACCCCAGCGCCGGGCGATCTCGCCTGCCAGGCGTGCGCCGATGGAACGATCGTAGTTGCGAACTTCATAGTGGAAGGTCCCGCCACGCCGTTCCTCGATAGCGCCCCGGGTCTCGGCCACCATTTTCTCGGCCAGCGGGCCCTCGTCGAAGGGTTCGTTCCTGGGCAGGACGCACACCTGGGTCCGATCCTCGGCCAGCCCGGCGTCAGACAACAGGGGAGACAGATCCAGTCGCGCCTGGCGTGCCGTTGCCCCCTTGAGGGGACGCAGGTAACGGGTCTGCCCGACCAGGTCGTCGAACTTCGTGACTCCCAGCGAGGCCATGATCTCTCGCACCTCGCGGGCGACGAAACGAAAGTAGTTCTCCACCATCTCCGGCAGACCGATGAAGTGGCGTTTCCTCAGGGCCGGGTGCTGGGTCGCCACGCCGGTGGCGCAGTTGTTCAGATGGCATATGCGCAGGTACTTGCAGCCCAGGGCGACCATGGGCGCGGTCCCGAAGCCGAAGCTCTCCGCCCCCAGCAGGGCCGCCTTGATCACGTCCAGCCCCGTTTTGAGCCCACCATCCGTCTGCAGCCGCACCCGGTGGCGAAGGTCATTGGCCCTGAGCACCTGATGGGTCTCGGCCAGACCCAGCTCCCAGGGACTGCCGGCATATTTGGTGGACGTCAGGGGACTGGCGCCGGTCCCGCCATCGTGCCCCGATATGGTGATCAGGTCCGCGTAGGCCTTGGCAACACCCGCGGCGATTGTGCCCACTCCCGGCTCCGCCACCAGCTTGACGGAAACCAGTGCGTGGGGATTGACCTGCTTCAGGTCGAAGATGAGCTGCGCCAGGTCCTCGATGGAATAGATATCGTGATGAGGGGGCGGTGAGATCAGCCCCACGCCGGGACGGGCGAATCTCAGCCGGGCGATCATCTCGTTCACCTTGTGGCCCGGCAGCTGCCCGCCCTCGCCGGGCTTGGCCCCCTGGGCAATCTTGATCTGCAGAACCTCGGCGTTGACCAGGTACTCGGCAGTAACGCCGAAACGGCCCGACGCGACCTGCTTGATCTTCGACATTTTGTCGGTACCGTACCGCTCCGGGTCCTCTCCGCCCTCCCCGGAATTGGAGCGGCCGCCCAGGCGGTTCATGGCAATGGCCAGCGCCTCATGGGCCTCCGGCGACAGGGCTCCAAGAGACATGGCTGCGCTGTCGAATCGCTTGACGATCTCGTCTTCGGACTCCACCTGGTCCAGCGGAACCGGCTCCGCGGCCGGCTTTAGCTCCAGGAGGTCCCTGAGCATGGCCGGGCTGCGGGAATTCACCAGATTCGCGAACTCCCGGTAAACGTCGTAATCGCCGCTCTGGACGGCCGCCTGCAGGGTGGCGATCACGTCCGGGTTGAAGGCATGGAACTCTCCGCCATGCACGAACTTGTACAGGCCGCCCTGCTCTATTGGCTCCCTTACATCCCATGCGCGTCGCGCCAGGTGGGACGCGTCCTCCTTGAGTTCCGCAAAACCGGAACCCCTGATCCGGCTGGTGGTGCCGGGAAAACAGAGGCTGACGACCTCGTCGTGAAGGCCGACGATTTCGAAAAGCTGCGCACCCCTGTAGCTGGCGATGGTCGAGATGCCCATCTTGGACATGATCTTGAAAAGACCCTTGCGGATACCCCGCCGGTAACTCCTGCCCAGCTGCCTGCCCTTGCTGTGATCGAGCTTGAGCTCACCGGTCCGGGTCATGTGGTGCAGACACTCGTAGGCCAGGTAGGGATACACGGCAGTGGCGCCGTACCCGATCAGGCAGGCGAAGTGATGCGGATCCCGGGCCGTGGCCGTTTCCACCACCAGATTGCAGTCACAACGCAGGCCGACTTCCACCAGTCGATGATGCACGGCACCGGTGGCCAGCAAGGCATGTACCGGCAGATGGCCCTTCCGAATTTCCCGATCGCTCAGCACGACGATCAGCGTGCCCTCGCGGACCGCGGCCTCGGCCGCGGCACAGATCTCGTCCAGGGCGTCGGCCAGGGACTGGGACTCGGGGCGATTGAGATCGATCACGCGGTAGCCTCCGTCATCCTCCTGCATGCGAAGAATCTGGCGGAATTTCCGCTGGGAAAGGACCGGCGAATTCATCACGATACGGCGCGCGTTCTCGGGCCGTGCCTCGAACACGTTCAGCTCCGGACCTATCTGGGTTTCGAGCGACATCACGATGCGTTCGCGCAAGGGATCGATGGGCGGGTTCGTCACCTGGGCAAACTGCTGCCGGAAATAGTCGTACAGCACCCTGACCTTGGAAGACATGGGAGGCAGGGGAGTATCGTCGCCCATGGACCCCACGGCCTCGGCCTCTGTTTCGGCCAGTACCCGAAGGACCTCGTCCCGCTCTTCCCGGGTGACGTTGAACATCTTCTGGTAGATGCGGAACTGGTCGCGCTCCATCGGCTCCGCGGAGAGCTGAGGATCGATCAGTTCCGAATCCAGGTAGCTGACGCCCTTGCGCAGCCACTCCTTATACGGTGCCCGGACCTTCAGTCGATTCTCGATTGCCTGGGTATCCAGCACCTCGCGGCGTTCGGTGTCCACCAGCAGCATCTGGCCGGGGCCGAGCCGACCCTTTCTGACCACCTGCTCGGGTCGGTAATCATAGACGCCGATTTCCGATGCGATGGTGATTACGTCGTCATCGGTAATCACGTAGCGGGCGGGGCGCAGACCGTTGCGATCCAGGCAACAGGCGGCCTGAACGCCGTCGGTCAACACGATGCCGGCCGGTCCATCCCAGGGCTCCAGGTGCATCCCGTAGTACTCGTAAAACGCCCGCGCGTCGGGATCCATCGTGTCTACGGTCTGCCAGGCCGGGGGAATCAGGAGTCGCATGGCCTGCATGAAATCCATGCCGCCATGAAGGAGGGCCTCGACCATGTTATCCAGGCTGCAGGAATCCGACCCGGTCATGGAAACCAGCGGCGTAATCTCTTTCAGTCGGGGCAGCAGAGGCGTTTCGAACTTGCTGCCTCTCGCCACCGCCCAGTTCCGGTTGCCCTGAATGGTGTTGATCTCGCCGTTGTGCGCCAGATATCTAAACGGCTGCGCCAGCCGCCACTGCGGCCAGGTATTGGTGGAGAAGCGCTGGTGAAACACGCATATCGCCGCTTCCAGATCGGGCGAGGCCAGATCGGTGTAGAAACGGGTCAGGAATGCGGGCATGACCATGGCCTTGAAGGACAGGGTTGTGCAGGACAGGCTCGCCACGTAGAAGACCGGGTCCTTGTCTTCGATCTCCAGTTCGGCCCGGCGGCGCGCCATATACAGCCGTCTGTTGAACTCCGCGTCTGTGTCCCCGTCCTGCCGCGCCACGAAAATCTGCTCGATTTTCGGGAGCGACCTGAGCGCCTGCGCACCACACACGGAGTCGTCCACCGGAACCTCACGCCAGCCGAGGGTTCGCACGCCCTCCTCGGCCAAAAGCTTCTCGAGCGCCCTTCGCGCCCTGGCAGCGCCCTCGGCACCCGGGTTCAGGAAAACAAGACCGGCGGTAAAACCGTCGGGCGTCTCGATAGCGGACTGCTCCGCGACTCGTTTCAGATAGCCGGCGGGCAGCGACATCAGAAGACCGCATCCGTCGCCGGTCAGTCCGTCCGCCGCCACGGCGCCACGGTGAGTGAGGCGCTCCAGCGCCTCGACGGCGGTCGAGACGATCCGATGACTGGGCTCCCCGTGCAAATGGGCGATGAGCCCGAATCCGCAACTGTCGCGCTCGAATCGTTCCGACCAAAGGCTGTCTGCAGACGGTACGGTCATTAACTCCCCGTGCCGGCGTCGCGGCCGGCTCAAGCTCCGATATCCTCCATAGGGTGCGCCTGCCCCGCTCGCGTCGCCAGACCGGCGTTTTGTCTTGTTAAACCGCTCG
>Ga0209536_100002027_pt1 | contig 33113 bp, 39 predicted proteins | sample DeeMarSeWOR28_12_FD_187461 | JGI IMG/M metagenome (GOLD analysis project Ga0209536, IMG submission 187461) | Marine sediment microbial communities from White Oak River estuary, North Carolina - WOR-2-8_12 (SPAdes) (version 2) | ecosystem: Environmental > Aquatic > Marine > Intertidal zone >... | reverse complement strand
AGCAGGCCAGAGCAACTGCCTTGTAAGCAGAAGGTCGCGGGTTCGATTCCTGCCGGGGGCTCCATAGCACTGTGGTGGAAATGGTATACACGCCGGTTTCAAACACCGGTTTCCCGTGACGGGTTTGGGGGTTCGACTCCCTCCAGTGCTACAATTAAGCGCCGTGGTGGAACTGGAATACACGCTGGGTTTAAGCCCCAGCGCTCGAAAGAGATTGAGGGTTCGACTCCCTCCGGCGCTAAGGAGACGCTATGAAGAAACTAGACCTACATAGAGTAAGACATGAGGACGTTCGCCGTAAAGTTATCCATTTTGTAGAGGATAACTGGAACTCAGGTGAGGAAGGCGAAATAGTTACTGGCAACTCCTTATTAATGAAGGCCCAGGTGCGTGATATCCTGATAGAGTACGGATTGACATGCACGGAAGGCCGACAATTTGATTTCAATAGAGGGTATATAGTTACATGGTTCGAATAAACAGCGCATACTGTATTATTAGTAGTATTAGTTCGTCCTGTTCATCCTAGAACAGAGACACACGTACACGTACGCGCTGTGGCCAAGATGGAAAGGCAGCTGGTTGCAACCCAGCCGATCGCAGGTTCGAGTCCTGTCAGCGCGTCCATAAGAGGCGCCATAGCTCAGCTGGCAGAGCAATCGGCCGATAACCGATAGGTCCCTGGTTCGATCCCAGGTGGCGCCACCACGGAGGGATCGCATAATGGTATTGCAACGGACTGCTACTCCGTCGTCGTTAATTCGGCGTGGGGGTTCGAATCCCCCTCCCTCCTCCAAGGTTAATTATGGAAAGAATTAAAAGATGTATAAATTGTGGTAGATTTTTAGGTGAGAACTCCTTCAGTATACAAGTTGATAGATCAGTCTCTACTGGCAAACGCCGGAGATCTATGTGTAGGAAATGTACACGTGTTAAGAGTTATATTTACAAAAAGACGAACAAAAAGTATTTTGAAGAGTGGAACGCAAAAAACCCTAACTATAAATCTGATTATTATAAGAAAAATAAAGAGGAAATTCTCCGAAAGAATAAGGCCTGGAAGGAGGCCAACAAAGACCTAGTAAAAAAAATACAGAAAGAATGGTATAAAAAGGATTATAAAAATAATAGGGATAAGTATTATCATAAACGAAATTTACGGCGTGCTAAACTCGATGAGCAGACAGCCAATTTGTCTAAATCTGAGGTTAATGAGATAAAAATATTATTTAGGTGGGCACAAGAATTACCTGGTAAATGGCATGTTGATCATATAATACCTTTAAGTAAGGGAGGTAAACACCACCCAGATAATCTTCAACTAATACCGGCCGGGCAAAATTCTAGTAAATTTGATGCATGTCCTAAAGAGTTTTATGGTAGATTCTACGAATTTCTTTGTTTAAATTGATGCGGGGAGAATTGGTATTCACGTAGGTCTCATAGGCCTACCTCCGGCAGTTCGATTCTGCCCCCCGCAACCAGGGAGGGTACCGCTAAATGGTTGGCAACAGGGTTTGAACCCCTGGGCGTGGTAAAACATGGGCGTTCGATTCGTCTACCCTCCTCCACTTGACAAAACAAAATTAATGATTATATTATATATATGCAAACATTCTTACCATATCCATCATTCAGTCGTACTGCCCGTGTACTAGACAACAAACGTCTAGGTAAACAGCGACTAGAAGCAAGCCAGATACTAGATCTGGTGGAGGGAAGGGCAGATAATACTTGGAGGCACCATCCTGCTGTACGTATGTGGCAAGGCTATGGTAATGCTTTAAGACTATACTATAATATTATGGTATGTGAATGGATTAACAGAGGCTTTGAAAACAACATGCCCTGTCTTGAAATACACGAAGGGCGATTGGTACTCCCCCCTTGGCTTTCAGACCCAAGACTCCCCCTATCTCATCGTGGTAATTTATTACGTAAAGATATAGAGTTCTACGGTAAGTTTGGTTGGTCTGATGCTGATCCTGAGGCTCCTTATTGGTGGCCAGTCCCCATGAAGACACCGGCCAAACAAAAAATTATGACGGAGTACTGGGGAAAAAGTTCGTAGGTAAATCGAAGGCGCTGTCCTGGTAACGCCGCCGCCGCAAATTTTTTTAAAAAACAAAAAAAAGCAGAATCAACGATTAAAAAGACAAACATCAATTAAGAAAAGAAAATACATAGGATCACTTCATAGGCAGGTTAATAGATCTAGGTGGGATAATGAGATTAGATATTTCCTTTGAAAGCATCATTTGGATCAGGAACGCCATCTTCATCTGATACAGCTGCATTATTCGGGGTAGGTGCATATCCATCTGGATATGATTGAATCTCTATACCACTAAGATTATATATATCTACCCAATGTGCACCACAATTATTACAGTGTATGTCTTGATACATGTGGTGATCACCGGGCTCGATAGAATCACCTGTTATTTCGCTTGAATCACATATTGGGCACCGACTTGTGTGGTCAAAGTATTCTCTCTTCTTTTTCTTTATCCACTCAACCTCAGCATTGGCGGGAGGTAGTTGACTATATTCCGCATTACACTCACAACATATGTAAGGCCAGTTCTTAGTTCTAGTGGAGCCAACAATATCCCCGCCCTCTATGATGTCGCCGTTGCCATCGACATACCATACGATTTCCTCATCACCGTGAGTATAGAAATCTTCAGATCCGCAATCACATACAAATGGCATTTACTCTTCCTTGTGTATATATAAATCTCCAGGCCCATTGCCTTCGGCATCACATTCTACCCAGGCCTGAACTATTAACTTACCCTTCTTTATTGTTAAACCCCAATGCTCTTTGTTCTCATCTACAAAGACACCGGTGATCTTTCCACCCACCAGTGCCAGTGCTTTATTGGAACTATATTCAACTTCCTTCATTGTTTTCCTCAGCTTTCTTTGCAAATAGTTCGTCTATGCTATCCCGCCAGGCCACTTTGGCTTGTGCATAAGCCTTGTCTATCGTAGCCTCACTACCCCAGTAAGAAATTATATAATCATCGCCTAACTCAGTACAATGGGCGATACGGACAGTGTGCCTATTGATTCTAATAATCTGGTATACTGCAGCCCCGTCAGCCACTCCCTCTTCAAAGTATCTCCAGAGCAGCTCGCCCTTGTCCTTGGCTTCTTTATCTATCTTCTTGAGTAATGCCTCATTCTCTTTCATTAGGGCCCGGCACTTATCCCAACCATCTGACCAATTTATTTCTTTGGGTTCGTATCTCATTATTCTGTTGTAAACCTCCACAATAATAGTTTTTTCTTACGATTCCATTGTGTTAGAACCTTAACGTAACCACGTTTAAATATTTCTTCGTTGTTAAAGTATATTATTTTAGCAAAGTCATTATAGACTACTAATAGCCCATTACTATGCTTTGCGTAAGAATCCAATTCATCAAAGGACATGGTAGACTTACGGGTGTAAGCAACACCATTGAAGAATGTATATGTAGAGCTGAGGAGTCCCATTATACCAAAAAAACAACCCAGAACAACTACAAACCACGCATCTCCCTCAGGTACTGATTCAGAAAACCACGCCCAATAAAGGCAGACTAGTCCTAAACATCCTATACAAGAAAGGCCTGTTATGGAGAGCCATCTTGGCCAATAATATTTTAAAGGTCCATGTTCCATCAGCTGATAATCTCCGCAATAACTACAACGCCTCTAACATCTGGCCCAGTTTCTCCATGAGCAACGATGCTTACGTTCATATCGTTGTTATCATTTCCTAAGGAAAATATTTTATGAGCGACGCCTTCTGCTCTTTCTTTAGATAGCCACATATTGTAGTCAGCCGGTCCATCATGGCTGGAATAACCTTCGACGGTAATCTTCACGTTTTTGTTGCCATGTCTTTTTGCAAAGTCTACAATATTTTGCGCGACCATAGCTGTGCGTTTCTTATTGTAGAGCCTATTACTTTCAAAAGTAATCGTCATCGCCATACCTTGCTGGATAACAGGCGCAGGAAGAGTATGCATGGTTTCTAGCGGTTGGGTTAATTCAGCTCTTAGAACTTCATTTTGTTCAAGCAATTCCTGTTTTTCTGCTTTGGCTTTGTCTAAATCTGCTCGCAGGTGTTCAACCATCGTGTTAGCAGAATCCAACGCGCCCTGAAGCTCATCTATCTTAGCTTGGAACTTTTCATATTCACAAGGCGCACATTTATCATCCAGAGATAATTTATCACATCCTACGAAGGAAACAAGGAATGTAACAATCACTAATACTGTTATTAATTTTTTCATTTTACCACCTTCTGAAATTTTAGCTGGAATTGAGTACTGTCAATTGCCCCAACTGAATCAACTTTTGGACCGGATTGATAGCATGAATATCCTTTGTCGTAAAAATGGTCCAGCGCTTCATTTCGCTGATCCATCGGCCCAATGACCTCGACATGTTCAACTTGTTCTATCTTTATGTTCCAATGATAGATGCTCATTCTGGCTTATCCTTTTTCTTTTCATCTTTTGTATGTGAATATCTGTTCTTGGCATTAAAACCTTTCACTTTGAAATTTGGCGCAGAAATTACAAGTTTAGCTTTACCTCCACATTTCTTACATTTTATGGAGGTAAGCTTACTTTTGTGGAACATTATATATTCTGTTATATACCCACAATCTTCGCATTCAAATTCACGAATCGGCATCTTTCTCAATTCCCTCCCAATCGATTTCTATATCCTCAATGGGACAATCTAATATATTACAATGTGTGGTTATCGTATGTGCTAGGCAGTTGTCGTCTTCTCTCATGGGGCAGTTTAAGGAATCCGCACCAAACTTATCAACTACAACATAGAATTCTTTTAAAATCTTTTTGATGTTACTTACAATAGCAGGTTCCCGCATTACAGATTCCTTTTGTTGATATTTATTATGGCCGGAAATACCTTCCAAAAGTTGCCAGTCTGATGACGCTCGTTTATTGCCTTACACATATTTGTAGCATGATCTTTGTCATAGAACAATCTACCGTCATAAACTTTATTAGATTCTGCTCTGGTAGCTATTACATAAACCTGAGCATCCCAACTAAATTTTCCATAGTTTTCCAGCTCTTTTAGATGCGCCTTGGCATCTTCTTTTGCATGTTCAAAGTTATCTTCCTGCCCATCTTCCATCCAGAAGAGATCACATGCTTTAACCAGCTTCTTTAGAACTTCTATCGTCTTTTGCATTTTCTATTTCCTTTTGGGTCTTTATATGGTCTCTGATGTCAGTTATTTTCATAGATTTACCGAAATCTCCCATAACAAAAGAGGTCAGGAATCTCCTATTGACCAGGTTAAGGAATGCCTGATTATCTGGGTCCGTTAGTTCTTCCCAATCAATGCATTTATCTTCATCTAGTCTTGGGTGACCATATTTTCCCTGCATAGGACAGACGTAGAGTTTGTCGTCTATATATGTTACATAGACACCATAACCTTCTAGCTTTATTATATTACTACCTATTTCTTTAATCATTACTTCCTCTCACATAGACCACACGCCGTGTGGAACCTTCCTATCATGTGCTGATAATGTTCTGCTTTCTCGTTCTTACAGATTCCACAGGGCCATATAGTTATTTCTTCGAAATAGACACAATTAAGACAGTTCTCATCGTTTTCGTTGAATTTTGATGTCATTCCACACTATCTCCTTTTGCTGCCCATTGGCGAAGCCAGGACAGCAACTTATTAAATGCCCACCCCTTCCCACGCGTCCTGTATCTACAATTGCCAGTAATCGTCCAATTACCTCGATTGTAGACGGTATAAGTACCGCTTCAAGGGACGGATCTACACCGACATAGTCGCCTTACGTAGATTACGGGTCCTCCACGGCACTGCCCATTCAACCTAGCCCTACAAGATACTAATATTAATATCCTCTAGGGTTAGGTCGAACAGGACTTCACTACTCAATCGCACCAACTTTGGAAGTATTTCCATCTCTGGCTGTTGAAAGGTAGTGCATTCTCTATCTATTTGGCATACTTCAACAGTTGTTTGCTACTCAAATCCTTTAGCTTGCTAAATGCATCTATATAGATGGGTTTACTTAGTTCACTAAAGCCTGGAGCAGAATTTACTTCTATAAAATATATATTGTAGTTAGTATCTACCAAAAAATCAACTGCTCCGAATGCCATTCCTAACATATTCAGAATCTTCTCAGAAATCTCTTCGGCCTGGACGAATGTTTTATAAGACCTTGGATTGTGTACACTGACAAAATGACCTCCGTTCTTATAATTCCACGCGATCTCATTTGCAGAGCCAAGTCTCTTCTGAACACGCCATTCTTCTTGTGGTATCCACAAGAATGCATGAACACGTAGTTCATATTTTCTCTCACTGATAAATTCTTGATAATATCTACCAGAGATTGATCCTTTGCCACGGGCCATACGGATTCCCTTACCGCCTATTGAATTAGTCCGCTTCTCTATCCACTTGGATTTATCATCTTTCTTATTCAAACTCAGTTTGGATTTTGGTACTGGTATGTCGTTATCTTCTGCACGTCTACAGACTTTGTACTTAGAATAACCTACGAAGCGGTTTACAACAGGTATATTTCTGGCGGAGGGATACGTTCTAAAGAACGCATTTAGTCTATCCTTAGGCAGCCCGTAATTTATCAAGGCGTCTGGCATCTTTTTAGTTTTGCCAGTATAGCGCAGTATGTCGGCGCCAGCTCTGATTTCCTTACAGGCTTTTGATCCTTTTTTACCTATTAATTTAACTATAGCCATCATTCACCTTTTGCTTCCGCTTTTAGTATCTCAAGCTTTTCCTCTAGGGTATATTCAATCTCCTCATTTCTTCTGCTTGGATCTCTGGCTACTTTGTCTGCCCAGCGACCAAACGGAGTCATGTGTTTAGTATTATCATCATGCCGCTTCGACAGTGGCACCTTTACAGGCTCTCTCTTTTTATTCTCTCGTTCCTTTAAAATTTTAGCAGCGATTTCTCTTTCTTCAATCTCATCTTCAGACATGTGATATCCGAAGCCAGCAGCTGATGCTAGATAAATTGGATTTCCTAAGGCATCATATTCTATTTCACCGTCATCGTACTCATGATCTTCGTCTGATATATCATCATAGTCACTGAAGAATCCAGGATCAAAATCCATTTATTTTCCTCTCTCTTTTAAATAGCCAGTTGGGATCAGGATCATCAGGTTTTATTTCCAAAATGCTCACATCACCGCCCCAGTGTTTACATCTTACATAAGGCATTTCACAGTCTAGGTGCGGACTATGAAATATACAGTGTTTTTTTGAGCAATCATTATGTTTATCACATATGACTATTGGCATAACAGACCATCCCTTATCTAAAAAAATTTGGGAAGCTCTCTTTCGGCCACCCCCGAGACCGCCCTTTCGGGTCACCGTAGTTTCGCTATTGCGATAGGGGGTGAACTTCCCAAATTTGTGGCCCAGGTTGCGCAACCTTTATGGGCAATCGTTTGCTGGCCGAGATAAAAAGGAGGAAACTCGACCAGCTAGCCGTGAACCAGAAACAAATAAAAATGAAAGGAGAATAAAACTTGACCAATTGATCAAGCTTGTGCATCCATCACCTCCAGGTGACGGTGGCCATCTCCGCTGCCTGGCGCTCTATGATTGAGCTAAGGATGCTTGTGCTGACCGGTTGACCAGACCGATCAGCTTGATAAGGAGGTAACATAAAAATTAGGAGGCGCACTAGCATCTTATCATCGATGCTAGACGTTTGCCACTTGCCTCCTAGGTCGGGGACCTCCTTCTTGTGATCATCTCTTCAAGAGCCAGAACGTCTTCTACATCAATTGATTTCTCTGGTGAACATGACGTCCTGCATCTTGGGCAACGATCATCGCACATACAGTCCCATAAGTCTACCCAAGTATGTCCACATGGACATTGATATTTATTTAGGTATTGAGACATATCCCTCCCTCATCCCACGCGATAACCTGTGTCTGCCCATTGCAAAATGTATGACACATCCCTTAGGCGTACCCCTCTCTCTACTCCGTTTCACTACTTTGCTAGGCGTTTCGCTACTTTGTTTTCGAGACCTCGGTAAGGCCAGTCCATGTGCGACATTAGGCAACTTAAGGACAGATCAGATAATCTTAGATTTATGTGTCCTGGCATCAAGACTGTCTCCCAGCGTAGGCTCACAGTCTGCGGAACCGGCCTATGCAAATTAAGTTTAACATCTATCAGCTCGGGTTTCGGGCTAAAATTATCCAGTACTACTTATGGCCTACCCCCCACCACAGGAGTAGGCCGTTCAAGGAGGTGTTAATTGATGACCACTGGTCATCTGGGTACAACTTCCGTGCATGGATTACACGAAACTGGATCTTTTGTGCGTGGGATGCGAGTAGCCATTGCTTCATCCAATTGTAATAGGATAGATTCGAACTACGCCTTCTCCCATTGTGTTCCCAAGTTGCCAACTTTGCACTACGAGCTCTACGAAGTATAGTTGGCCACATGCAGAAGCTCGGCAAGTTTTTCTTTAGATTCATGAGGGCAAAAGTTCCAGCAAATGATGCCACTTGCAAAAACCCTCGATGGCTATATCGTCGCCGTACGTAATAGAAGTTTGTTGGTATACAGCCGAACTTAGAAGCTTTTAATCGAGGTGTACCCCGATATTACCTCTTATAAACAGCTGACGCTCTCGGTTGGACGAGCGTTTTTTGGGACAATGGGCGCATTACAAGCCTTGCCTATGCTACACCACGACATGGAATCACATAATTGTCAGCATTCAGAGGTCGTTAGTGGAGCGGAAACATCATGACTCCGAACCTAATCATTTTGAATTAATATTTCCGAAGAAATCCACCTCGTCTGACAAGTAAGGCTATCTTACTGGGATGTGGAGTCCCCAGATAAATCATTTCCGCATCCAGCGATGGTACTTTTCATTATCTAGCTTGCAGGCAGTAAGAATTTAGCACCCCACGACTATGTTTACCTCTAGGACAGCTGCTGTACTCAAGCCCGGAGTTCACTGTAGAACTCCTTTGATCATTCTTTCCACTTGACTGTCACGCTAGAGGGCAAAAAGAATTACCGCGTTAGATACGCGGCACCAGAATTTTGTCGGTGATGCCGAAAACTTAGAAACAGTCTCGGAAGAGAGCACCGATCGGGATATGAGCATGGCTCACAACCTTGTGCCGATAAAGCTATTTCTGCTTATCGGCTTTTTACTTCTCAGTTTGCGAAGCATGTTCTTTACTTCGCAGATATTGTAGTGTTAATTCAATTAATTGCATTCGATCGTTAAGCGATTTATCACGTTGTACTCTGTCTAGCAAATATGACAAGATTTCACCAACGAGTTTGCCTTCTATCTGGAAGGCTTCCATAATTATATGACCGTTGATATCGAGATCTTTTAGTTTTAACCCGCCACCTCTCTCAAAGACTTCTTTAATTCTATTTTCAAAATCCAATTGCCTTTGGGTCACCGGATCAGTCTTTAAGCCATTACCTAATCTTTCAGCAATCCTCAGTTTGAAAAGCGGCAGATCACCGAGGTTGTCTAACATGTCCTCTGTTATTCCAGTTTTCTTTATAAAACGCCTAACAGCCGTATCTCCGTATTCACGAGTGTAATGATACATGTGAAGTCTAACTAGATTAAGAACGTCTGCTTTCGTTTTACCATCGTATCGAAGCCGGTTTAAGAGATCCCTAGCTAACTTTACGCTGGCCATCTCGTGCTTGTGGAATGTTACTCGCTGGCCAACCTTCTTTCTTGTAACAGGTTTTCCAATATCATGAAGTAAGCCAGCCAAACGGAGTATCAAATTCGGCTCTGTGTTATCACAAGTATAAATACAGTGGGTAAAGACATCATACTTATGATACCTTTTGTCTTGGGAAACCCCAACACATGCGTCCAGCTCGGGAATCACATATTTCAATATCCCTAGTTTGCGCATCAGTTTCAGATGTTTAGATGGCTTCTTACTAAGTAAGATCTTATCTAGCTCTCTTCTTACTGCCTCTGGAAACACGTCTTCCAATTTAGAGGCATGTCTCCTCATGCCGTCGAACAGAGATGAATCTAACTTATAATCAGTTCGCGCCGCAAGAGAGACAGCTCTTAAGACTCTCACTGGAGACATCGATAGACAATCGTCAACATCTGATACACATGAGATAGCCCGCTCTCTTATTTCATTTATACCACCGACCACATCGATCACATCTGCCTTTGAACTAAAGTTAATTGGCAGATAGAGAGCATTGATCTTGAAGTCTCTGAATTTTGCATCTTGCCGTAGTGTATTATCCTTATCAGCTATTTGTTTCTTACCTCTACGTGGTAAGACTACTTGCGCGATCGTAGCGTCTTCCTTACTACGAAATAGAATTAATTCTGTGGTAAACATATCATTGTTCACAGCAAGAGTTATCTTTTTGCAGGAACCATGTTTACTCAAAAACTTAATGATTGCTTTTGATGTAAGCCTTCGAACAACTATGTCGAGGTCATCGTTCTTTTTATTACGCAGGTAGTCTCTAACAAATCCGCCGACTAGGAACACTTCAGCTTTTGTCTCCTCCTGGAGAAGCCGCAGTGCCTGTAGCGTTTTCATTTTTACCTCCTAACAGCTCTGCTCTTAGCTCATTGAACATTAAATCTGCGATGTACAGACCGGCACAATTATTAACATCACAACTTGGATTATTTGGCTGCCCTGTTAGAGCTTTACAATGCCAAAACCCCCTGACATCTACTCTCCATGGACAACCACGTGCCATAGTTTTAAAGTCCATCTACCATCGCCTTTTCGGCGGCAGCTAATACGTGCTTGACATCTTTTCGTACATATATTCTAGAATAACCATCTGGCCACGGCTCTCGCACATATAAGACACCGTCATTGTTTAGTATTGAAGCAACCAGATCCAGGCGTGAGTCTGGCACCACAATATAATTATCTACTATGAACTTAGATTTACTAGTCTTCATCCCACTCCTCAATTTTGTACACGATCCAAAAGGGTCCATTATAATTTCTCTAAGTAGTCTTCTGCCCTAACGAGTTCTGTATCAAAATGTTCTAAAGTTCTTAGGCTAGCACAATGACATTTTAACAGCTCGCGCCCAGCCTCAGCTAACGATTCAAGATGGGCACGCATCTCATCTTTCATAGAATTTTTAAGTTTGGCATAGTTTTCTTCATTTAGATAAGCTATGTTATCATCAGCGCCTGCCATGTCCTCTATTTCAGCCTGTGAGACATCTTTAAATACAAATTCACCCCTTGAATCTGCTCCTATTGCTTTATACATTGAGAATCCTCTGTGCCTCACTTAATTTGACTCCAATCTTCTTAACGTATTCCCAGTCCTCTTCTACAAAAGAGGCCTCAATAAGATTCAGCCAACTGTTTAGGTCTTCTAGCGCATCTGTTACCATAGCATACGCTTCAGCCTGTTTATGATCACTTAACATTTAAAGTCCTTCCCTGAGTTTGTTTTTGAACTTATCTCTCATCTCATCAACTTTGCTCTGGACCCAGGCTATAGATCTTTTGGGTTTGTAAGTACGACCGATCTCTGCATAAGAATGACCAGCCATAATTCCCCGCGCCACATGAAGTTCCTCATCTGTCATGTGGTCTTCCATCTTACTAACTAGTAGAGCTGCTGCCAGCCTCTGACGCTCTCGGTTATTCATGTCTTCTTGCGTCATTGTTTCATCATAAGCCATATCAGATGGAACAAACTCGGAACGTCTAATTAAATCTATACGGCTTACGCCACTATTTTTTATGAGTCTTCTAAGTTTGTTTATCTCATTTTCCAGCCTTTCATAGTCTTTAGCCGGCAGCGATACTCCCACCATATCTGCAGGCGCACCACCTTCGAGTATCATTTCAATATCATGTCGTTCTGCGCCGTGCCCCTCCAGTATAGTTTTAATATTAGTAATATAGGTATGGGCGGTTCTGACATAATGTGGTATATTTACTATGCTACGATGTTTACGATAGCATTCATTTAAGGAATTTTTGATTAGTCTAATAGCATATGTTTTAAAGGTACATCCGCCTCTAGTTGAGTCCCAATCTCTCTTGGCTCTTGCCAGCCCAGTTATTGCCTCGGCAAACAAGTCTTCAATTTCTATACTACTATTTTTAGCGTAATTACTGGCCATTATGTTTAAGAGCCAGGAGAATTCATTATAAGTTTCTTCTGCCTCTTTGGCAGTTTCTCCAAGATAATAAGGCAGGAACAATTCCTCTCTTTCATTCACAGGTTTAGTCGAAACTATATCAATGTTCCTAACCATTTTAGCTCCTCACGTAATCTGGGTCTATCTCCTGCTTACGTATAGATACACCGAGATAATCGTTTCCTTCCAGATGCTTTCTTCCTTCGTCAGTTATTAGCCTACCTTTGCCACTACGAACCATTAATCCCTGGCGAATTAGAAACGGCTCGATGGTTTCTGTTAAGTTCTTTTTGGCTTCATTAGATACTATTGCCAGGTTATCTAGACCTATTGGTTCTTTAGACGTGTAAAGAGTCTTAAGTATTTTAATTTCAGCTCCGGTCAGGCCTTTCGAATCGATTCCCATGGTTTTAAAATTATCTAGAACTGCCTGGCTTGTAATAACTTTTGCTTTTATAAAATGAGCGTAGTCTCTGCTGCGTTCCAGGAAACTAATGGCAGTTCGGGGCACACCACGACTTCTCTGAGCGATAGTTCTTGCTGCTTTGTGTGAAATTATAGTTTGCAGCCGTTGGGCGTGCATTAAGATGATCTCGGCAATCTCCGGTTCTGAATATGTTTCAAATAAGAATCGAAGTTTGAATTTCTCTCGGAATGGTTTGGTAAGCTCACCATCGTCTGTTGTTGCACCAATCAGAGTGAAGTATGGAATCCAGTAATACTTATTTGCTTTGCCAGATTCAAGCATGAATTTTTCCATAGCAATACCTAATATTTCTTGACCTCTTCTAGGCATGCGATGGATTTCATCGACGAATACCATCGTTGGTTTTAGTTCGCCTGTACGATTACCACGTTCATCATAGTTTGAATGGTTAAGCTTGTCTAATATGCGTAGTACAGGTTCACGGTCAGAAAAATCATCTGGAGACACAGCTAGAAAATCGACATTAGCAGCTCTTGACATTTCGATTCCCATTGTGGTCTTACCACAACCAGCTACTCCCGAGAATAGAATATGAGGGATGTTCTCATTCCTTGATTTAGCTGACCTAATGGCTATTTCCAGCTGTTTCTTTGTGTCCTTATGGCCGATAATGTTATCTATCATCCTGCTATAAACCTTCCGTGGTAGCCCATGGCGTTGTACATATCTCCATTTTCACAGGCCATGCATATATTGGAGTCCATGTCTGGTCCACCCATATTATCCTGTACCTCATGATAACAGCCTAGACATGTTGTAAAGTCGGGTCTAGTGTTGGTAGAGCTGCCGCTATTGTTTTCTACGCCCCTGAACTTTTTTTTCCATCCTCAAAGGTGTCGTCCGGGTCTGGATCAGGAAGTTCGAATTCATATTCGCCAGCCGCTATAGCTGCTACCTTCTTCTTCATGGCATTGAGAACCTTCAGTGCCGGCAATTCACCTTTTCTTTTTATCATCGTCGGCGTTCGTCTGAGCTTTTCCTGGCGCTCTTTTTCTTTCTTACGAGCGGCTTCTTTCTTTTGCCACTCTGTGTCATTGTATCCACAAGCGCCTCCGTATACACCGCCGGTATAGCCGTAATTATTACCTGCTCCAACACTGCTTGTTTTGGTTTGTGGGCTAAAGAATTCAGTCGGCACATCTTCAAATGTGCTTATGTCGATGATCTCAGGGTCGTTATCTACCATGCGGTCTTCTTTCTGAAACTCTTCCAGAGCAGTCTCCAACAAGTCCATCGCTTGCTCTTGATCCGCATTGTTATTCTTAAAGACCACAAGTTCTTTTGTGTCGCCGTATAGCATTTTTAGAGACAACACGTTATACACGGCTGTGTTTAGGCCCAAGATGTCGTTTTCTTTATCTTTTGAGCCTATGAGAATCAGCTTTATGTGCTTGGCAGTGGTACCCTCTCCGTCCGATCTTTCTCGAATTCCACGAAACAGTCCGACTTCAGGCTTACTGGACTTCGTAGCGTCTTTCTTTAACAGTTCAATACCTAGATATTTTAACCGCTGAGTCCGATTAGTCATTTTACTACTTACCTCCCTTATATTTATTGGCTGAATTGGTGTCCAGCTACTAAGCCCTAGTAATGAAAAGTTGCCCAGCAGACTGAATTTGCCTGTTAGGATCTCCGGTACTTTGTTTTTGTCCACCATAAAACATCATCTTTCCAAGGGTTAATACGTTATGATCCCCGGCCCAATCTTTCTTCACAAGAACGAATCCCAACGACATGTTGAGATTTATGCTTGGGATGTTGTCTTCCCTTATTGTTACGTAAGCATATGGAGTTTTAACATTATTTAATGCGGCCACCTTGAGCTTTCTTGCAATACCCTGTCTACGATAATTTGGATGGACGCATAGATGGAACAGTCTTGTTAGCATGTCATTCTCTCTTAGAATAGCTTGACAGCCAACCACGTTTCCACCAACCACGTCTACAAAGTAAGCACCTTTATGCTTCAATACTGTGTAAGCATTGTGGTATTTTCTTAGCTGATTGTGGTTGTTAAGCAGATCTGCTACCTGCCGAGCTACTTCCCCAGCAGGTAGCGTCATGTAAAAATTAGCCATTACTAAACATCCTCGCTGCTACTGCATTGACGGCAGCCGCCTCATCTTCGCTGGCCTCTTCTAACATATCAGCCAGCATTCGGAGTTTCTCTGGATCGTACTTAGCCTTCTGGCTCTTTACGTTCTTGGCAGCAGCCGTAACCTTTTTAGCATCGGTCTTTTTCGTTGCTGTGATCTTAGGCGGATCTAAAATGTTATTGATCGCCTTTGTAAAAGCAGCCACGTAGTTTTTGAACGCCGTACCTTCAAGACCAGGACCGGTGTTCACCTCAATGATCCACGGTTTACCGTCTGCGTCTTTGACGCAGTCGACTGCCCCAAATTGAAGCCCAAGGGCTTCAACAGCTTTAACAGCCTCACTAGCGAGTGCTTTATCAACATTCGCCAGCTTAATGCTGGAGAATTTATAGCCTCGGGTGTTCGATTTGATGATCAAATCAGGGCTGGCAATTTTACTGCCTTGGTATTCCATGGCAAACTTCAAAGTTGCGTCGTCAATCTTAGCACCCTTCTTCTCGGCCATGCGTTTGATTTTGTCCATCTGGTCTTCGACGTGCGCTTCCTTCATGTTGCTACGTGGTACTTTGCGCTGGGCATAGATAACCTCCCCATTGACCACATGAAGCCGGAACTCTTCTTTGACATCGATGTAATTCTGAAAGTAACCTTTCTTCTTGATACCGTTGTTTAAGATATCAATCACCTCATTAACGTGAGTCCGAGTCATACAAGGCCAGAAGTTCTTACCACCTTGGTGATAATTTGTCCGGGCAATTAGTGGCAGACCAATGGCAGCATTCTTTTTGCCGAGTTCGGCAACGACACTATCTGATGTTATAAATGGTGCTACCGCTACCTTGGACTTCTGCATAATCTGCAAAGCTTTCAGCTTATTTCGATTATCTCGGATGCGATCAGGGTGATTTAAAACAACAGCGTTGCCTAAATTGACAGCTTTGTCTGTCTTGGCACCCCAACCGATTACAATCTTTTGGCTTGTGCCTGGGCTTTTGATTCCACCTTTGATGCTCAAAGCCTCGGCCAGTAGGCCACCTGTTTTATCTGTTGCTCCACTGTAATAAATATAAACATTATCTGGCATTTGTCAAGTCCTTCCTTTAAATATTAACGATAAACTTCTTGGATTTTAACCAGTTGTTTTGGATCTTTTTGTCCCATTTGCCTAGCTCTGGCATAGATATTTTAAGTATTTCTCTTAAGCCATCGATATATTTAGAGTATTTACCATACGTCGATAGCTTGCGTATATTTGCATGCCAAGTATCCAGCCAGCTCTTCGAAATATCAGAGCCTTTGGACATGTTGAGAACTGCTCTTAGCTCTTTAGAAGGCATTACGGCTCTCATATCCTTACAGATTGGAAAATTTCCCCAATCGCTGAAATTGTCATTATTCATATCCTGGTAGTTAAGGCCTTGATGCTTCATTGGCACCACGTATGAATATTCGAATGATTTATTAGCCCATCTTTTGAACACTTCGTCGGTTATGGCCTTCGCTGTACCAAGTACGCACATGGCTACGGTTGGATGCATCAACCACATACCGCTTAAAGTCCGGTGTTCGAGTCTGCCGTTACAGGTTCTCCATTCTCCGAAATATCCCCAACCACCTGTGTTGCTCATTTGGCAGTTAGTTCTACGCTTGTGTCCCATATCACCATCGAATCTCATACATGGTACGGCAAGTAGTTCGTCGACAATCTTGTTCATGACGTTGAAGAACATCTCACGCTTGTTCATCGGCATGCGTGCGACTTTGGCGGGATTACCTACGTGGATATGACCCCCCATCGGGTAGTCTCTTTTGGAGTTTTTGTAATAACAACCAGCTCTCCATTCATATGGAGATATCGCGGCTGTTAGTGATTTATCAGAGAAGCAGGACTGGATATTCTTTACTAATCCTTCTGGATTAGTGGATGGACTTGGTCTGACTTCTGCCATGGCCCCATCACAGCCGATCTTACCGCTTTTGTTCATAATACCGTTGGCATGTACAACCTCTCCTCGGTCATTAAACAATAAAAACTCCGGGTCTGCACCAAAAACAGTGTCGTGTACGCCAGTTGAAACCCATATATTGTCTTTATCACCGTTTCCAGTGATACGGTTATACATTTTAGTTGTAACGAAACCTATACGGTTCAAGTCGGCCGGCTTTAATTCGCCTTTACGAACTAAGTCTTTGACCTTCTTGACGTCAGTTGTATAAGCATGAAATATATCGAGTAGGACTGAAGTTTGCCTTTCTGCTCCGGCCACCGTCCATACCTCGACTTTATCTTCACTAAAGCTCATAAAACTTCGGACTTTAGCAGCCATACGGATCAGGCCGTTTTCGTTACGGTCTTCCTTACGATTATTATCCATCGAGCGTGATGGAAACAAAATTAACTTCTTCTTGCCGGTCATGGTCATTACTTACCCCCCAACCTTACTTCTTTCCTTCTAATAGGCCTCCTAGCTGCTTCAGAATCGGCATGTTTTTAACATCACCGACTGTCAGCGCTGTGCTTATGCTGAGTTTAGCCGGTTGAATATCACTGACGCTCTGAACTATTAGATTGTTAACGGCAGCTGGAGAATTGCCTTTTGTTCGGTATTCAAGCATCTTTGCCAGTATCTTTATTATCAATTTCAGAACTCTTATTTTATTCTCAGCACTGACCAACTTTCTCTCAGCTGTTTCTTGTTTATAATCAGGTCTTTCCTTGGAGATGTAGCCTGCTACAAAACCCTGTTTGAATATAAACTTCTTGATACGGTTAGCGAGGGCGTAGAGAGGCAGTGGCCTTAGCACTGACGGATCAGAGATATCGAGATCGGAAGCCACCTCCTCATCGTCTTCATACTTGACAAACGATTTGTCGGTGAATTCTTCCGCTTTCTTTAGGGCTTCCGGGTGTGATGTCATGTCAATCTCTACTGTTGTGCCACTGTTCTTATTGGTATCCCGTTTACTATCCGAACTACTACTTTTTTTGGCACCAGAAGATGCAATTTCTGCAGCGTTTTCAACCCTTTTTAGTGCTAGTTCCTTTGTCTCTGCGCAGCCAACGATTAGATTTTCGACGCCGTCTTTACCCACTTCTTTCAGGTCGACAATTTCGCCATCTTCATCATCATCTGAATCCAGCGGAATGACTTCGGCGTTTTCAACATCTATTTTTACGGCCCCGTACTTTTTTGTCTCTTCTATTCCATCCTGAGTCTTATATTTACTCAAGGATTTACTCCATACGAGACCGTTGGAATTATCTTTATCGTCGTCATCACCAGGCGAATCCTGTCCAGTCTTCCGGTTCTGGGCATTGACTTCCGTGCCAGTGTTCGACTTTTTTTCAGTTGAAGACCTATTACTGTTCCAAGTACTGTTGTTTGTGCTGGTTGAGGTTTCAGACCATATCTTATCAACTCTTAAAGGGGTCTTTTTCCAATCATAGAGATCGGCAATGTCCGTTTTGTCCGTGATTGGCACTGTCAAATCCCACAACGCGACAGAGTCGTCAGGCAGTGTTTTAAAATCCACGTCAGCCTGCTTTAGATATGGAAACTTAACGCTGGCCGCAAACAGCTTGCTCATTTTATTATATTCGAATAGAACGTTTTCCAGATACTTCTTTTCTGACGCGATGTAGACGGTTCTTAATGGCCTAACAAGCACCATTTCTGCCGGCCTACCATCACGAAATTGGGCAACCTGATACGGATTATTGCCTGCCATTGCTAGTACAGAATATGTACCATGCAGGCGTCTTGTGGTCTCTTCAAGCATTTCAGTGGTGAATGGTTCTTCCCCACCTTTCGAGTAATGATGCAGCAGTCGACCAATAGCTTCACTGTCGACATCTCCGGTTCTTTTACAATCCAGCTTGTCGAAAATCTTGTCATGATTCGTCAGCGTTCCATTGTGGACCATGACAATATTTCCAACTTGGATCGGGTGATTATTCTTGTTGTCATAACTATTACCCACCGAAGACTTACGGCAATGGCCGAGGAATATCTTCATAAGCTTGGGATATTCTCTCCATAGCTTTAGAAAACCCTCAAAATCCTTCTCCGTATTTCCAAAGCGAGCAATAAAGTCTGGCGAAGGTAAGCCCATTTTCAGCCCTAGAAAATTACCATCGGCCCACAACAGTGCTACACCGGTTGCATCCTTGCCCCGTTCTACTGTAGCTTGAAGTAGTTGGGTGGTTATGAAGATGTTGGCCTCTGTCCGCGTCTTTTCCTCAGACTTCTTTTCAAAGGCGTCAAAGGTCAGTGCTCCTACTATTCCACACATATTTATTACCTCCTATTCTTCTTCTGCTTCTTCGGCGTCATCAGTTCCGCCAGTTGTAAACAGCATTCCATTTGTAGAGTTATAAAACGACTGGAAATGGGAATCAGTCAAATCAATCCCGTTTCCGTCTTCATCAGTTATTTCACCATTATTATCTATGTTTACCTCAATAGTAGAGTTCGAAGCTTCCCATTGAGGCTGCTCACTGAAGGTAACGTAGCCGCCGTATTTATTCTTTTTGTTGTTATCCCACTCTGCCCAGGTGCCTCTATCCTTCTTTTTGCTGCCAGGTTTCATTACCTCGAGGTCTTTGCTGGCCGACTTATGAGCTTCCTGGTAATGGGCATCAGTTAATCCTTCTCTATCGTTAACATCCACCCCATCGACGACGAATAGATTCTCTTCATATTTGGAGTATATGAGATCCATCTTAAACGTTCGATGTAGGCACCCGTAATTGAGCGATGCTTTTTTAGTAAACCCACAGAATGATAAACCAACTCCATCGATCTTATGCATATTGAAAAGTGGTATACAATAAGGCAAGTCAAGAAATGTTAATAGACAGGCATAGGAGTCGTCTTTACCTTCTAAGTATTTCCCGCCCCAAGCGTTATAATAAAATAGTGCGGTATAATTCCATAGGTTCTGTATCTTTCTCACAGCGTCGGCCACATTCTCGCGGCCATTCTTATCACTTATTACTAACGAGATGCCCCCAACATCACGGACAAATTGCATTAACCTTTCAAATTTGCCAATGTCAAACTCACTTACTGTCAGGACTTTGTGATTTTTATACAGCGGTTTTAAATTGACAGGATGTACTATCTTTGACATTACGTTCAATGATTCGATCCCAGCTGAAACCTGGGATGGTGTCATAAGAGCTAGAACTCGTACTGCCTGGTGGCCAGACTCAAGCTCTAATGGGCTATACACTACCGGCGCGCCGCATGGCCAAGACTCTACATTTTGAGTCAGTATACCGTGTGCGTAGTCGTCAGTAGGTAAGTATTTCCTTATGCCGAATATGGTGTTACTGTCCAACATATTTACCTAGCTCCTGCGCATCTCTGTCATCTCTGAATAGGAACTTGCTGAATGTATGGTTCCAAAGATTAAACGCTATCCCTTGATTATCTATTAATTCAATTGGAGTACTTTTACCAGTTTTTACGAATTCCTCATAGGCCCTAGTTATAAAGTGTTCTCTTGTGGCAAAGAATACCAGCTTCTCCTTAGGATAATAAAGAATTTTTATCGGGCCGAAATGTCTAAAGAGATATAAGTTATAGGGATGATTAGTATTTTGCATTGCACAGGCATAGCTACCTTTTAAATATGGGGTAGCCTTTCTAATCGCATCTATAGTCCCAGTCTTGTGATTCCTGCTGAAATGCATTATTAGCTGGAATATTATCTCTGTGTCTACTTCCGCCTTCCGCGTTAATACTTCCTTGAAGGCCTCAAACAAACGACCATCGTTGGAAATTATTCCATTATGAACACCGATAATATTATTTATAACCTGTGGATGATTGTTTAAATTGTTCGATTCGCACCCTTGGGTGGGCAGCCTACAGTGTCCTATGATTGAAGTTAGGTGATTACTGCCACTGTCCAGATCTTTAAGGCTTTCTTGCATAAAGTCTAGATATTCACCCGAAGCCGCTAGCTTCGATCCTGATTTTGGACGCCGCAGAACACACACTTCATTAGCACGCATTATAGATAGACCTGACGCATGCCTACCTCCTACCTCTGCTTGGCGAAACAGCCGACTTACAACTCCTGTAATCGTATCCGGGTTTATTAGCGTATATTCTTTGAAGAAACCGATTCCGAAAATGCTACACATACTCCCCTCCTTAAATCAACGCCATTGCGCCAACGCGATCCAAAAATACCATTTCACCGTCGTTTTTCTTCTTACTTACGAATTCAACTATTTTATCTTCGACAGTGTCATCGTCTGGATCGATGTTTAGTTCTTTGTCTTCTCGCATTAAGTTGCTTACTTCGCGAAGCCATTCCATCTCGTCCTTACACTGGTCCACAAGCCGAAGGTCAATTATCTCTGCCAATTTGTGAATGAACTGATCCTCTGCTGATACCTCTACTGCGAGGTCTTTCTCAATTTGAGTCCAGTCTTCACCATCACATCTGCGCAGGGCACAAGGCCGTTCTGCTAGCTTTTCCAAAACTTCATAAGCTGGACCAAGCTTCATCAAAATATGCTTTACTTGGGAAATCAAATCGAATGATTCAGAGATTAATGTCTCATAGTGTTGGCCCAACTCTGAGGTATCGCCAAATCTGTCACCGTCTTGATAGCCCTTCATATTGTTAAGTAAGGTTTTCTTTATGTTTTGAGCTCGAGTCAACCAATCTTTATCTCCCACCTCCACCACCCCATAGCGAGAGATCTCCACTGCTTTTATCATAAGGGCATAGTATAGACAGCTCATAGCAGCCACTGCACTTGCCGAAAGCAAGCCGTCCATTACTCTCATCTCAACGTGAACTCGGCGCAGAGAACCGTCCTCGTTGAATTGACAATAGTTATAATTTACCCAGCCATATTTATTTCCGCTGCCACCGCCTGAGCCGGCGTGTTGGGAAACATCAGCAGCGACTTTCTTCATGCTGTTCATTATGGCAGATATGTGTAGATTAGACACTCGAAACTTTTCCCAGCGAGTCATCCGATTCGGTTCATCCAGACCCATTGTCATCCACGTCATGGCATTTTGATAACGTCTACACAACTGATGGAAGTTTGCCAGTATAATCTCCGGCATATCTCTTTCCATCTCGTTAACCTGATTTGGAACACCAGGTCCACCGTCTTTACCATTAGGTAGCTTACCGTAGTAGCTAGCCAATAGGTGTGCGTGGATGCTGCATCTCTCGTTCACATAAGCGTTATTTTCCATCGCGAGGCGGATAATATCGTCGCTCATGCGGAAGAACTCCCAATAGTCTGGCCGTCTTCCGACAGTTATGATCTCGGCACCCTTTTTGCCGAGCAATGACCCATCGGTAGTAATACTATGGACACCATGCTTTGTTACTGTGCCATAGCTTTGGCTCGGCCGTAGCTCTTTATGCATGCGATCACGAATAGAGTCTGGATTCCGATTTGGATCGTAGCGGTGCTCACATGATTTACAATCCACTTCAAACTTATCACACACCAAACAGTAACTAAGGAAGCCCGTGCAGAACATGCCGAAGCAATTATCTGCTTTCGCAGTTTCGCATTCATCCTCACGGGTGCAGGTTTTCCAACAATCCTTTTCCACCATGTGCTTGCATGGACAGGCGTTGTTATCACCCTTACATGTGCCGTTCTTGTTTGGCAGATTGAATTCGAACTCTAATCCTACCTTGAGGATTTTGTTGAGCATCGATTTCCAGTACCGGACTTCGCCAGCGTCTATGGTCTTTTTAGACGGATGAACGTAGAAAGTCCACTTATCCCGATTGTCTCTCCCCATGATTTTTATACCTCCGCCAATTATCCTCAACATCAATTGGGAATGAGGTTTCGATGTTGTTGAAGAAGTTGTTGATTGATTCCGCCCTTCGGGCATAGCCTACCATGTTTTCCACATCTTTAACTATAGTAGCCAGATGCCTCTTGGCAGCATCGATGTTAGGAGAACAGATAGACCGAAATATTTCCATTACTGGCGGTATATTCGGATATAGTATCCTTATATCCGCGTCATTGGCAATTTCACTGAGCCTTGTAAAGCCCTCTGTTATTGTTTTAACTCTACTAACAGCGTCCTCGACTACCACGGCGCCGAGCCCGATTAAACCTTGGGCCAGTATAGGATGCTTCATCAGAGCAGCGCCAGGAGTACGGTATTCCAATGTCCGGTGATCAATACGAAACATTCCTGGCTTACCATATTCTATACCTTGCACTGTCCTGCGGTAGCTGTCATTATATCCTTCTGGGATTATTGATGGGATGCCAACGTAATAATCTAACGCCTTTACTAGTTGCTGAGCGACAGATCTCTTCTGGTATCCCAGGATCTCCCTTGGCAATCCGTAGTGTAGATGAAATCCAGCTGTTAGTTTGGTGTTTGACTGGAGCAACGCTGTGCCGGCTTTAATATTTCTGGCAACAGCCGCCTTACCATGGAACGATGAAACACCAGCCATAAACACATTTGGGTACATCTTACACGTATTTAGATACGATCTAGCCTGTACTATTAGGTTATATATATTATCTATTACTATTGATTCGTCTATACTTGGCAACGGCCTTAGCTCTAGTAGTAGCCCATCAAAGCCCACAGGCCCCCACTTTTTGAGACCGAAGAAATATTGGGCAGAAACTACATCACCAGTGCTTCTGTCAATAACCATTAATTCTGGATCGCAGCCCAACGTTATGTCATTTACTACATCTAGATCACAACTGTTGGCCAATCCCTTAACAATCAGCGGATAGACATCGCTTGTCACATAAGCACATAATGAGTCTGTCTTAACGTCTTCTTCATATGCTGATTCGAGAATGAACGACAAAAGCCGGCCATCTCCTGCTCTCACTGTAACGAAATCACCGAGATCAAGTTCGAATAACTCTCGAAATTCTCTCGGTGCTCGTATCATTCTGGACTCATTGCCGTTAGCATTGTCCATACACTTTGAAATCTTAATAGGTATATCCATTTAAAAGGCTCCTTTAAGTCATACTTCGCCCTCCAAGTCTTCGTAGGGTTCAATTTCTAAACCCAATCGACTGTAAGCATTATACCTGCAGTCATTATTACTCTTTGTATAAAATTGATTTTGAACCACGCCTATATCCACGTCGACGTAGTCATACACTACCGAATCCTCTTTTCCAGGGGCAGTCCTTTGGATTCTGCCAACTAATTGTTCCACCTTGCCCTCTGCTCTAAATGGCATAGTCACGAAGGCTCGGTTGAGAAATGGGACATCGAAGCCCTCGCCAAGTAGTGCGAATGTGCAAACAAGGACAGTGATTTCTTTACTATTCAATCTTTCAGATGTTTCGGAGACGTACTTCTTGGTATAATTACCAGTCGCTACACCTGTTTTCTCCCAACCAACCGATATTAAATTATAAAGAATATCTGCATGTGCCTTGCGGTCCGTTAAAACTATGCAGTAATTTCCTGCTGCTGCTTCGCGTAGAACATCGCCAACAATTAGGCCATTTCTTTTACTATTAGGTACAATATTTTCCTTGAGGATGGCCTGAATGTTATTACCGTATATTGGCTTTGAGTGTATTGTGCGGTAGACTACTTTTGGCATTATTATACCACCCACATTCTCGACCTCGGCAACTGAAATTCTTATTATTTCCGGGCCTATAGTTTGAAACATCAAATTTTCTAACCTATCCCTACGATAGGGAGTGGCAGTCAAACCGTAAAGAAAGTAAGGGTTAAGACTGCTTATTACCTGTAAAAAGGTACTTGCAGGACAATGATGAGCTTCATCAAGCACCACCAAGCCAAATCTATCGCGCATGGCGTATAGCTCAGCTGGACGTCTGACAAGGGTAGGAATCAGTCCTACGGTAATCCACCGTCCGATTTTCCACTTGCCGTCACCGATGAGGCCAACATCGTCCTCACCCATACTGGGCAAAAATTGTTTGATTCTTTCAAGAGCTTGGTAAGCAAGCGCCCGAGTATGCGTAAGCCATAGACAGGGCTGACCGTACAAGGGTACCATGCTTAGCCCCAGGACAGTTTTTCCACTTCCTGCTGGCGCCACAAGCAGCCCCTCTTCCGCTTGGTACATAGCTGTCATAGCCCTCTCTTGATAGGGCCTGTATTGAATGACGGCGGAGTTTACATCTGCATAGTCATGGTAAGACCTCTGATCTACGACGGTGTAATCTTCTGCGCCAATCATATCAAGGAGGCTCAGGCGCATGCCTCTTGGTATACGGATGCTATCATCCGGTAGTATATCAAAGTTGTAGATATAAGGCTTTAAGTTCCCAGTCCAACGACCTTTAGATACAGCCTCAAGATACTTAGGATTGTCCACTCTTAGCTTGTCCACCAGCTGTTCCTGAATCGCAGCTGGGCACTGCTTGATCCTTATCTTGTTGGTTATCAATATCTCCATAAATTATTTTCCGTATAATAGCTTGGAACTTAGCATTTGGGCTAGAAAAGAACGTGGGGTACGCAGCACATACATACCTTTGTTTCCTTTTCTTCTTATCCTTTTTGTTCTTCTTTCTATAAGAAAGAGGAGACTTATTTGTCTTGGTATTCTTAAAACTTATTAAGTTCGAGACGTCTGATTCATGTATCAAAGAGATACGGTGAACCCCCATCTGCTTTATAAGTTCTTGATAGCATGTCTCAGCTCTGTCACAGAGTGCGCTAGCGTATACATCTCCACTGTGACATATACCTGTTCTACACACTGCGTTTTGGAACTGTTCAACAGACAGGACCTTCATCGATCTACCCATAGCATTGTACGCTACGTGCAGATCGACAAGGTTATTGTAGACCTTATTTACAAAGGCTTTTGGAAATGATTTATACAGGAATGAATAACAAAAGTTTGGCTGTTCATTAGAACAGACGCCACAATTAGGACAAAATATTTCACAAAATTCCTTCTTATTAAAGTCCTTTTTTATCTTTTTGCTTTTATTCCCTTTCTTTTTCTTCCCTTTTCTGGCCATTTCAAGATCTGTAAGCCTCCTTTAGCGACCTTCCATCTAAAAGTTTCCAGAATGTCCAGCCGCTTCTGCGGACCTGACTTACAGCCTCTGCTGCTGCTGATAGAGAAGCGTAGAGTTGCAGCCCGACACGATAGCCCTCGGCCTCTACCGTCAGATAAAACAAAAACGGAGATTTCTCTGTGGCTCCATAGCAAATTGTACCAATCGGAAGGCCGTCCTCGTTTGCATTATCTGGCGGTTCAGATTTAATTGCGGTTTTTCCAGCACCTTCTTTCCTAAGCTTTATTATCATTCTCTGCATATGTTTCATCTGCTCTTCTAACAGATGAATTCTGTCTTCATTGCTCAAGGTAGCTGGATTTACAGTAAGACATGTACCAACTGCGTTTGCGGGCATACTGCCCAATGCTGCTTTCGTTTTGTCCATATATCTTCTCCTGTTCTAGATTTCAATACCAACTATCTAGTTTGCCTTCCTTATTGTACTGGCAGTGGAGGAGTATCAGAGGACTGATTATCTGGTACCCACTTCTTCCGACCGAGCTGGAGTTTCTTAATCATAAAGGCGTGTTGCGGCTGACCATTGTTTACCCATGATTTGTAGTAGGTATAGAGCAGAAGCTCTCGGCCATCCTGGACATACTTTCGTATAACCTCGACCTTTTTCGGGTCCATTGTCATGACTGGGATTTGGATAATTACATCATTCCACTGTCCATTGGCGCCAACTTCGGAAACCGAAGTTTTAACATGCATAAATGCGTAGTTGTCATTCTGGATTACCGGATCGCCGACAACCTTTCCCTGGAAAGTGCATTCGTTCTGAGTGACTCCCAAAAATTCACGATCATTATTACTGTTTGAACTGTCCATAATTTCTCCTTAATAAGTGTGTTATTTAGCGTGCTTTTCGCGCTTTGTTTTAGGTATTAATATACCTGGATTTACAGCAACACATCGTCCAGCTTTACCAAGACCATCTGCACTGCATCCATTTACATCTTCTTCGAACTCTACAAAGACTGAGCCATCACCCATACTGGCTAGTATCTTACATGGCTTACCTTTCAATTGAACTCCTTTATGGTCAATGTCACTGCCTATTTCAAATTGCCCAGAGTTCTCCTCGATGCAGTAAGAAAGTCTGTCTGCTGGAATCCACCATCCTCTGTATTCGTTGACTTCGCCATCCAAGTCGCCCCACTCCGATATTCTTTTATCGGGGCTATATAAACCTACTATTGAATTGTCCCGAATCCGATGGATGATTACCCTTAGTCCTGCTGGGGCATGACAGATTTCTTCAGCATACCTATTGAGGGTAATTGAATCACCTCTTTGGAAAGTCCTACCGTTGATTTTAATCGACATGGCTTCCTCCCTACTAAGTCGTCAAAACATTCTTTTATTTTATTGCGTTTGGATCTTACAGGGATGTCAAAACAGGCTCTTATGCGCGCCGATGCCTCCTCATCTATAAAGTTCTTATGAGGTGGAGTTAACATCTCCTCCACTAGATCCATCAATGATCTGCATGCCTCTCTGTGATCTACATCCTTTATCGAATCTAATGCATCCTGCTCCAGACACTCTTCCAGCCTGGTTCTTAGTGTATCAGCTTTACCACTTAGAATGTCTTTTAATATCTTACTTGGTATATCAACAGCCGGCATATCTAAATGGTCGAGCAGCTCGCAGGCTTCTAAATTGGCCCTACTCGCGTAATAAATCTTATTCTGCTCTCTCACGATTCGATTTATTATATTACTCCATCCATTTTGCTTAGCTTTTCTGTGATATTCCACAAGATTGTTAACACCAATAGAAGCAGCCTTCTCCCTAACCACATCCACAATCATTTGAGAAGTGCCACGGTCGAACCCCTCTCTTGCCAAAGTTTCCACGTCTCCTATACAGATTGCTTCTGTCACTATGGCATGCAGAGATTTGACACCGTGTTTTTGCTTAAACACTGTGTTGCCGACACGATCGAGAAAATATTCAATGGCCACGTTAGTAGCTTGAAGGTCACATACCTGAGAATTTTCTAATATTCTCATAAGGTTATAAGCTAAAGCTATAACAGGCCCCGTATGGCTCTTTACTCCTGTCGCTTTGTCCACAATCTCCGCATGACTGTCAACGGTGAGTGCTTCGAATCTTGATATATTATAATCATCCAGTCCAAGGTTGTCAACCCCCGGAGCACCAGCTTTTCCATTAAGTTCACAGATGACCGAATAGCATTCTGAATTCGGCGATTCCCACTCGGAACGCAACAGCTCACGAGCTTCAGGAGTATGGAAAGAAGCCAGATAGATAACATCCCCATCAAAATCCAGCCCCAAGGAGCAAAGACAATTACCACTAACGCGGATAGTATAACGAGCCATTTCATCTTTAGTCACCCTAACTTTCTGAGGACGCACAGACATAAATCCCAGACAGGGAAATCTCTCAACCAACACAACATCGTTATTACTTACTCTAAGATGTCTGGCCATGTCCTCATGTATCTCGACAGTGTTCTCCGGCAAGCGGTTAGATAGGGTGGCAACTGCTTTAGAGGAGAATGGATATCGGACGGCCATACCAAGTTGAGCAATCTCACCGCGCTTGGTGCCAAGTATGTCTGATACTCTCGAGAAGTACGATGCTATAGCTCGATATAGCATACTTATATGCCGGACTTCTGTAGGTTCACCCGCAAACCTATGCGCCATTACTACTATATTATTAATCAACACTCCGATTTCATTCAAGCCGTATTTACCAGTGTCATGTTTCCAACACCTACGCATAGTAGACTTCGGGATATATATCTTGTCGAATGTGAACACGTTTTTCGCACCTTCCACATCTTGCAGAGGCGCTCCCTCGTAATCAACTTCTCCCTTAGAATTTGTTATCACTTGGTAGCCGACCGGCAGTTTTAATATAAATCCCCCAGGCTCAAAGTTCTCATCGACAATTGTGCCCTCTATATACTCCCCATCTACTATTGTGCCGGAAGATTGATTGACGAATCTCACGTCAAATATATTGTACTGTGGTATGCCTTTTGGCAAGATTCCTTTCTTCGAGGATAGAATCTTCAGGCTCTCATGCAGATCATCACTGCCCTGAGCATACGTCAGTATCTCGCCAAGTATAGGATTATCTTTACCGAATCGAGTCTGCAACGCTCTCATCTCAACATGAGAAAACTTCAGCCCAGCCGTGCGGAGATCTCTTGTATTCTTACGCACAGTGGCTCCTTCATCCCATAGAGAGTTCTCAACGCTCGCAATAACTCCCCAGAATATCTCGCCACACACTCCTTCTGCAGGACCATTATAAGTCTCGCAATGCCAGGTGCCATCATCTGGGAGACCGTTGGCGACCAATACCGCTTTCACGGCCTGCATTGGTATTTCATATTGATCATCCAGCACTATCGGCTTGTGCTCTTTAGGGGTTGTATTATTTAAGAGTGCCTCCAGAATTTGTCCGAAATTCTTTCTCTTGCGCACGGATGTAGCTGAGACAATTACATCTATCTTCCTTAGCTCACCAGTCCGCGGATCAACTGCGTAGCCCAAATCCTTCATTCGGATTACACCTTTATTACCGTGCAGATTAGTGAACTTGACTCCGTCTCTCAGATACCTACGATACTTTACTACTACGTTGAATACTTCTGTCTTCACGCCGCCAACATTAACTGTTGATGGAGTAATTCGTGCTACTTTAGCGCTATCACAGTCAACATCGAACTTCTTTGTGGTGGCTTTGTCAGATATGGATAGTGTCTGACCTTTCTCGACTTTCTGGCCAACCTTAACCTTGACAAATCCGTAACACTGGAAGCGCTTTTCATATGTTATAAACTTCTTTCGATGTCGTTTATCAACCATTATCTGGTCTTCAAATACATCTGGGATGTCGGCAAACAGAGTAAATAGATTCCAGCCCTTTCGCGTTATACCACCATCCATCAGATTTTGCATAGACTGGGAACGTATATTAGGAAGTTCATCTCCCTTCATGCCGAGCGTGGAATACAAGTTCCTCTGGGGATTGTGATATTTCATTCCGAATGGGGTTAGATGTCTTATGTCGCACATCAAAGTATAATTCTTATCGGCAAGATTACCATCTGCCAAGCCGATCGGTGTCCATCCTCTTGGAAAGTAGTGTCGGCTTTTCTCCACTTGATATGCCAACCTTTCCTCAGGACTTCGAATTGCAGTAAATGCTGGATCAACTATAATCAGCCGATGGTTCATTATATAACTGTTGAGCGCAGTTTCATGCAGAGGCATCCGGTTCACGACTTCATTAATTGCTCTCTGTAGGTTATAAATAATTACGGCTGTATTTCCATTGGCGAATGACCAGATGACCTGCTGAATAAATGGCGCCCTCTTTACAAGAGCCGGGCTGACGATGCCAGTGGGGTTGTCTAGGACTATTCTCTGCATCACCGAATAATAGTCCAGAATTGAATCTTCTTCTCTTATTAAATAGGGACATATTGCTCTTCTCACTTCATTTTGCTCAATCAATAATACGTTGCTTTCTGCAAACACTAATGGCACGTTGAAAGAATGAGATTCATCTCCCTTGGTGAATGTAAACCAGGCAGAGTTATTCTCGAGCTTGACTTCTAGAGCTATACCAAAGTCAAGTCCGCGCTTCTTTCCTTCTACCTCTGTTCGCGATATGAATTGCCCAGCAACGCTATTACAGAACAAATGAGCTTTTTCATTCCAATCCATAAGAGATCTCCTTTTTTTTATGCATGCTTGGGTTTTAGGGTTAGTAATGCTTCACGTACATCATGGATATTCTTTATCATATTACCTAAGCTAGTGCTTATCAACTCCTGCTTGACTATCTCAAGCTTACGATCAATAAAAGTCCTGTTTTCCATCATGTGCATGACGTACCATGCTAAAAGGGAATTGGTTTCTATTGTTTTCTTTTGAGAGAAGAGCTGCTTCATATTGGATATACTATTTAGCAACATTCTCTTCTCAAGAATAGAGGATATACAACGCAGACATAATATTAAGAATTCCATATTTTTGGGGTTAGCTTCGGCCCACCGAAACAGGTCTCGCCTTGGATTTCCTCCTGCATAAGCGTTGATTATCCAGCCAAGGAAGTTTGACATGCCCGCCGGTAACATCTGATAGTCTATTAGGTGGTTAAGGGTAGGTAAATTTCGGTGTGAGGTTAAAAGTGCTCTGAAGGTTTGATTACCTAAAATGGAGGCTACCCAAGCTTTCGATTCTATCGGGGACATTTCGGCTTCCGAGAATGGTAAAACCAATCCTACTGATCCACTTTTCTCGTAGTTCATGGAGATGTCTATCCACATAGGATTCTTTGTTAGTTCACCCTTCGATAATATCTCTGCCACTTCTTTGACAGAAGACAGCAGACTCTTGCCCTTTGGAATTAGTGGATACAGTGGAGTCACATTGAGGAAACCTCGCATTTCATCACGCTCTTTTTTCTCCTTGCCGTATCGCGTGAACACTATTTTAAGGGGGGTGAAGAGAAACGTCTGGTTTTTGATAGGAAAGTCTTTGATGTAGTTTGAAAGATAGCTCATACTGCTCGAGCTTACGAAGCCCAGACTGTGGCGTTTGGGCCCCAGCTTCTTACCAGAAATAGAGCTCGAGTGTATGTACACTCTGGTTCCGGCTGAGAACATCTACATATCCTCCTAGGAGTTTTTCTTTTTGTTGTTGTACAGATCTGATATCTGCTTGCGCAAGTCTTTATAATACTTGATAGAACGTTCTATCAGAGCATTATCTTCCGTAAATTTGTATTTGTTCGTCTTATCTTCGGCGTTTTCTGGTATGAACTCTCCCTTATTTGTATACAAAAGGAACTCTGAGGCATTTATTTCGGCATCAACCCGGTTGAGGTCTAGCTGCAGGTGCATACGCACTAACGAGGAGGACATGCGCCTTGCCTCCTCAATAAAATTGTTTCTGAAGTCCGGGCTGCCATATTTTTCCATGTGGCCTTCTGGATCTTCTTCAAAATAATCCGGGAGCTTCTTTAATATATTGATGGGATGGCTGTTGCTTTCTGGCCACTTCTTGTGGCGGCACTGATCTGATAGATATTTTATTCTCCTAGACAGAGCGAAAGCATATCCTATGAAGGACAGGGCGCTCATATCCATTACACTTCTGGCTCTCTCTTTAGACCTTTCTATATCTATATAGTATTTCTTTGTACCTTCTTCAGGCATCAACTTTGGAAAGTTCTCATTATCGTCCCAGAAGACGGGACTGGTGATTGTGAGAGGCCACAGTCTTGGTTTACCAGTCTTGCCTTTTCGAATTATAACTACGCTACTCTTTCCAACATTTTGATATGACTCATCCATTCCCATAGTGTAGGAAATAAAACCAAGGCTTCCCGGAGGTACAGTAGTATCTTTAACTAGCTCTGTTGCTATGAACATAGCTCCAGGCTCTAGCAATTTGCTAATCAAAATTTCTTTATCGGGCATTATCCAGTCTCCTGCACTATTATTGTGTCCTTACTATTCGTTGTGAAGGTTATCTTTCCAAGAGGTTCTTCATTTGACTTTGGGACCACCGAATCTACCATGTCAAGGCTTTCACTTATGTATAAAGTCTTCTTGTCAACATGCTTGTCATCGATTTTCTTAACAGCCATTGTTAGTCTATAACCTGTCATATCACTGTACTTTGATATGATTTCCATTATTGGCTGTGTGGCCTTTGATTCGATCCGAGAAGAGACCTTCTCCGCATTTTGTACAAGAGCATTGAACTCATCATCTTTTATGAATCCCAGAAATCTTCCCGTGTATTTTATGTCCTTGGCAAAAAGATTAATTAAAGATTGTTTACCCATCGTCTTCCTCTTCTTTGTTTAAAATTTCGGCAACTCTACCTATTTCCAGACAAGCCGCTATAATATCTTCATCTATCTCCTCTTCGTCAACAGATAAACTCAGGCTCATCTCGTAGCCATATAAGATATAGACATCATCTATTTCAAAGAAAAAGCTGGCAGTTTCCTCACTTTCCATTGCCCTCTCAATTTCCTCAAACAGTCCTTCCAGGTCTTTTTTATTGCGGCGCGCCGCCCTGTACGCAGCCTGGGGAAGGTTTATGGACACATTCTGGAAGCCGCAAAAGCGCATCATTTCCGGCTTCTTGATTATAGTCGTGTCCTCCACCTTGGTCCTCAGCCTGCAGCACGCGGACAGCGTGACTTCGTCGCGGTCAAATACAAAGTA
>Ga0209536_100002026_pt1 | contig 33124 bp, 25 predicted proteins | sample DeeMarSeWOR28_12_FD_187461 | JGI IMG/M metagenome (GOLD analysis project Ga0209536, IMG submission 187461) | Marine sediment microbial communities from White Oak River estuary, North Carolina - WOR-2-8_12 (SPAdes) (version 2) | ecosystem: Environmental > Aquatic > Marine > Intertidal zone >... | reverse complement strand
GAACTTTCCAGCGAGATCGACCACGACGGTCTTCGCCTTGCCCGACGGGAAGCTCATGTTCTCGATGACCGTCAGCCACTCACCATCGGCACCCACCACCTGTACCAGGGGAGGAACCGACTGGAGTCGGTCCGACTGCGACAGCGCCACGTTGATGCTCGCATCGGTGGGGAAGATCCACCCGTTCAGGAAGAGCGTGACGTCGTCACGGGGGTCCAGCTCGCCCAGGTCGAGCACGAGATCGTGCATCTCCGTCACGCCCTGGAACCTGCCCAGCCGGAACTGGGACACGTACCGGTCGTCACGCTCGAGCACGAGGGGAAGGAGATCACGACCGTGCTCGTCCGTCGCGGCAACGGGGCTCCTCGGCTCGCTGACCTGGTAGATCCTGAGCGTCGCGTCGCCTGGCGGCACGAAGCGCTCGTCGAGCAGGATCTGCACCGAGTCCGGGTGATCCACCAACAGGAGCTTCAGTTCGTCGAGGTAGCCCGTTTCCCACAGCTCACCCGTTACCTGGATCGAGTACATCCCATCCTTGGGTCTCAGTGCGGTCCCGGGGATCCTGATGTATTCGCGTGACGAGGCCGCGGGCGCGTATCCCATGTCTCCGCCACCCATGATGTCGAGCGGCATGCCCAGCGCGCTGCGCCACATGACGTCCGTGACGAACTCGTACCGCTCCCCATTCCACGCGTAGAGGAACGGGCACGATCCCTTGAGGATCTGCTCCTCGACGAGATCCTGATCGCTCTCCGGATAGAAGACGTTCTGCGGTACCCCGTTGGTCCATACGATGCGCAGGACGTCTGCCGTGGACCGCTGTCCCAGCCCGAAGTGCGTCTCGGGCCGGGTGACCACCCGCATCTGGTACATCGTGCCGGCACGTACCTCGACCTGTGCGCCGATGCCGAAGTGGTTGTTCTTGCTCCCTGCCACCATGAGTCCGGTGAGCTGGAGCTTGAGGTAGTGGTTGGCGTCCCCGCCATCGTTGCGCAACAACCGCACGGCACCATCCGCCTGAGCCACCAGCAGGTCGAGATCGCCGTCCTCGCCGTAGTCGAGCACGGCGAACCGTCGCGCCCGTCCCAGGTCGGACGGTAGAAGCGACGACAGGTCGTCGAATCGCCCCGGCGCGCCGTTGCGGAACAGTCTGAGGGCTGGGGTATCACCACGCGGCTCGCCCGCGACGAGAAGGTCGAGCCACCCGTCGTTGTCGAAGTCGAGGAACGTGGCCTGGCGCACCGACAGGTCCTGGAGGGCGGCAAGCATGGCCGACGGGCGCCGGTCCGCCTCGAAGCTCCCGTCGCCCCTGTTGGTGAACAGGGCGGACTGCGCCGCACCGGCACCAGCCAGGAACAGATCCAGTGAGCCGTCGTTGTTGTAGTCACCCACCGCGAGGGCGATGCCGCCGGTGCCCGGCTCCAGCCCGCTCGTTGCCGTCACGTCCTCGAAGCGGCCTTCCAGCATGTTGCGATACAGGATGGTCCCGGCGTCTTCGTTCGCCACGACGAGGTCCAGTCCGGCGTCGCCGTCGAAGTCTCCGAAGCTGGCGGTCCAATGGTCGCCGGGTCGGCCGGCGAGGCCCATGCGCTCCGCGGCCTCCAGGAAGCTGCCGTCGCCGTTGTTGCGGTACAGCCGGTTGGGACCCGGTCCGGGGAGCAGGAGATCGAGATCCCCGTCATGGTCCGCGTCGAGGAACAGGGGGTCGTAGCTCACCCGCACATCCTGGATGCCCGCTGCCGTACTCAGGTTCTCGAAGGCCCCGGCACCACCGTTCCGGAGCAGCGCGTCGGGTCCCTGGCGAGCGACGAAGAGGTCGAGGTGGCCGTCGTTGTCGTAGTCCGCAAAGATGGCCGCCACGCCGTCGAGCACCCGAGCACCCGCCTCGTCTGTCACGTCGACGAACGTCCCGAGATCGTTGCGCAGCAGGAACCCACCCTCGGCAGCCGTGACGTAGATGTCGTCGTCCCCGTCGCCGTCGAAGTCGCTCACGGTGAGGTGGGCGCCCGCCGGATCGGCCGACCGGACGGCGCTCAACCCCACGGCCGCCGTCACGTCGGCGAACGACAGCGATGCGAGCACGTCCTCCTGACTCTGCTCCTCGGCGAGCGGCTGGCTCAGCGTGACCACGGGGAATCCGATGAGCGCTCCGCCGGGTCCCTCCAGAGCCATGACGCCTGCCTGGTAGGGGCCGGTGACCCGAAGGAAGTTGGTGAGCACGAGCATGGGCCTGAGGGCGTCGGATGCTCGGCCGGCGCGCATCTGCTCGACCGCGTCGTCGAAGAATGGAACCGCCTGCGGGGGCAGCTCCGGAATCTGGGCCTGGAGCTGCTCGAGGTGTGCAAGCGCCGCATCGGGCTTGTCGCCCTGGAGCAGGGCCTCGATCAGCTGCAACCGGGCGGGCACGTTTGCGGGTGCCAGCTCCAGCAGCCGGCCGAGGAACTCCTCCCGTCGGCTGGAGTCTTCGGGATCATCGCGGCCGGCGAAGAGCTGCGCGAGCGCATACAGCGACTTGAGATGGCCTTGCGTGTCCGACAGGGTACCCTCCAGCACCCGGCGCGCTTCGTCCCCCCGGTCGGTCAGCTCGAGCACCTTCGCGAGCATGAGGCGGATGTCGGGATCCGTCGGCGAGATCTCCAGTGCCTGACGAATGCTGCGCTCGGCATCCTCGTAGTTGCCCTGACGCAGGTGCACCAGCCCGAGATTGGCGAAGCCAAGCGGTTCGTCGGGGGCGAGCTCGGTGAGCCGCGTGAACTGGGCCTCCGCTTCGGCCAGGCGGTTTTCTTCCAGGTAGGGCAGCCCCAGCGTGCGGATCGTCAGGATTTCGGGGCTGGACACGGCCGGCCGCCGCTCGCATCCCAGCGTCGACACGATGAGGGTTGCCCCGAGCAGAAGCGCGGGCGCTGCACTCGTGCGGGTCATGTGGGAACTCCAGATGCGACCGGAGGCGCCCCGGATTGCGGGGGACCGACGCTCAATCGCGCGTCGGGAGCGGCTGGGCAACCGTTCGCCCCACAGCCTGGGCAACGGCGCGGATCTCGTGCATCATCGCGGCGAACCCCTCGGGCCTGAGGGACTGCACTCCGTCGCTCAGCGCCTGGTCGGGCGCAGAGTGTACTTCGACGAGCAAGCCGTCGGCCCCGACCGCAACCGCGGCGCGACTCAGCGCCGGTACCATCCACCAATGACCGGTGCCGTGGCTGGGATCGACGATCACCGGCAGGTGGGTCAGCCGCTTGAGGACCGGGATCGCGTTCAGATCGAGCGTGTTGCGTGTGGATTGCTCGAACGTCCGGATGCCCCGCTCGCACAGGATGACCCGCTCGTTTCCCCCCTTCAGCACGTACTCCGCGGCAAAGAGGAACTCATCGAGCGTCGCGCACCATCCGCGCTTCAGCAGCACGGGCTTGTCGGTGCGGCCGACTTCCTCCAGCAAGGGATAGCTGTGCATGTGGCGCGACCCCACCTGGAGCACGTCGGCGTAGCGACACACGTACTCGACCTTGCGCGTATCCATCACCTCGGTGACGATCGGCAGTCCTGTCTCGGTGCCCACCCACTTCAGGAGTTCCAGGCCTTCTTCCTTGAGTCCCTGGAAATCGTAGGGCGAGGTCCGTGGCTTGAATGCGCCTCCGCGGAGGATGTTGGCACCGCCCGCCTGGACCGCCCGGGCAGTTGCCAGCATCTGGTCGGGATTCTCGACCGCGCACGGCCCCGCCATGACCGCAATCGTGCGCCCCCCGACCTCGACCCCGCTGACGTCGACGACGGTTCCCTCAGGCCTCGATTCCCGGTCACACAGCCTCATGCAGCCCCCGATACGAAAGCGACGGTACCGATGTCAGCACCTCCATCAATCCGATTCGTCCGGCCCAGTTGCAGCCTCAAGGTCCCGTCCGATGCCGCGCCACGGCGATGGCCTCGATCTCGACCAGCAGGTCCTCACGGCAGATCCGTGCCTGGATACCCGTGCTGGCCGGGAGCGGATCGAGCCCGAGCCAGCCGAAGAATGCCGTGCGCACCTCGTTGAAGTCCCGGTAGTCGCGCTCGATGTCCCGCAGGTAACACGTCGTCCGCACGATATCGTGCCAACTCATTCCGGCGGACTCCAGCAGGGTCGAGATGTTGCGATACGTCCTCCAGCACTGCGCTCTGAAATCTCCGACGTGAACGGTCTCCCCGTTCTCATCCACGCTCGCCGTACCCGAGATGAGGAGGAGCGTGACGTCACCGATATCGAAGCTCAGGGCCCGGCTGAACGAGGAAGGTCGGTCGTAGGCATACGCCTCGTTCAGGACACTCGGCGCCGAGATCGCGTGCTTCGGCAGGGCAGGGCGCCCCTCGTCGCCGACAGGAAGCTCGTATGGCCGTGGCAGTCCGTCGTCGGAGATCGCGCCCAGCCTGATCAACTCCTCGCGTTCCCCCGCGCTGAGCGCCGCGACATCGATGTCGAGTGCCGGCGCTGCGGGCTGCGAACGTGCCATATCCGAGTACCTCCAGTCGGTGTCAACTCAAGTGGAGCAGGACGGACGTCACGAGCCCGCCTGTCCCGCCAGGCCGCCGCCCTCCCGGCACAGCGAGCCCTGCGAGGGTGAACTGCTGCCCCCGCATCGATTTACCTCAAGGACATTGAATATAACGCTCCAGCCGACCTCCGCATCCACGGGGACCTCGATACTTCCTGGAGTCCGCCGCCGCGGGCACAGACGACGTGTCGGGTACGGAGATCTCACCACCGGCCCCCCACGGGCGGCCCCGACCCAGCCCCTTCGGACGGGCGCCCACTGCGTGGCGGAGCATCGGTCTCCACGAGGGCCCCATCGACTCCGGAGCCACCCCGCAGGGCGAGCAACACCGGCTCCGCCTGGTTTCCTCCCCCATTGTCCCACGAGATCGCTCCCGTCACCCCGACGACGCCCGACGCTGCCGCAATGGCGTCCCGCACTCCGGCTCGGTTCAGCCCACGCGACCGCAGGGCGGCCACCACCAGACTCACGGCGTCGTAGCTGAATGCCGCGACAGGCGTCGGCGCGGCTCCGTAGCGCATCCGGTACGCCCGCTCGAACTCTGCGTAGTGAGCATTCGGCGCGGTCGGGAACGGGCGCACGACCAGGACGTCTCCGACATAGTCGCTCGCGAGCGCAGACGGGGCGACGGCAGGAATCCAGGGCACCAGCAGCGGTGCGCGCATGCCTGCTTCGGTCAGCGCGCGCAGCAGGTCCGGCAGGTCGGTCGGGGCCAACCGCACGATGACAGCGTCCGGCGCGAAGGCGCGCGCCCGCGCAGCCAGGGCGTCGTCGTCCCCATCCGGTGGGATCTCGAAGTGGAACACCGGCGTCACCCCCGCCGTGTTGAGCCGCGCCACGATCTCACTCGCGAACGTTCGCCCATCGTGGTCGCTCGACGTGATGAGCCCCACGTCGGTCAGCCCGCGCGCAACGACTCCATCGCGAATGAGCGCTTCTGCCTGGGCCTCGTCGTCCGGTGGGAGGCGGAACATCCAGGGTATCCGGATGTAGGTGAGCGTAGGATCGGCCGAGGCGGGTGCGATCAGAGGCACCCGGGCCTTGGTGACCACCTGCTCGGCAATGTGCGTGGCGGCTCCGTCGACGGAGCCCAGCACCGCCCACACGCTGTCGTCGTACACCAGTCGGACCATCTCCTTCGCGCCGCCCGTCCAGGGGTCGTCGGTCCAGCGCTGGACGAGCCGCAGCGGTACGCCTCGGAGCCCTCCCGCCGCGTTCAGTTCGTCGATCGCGAGCGTGGCACCCTCATACGCGGCACCGGAATCGGGAGCGAAGAGGCCGATGCGGATCTCGCCCACCTCAGCGGGCACACGTGTCGTCCCCCGCCAGCCGCCGAATTCGACCGGCGTATCCAGCACGCCGGGTGGCTCCGGCGACAGCACCGCGTCCTCGGGGTAGAACTGCCACCGGCCGGACTCGAGCACCGCCAGCACGGCGGGACTCCGGTCGCTGAAGACCGCGTCATACTCCTGCATGCCGGTGGCGCCGTGGTACGTCTTCATGGCCGCAAGGGAGTCTCGGATGAGCGCCCGGTTGAGCCCCGCCTGCTCGATGGCCTCGATCAGCATCCTGGTGCCGTCGTACGCGTGTGCGGCATAGGTCTCAGGCGCCCCGCCGTAGGCGTCGCTGAAATCCTGCACGAACGCTCTGTAGCGCGGGTCCTCGCTCGTCGGATCGTAGGGGTAGCCGGCTGCTACCTTGCCGTGGTCGGCGCCCACCAGCTCGACGAACTCGTCGGTCACCATGCGGTCGCTTCCCAGAAACCACTGGTCCATACCCATCCGGCGCATCTGGCGCAGGATCAGGGCGGACTCCCGCTCGTTTCCGTACGTGAACACCGCATCGGCGTTCAGCGCCTCGATCTGCTTCAGCTGCGCCGTGAAGAGGGTGTCCCCTTCCTCGTAGCTCAGCTCGACGATGAGGGGGTGCCCGAGGCGTGTCGCTGCGTCTCGGAACTCATCGATGTTCATCCGTCCGTAGCGGTTCACCGCGCGCAGGGCGGCAACGCGCCTGAGCCCGAGCTGCCGGAATGCAACGTCCGCCAGCATGTAGCACATCTGGCGATCGTCAGTGATGTTGCGGAATACCCACGGGATGTTGGTCTCGACCAGGGTGGGGTCGGTGTCCGCGGTGTTCATCACGGGAATCTCGGCTTTCAGCGCCACGCGGATGGCGATGTGCGTGTTTGCGCCGTCGACGGTTCCCAGGACTGCCCAGACCGAGTCCTTCCAGGCGAGTTTGATGACCTCTTCACCTGCTGACCGCCAGTTGCCGTTGTCGTTCCGCACCACGAGCTCGTAGGGGATCCGCCCGCGATAGCCGCCCCCCGCATTGGCCTGCGCTACGGCGAGCTGGGCGCCCTGGAGCATCTTGATTCCGATGGGAGCCAGGTGGGAGGCTGAATAGCCGTCCCACCGGGTCTGCCGCTCGTTCACGCGCAGCGTCACGTCGCCGGGACCACCGACGGACTCGGACACCGACCCCACGATGGGACCGACAAACCCGATCTTCACGGTCTCGACGTGGTCCGGCTCCGGGATGTGCCGGCCGTAGCCGGGGTACTCCAGCTCCGTGAGAAAGAACGTCTTGTACGGATCCTCGAACCGAGCATAGGGCCGCAGTGCCGACGGCGTCTTGGCATAAACGCCGCTATCGGCTGCGGGTACCTGTGGCCGGTCGGCTTGGGCCTCGGCCGTCCCTGCGGCGGCACAGAGGCCGAGCGCGGCGAGTCCGCCGAGCACGATGCGAGATGGCTTCATCGGAGTCCCTCGTAGAAACCGCTGCCGATCCCACGGGCCAACCCGTGGCCCGTTCCGATCCAGAGGTCGTCGCCCACGAACGCCACGCTGATCACGAAGTGGTTCGGCAGGTCGAGCGAGGTAGGGACCGTCCGTACCTCGTCCCCGCCGACCATGAGGTGCGCCGTCCAGGTGGCGTCGTCGTCGTCGTCCCGCTGATAGGTGACCCACGTGTCGCTGGCGAAGTCCGCGAGGACCGCCAGCCCCTTGTCGGTCGCGTTGTAGCACGACGTCGCGCTACGCCCCACCGTCAGGTTGATGAACGTGCTGGGAAGCCCACTGTCGTGGTCGAGATAGCCCCGCCAGTTGCGTCCGTCATACCGGCTCAACCCGAAGTAGGTGGACGCCCACAGCACGTCCTCCACGTACGACGCCGAGGTCGTGATGACGTGAATGATGCCGTCGTCCCGATAGAGATCGATTTCCATCTCGCCGTCGGGATCGAGGTAATCCTTCCAGGTCTCCGTTGCCACGTCCCACTCGAGGATGCCGCTGCCCCACACGGCGAAGTAGACCTTGTCCTCGGCGGCGTCGACGTTGTAGGTCCAGACTTCCTCCATGGGCGCGTGCTGCTCGTTGAAGACCGTCCACTCGCCGCTGACCTGGTTGTAGCGGCTGATTCCGGCCGTCGAGGCGATCCACACGTTGTCGCCCTGGATGTCGATGCCGTAGGAGACGTCGTTCAGCAACCCACTGTTCATCTGGGTGAAGTGCTCGAACCGTCCTCCACTGAAGCGCGCGATCCCTTCGCCGAACAACGCGAGCCACAGGTCACCGGTCTTGTGGTCTTTGGCGATCCCCATGACCACGCGCCACGGCAACCCGTCTGCCTCGGTCCAGTTCTGCCAGGTGCCGTCGTGGTACAACACGAGCCCGTTCTCGGTCCCGATCCACAAGCTGTCCCCGTCCGGTTCCAAGAAGAAGATATGGTCGTTGACCAGCGCCCCGTCGGTCGATTCGGTGGTGAACGACTCCCATTGCGTGTAGACGTAAGGCTCGCCTGCGAGCTCGGGAGCGGGCGCCGTCTGAGCCCACGCACCCGCCGCCCACACTACGCTCAGCGCCACGGCGATGGCCGGGCCCGGCGTCGCACGATATCGCTGCTTCATCGTCATAGGGTCTTGAGATACTCGATCAAGTCGTTCAATTCGGCCTTCGTCAGATCGTTGGTGCGACCATGCGTGTCGTGCGGGTTGAATAGCGTCCAGATCTCCTCCAACGAATGCGCCCGGCCGTCATGCATGTACGGGGGCGACGCATAGATGTTGGTCAAGTGCGGTACGTCGAACACGGCATGCGTATCCAGGTGCGATGCCGACCCCACGTCGTACTGGTTCCGGTTCGTGAAGTAGGGTGGGGCATGGCAGAAGACGCAGCGCTCGGTGGGGCGAAGCTCATTGCCCGACTTGTCATACTCGCGCTCGAAGAGGGCCTTCCCCCGGCGCTGGGCGGGCGTGAGATCGTCGGTCGGCCGATGGCGGTTGGGCGGGCGCCTGATCGTCACGATGTAGCGATCCAGTGCGGCAGCCTGCTCCGGGGTGAACGGATCCGAGCGTGTGAAGAATGCCGCCAGCCTGGGCCCGCACTGCCGTTTCAGCGTGGGATTCTTGCCTGTCCACTTGAACGGCGCCGTGTCGTTGACGCCGCGCAGGGAGCGATTGTCGACCGGGTTCACCCCGAGGCCATCGGGTTCGATGTCGTAGGTGATCCCATCGATGTGGCCATCGGGATGGCACGAGTGGCACGCGAACTGACGCGCGTACGTGTAGCGCGCGTTGTGGAAGATCCGCTCACCACGCCGTGCCTCCGTGATCGTCTCGGGTCCGCCGAGATCGATGACCCGGCTCCGCGACTGGGTGGCGATGTCGATCACCGATATGGCGTCGTCCAATCCATCGGCCACATACAGCAGCGTGCCGTCGGGCGACACCGCCATGCCACGCGGGCTCCGTCCCACGCCGATCCGCGTGGTCACGAAGGAGTCGCTCGTGCCGAGGTGGTTGGGCAGGTCGCTGGCCCGGTACTCCGTCGGTGTGGTTTCGAGCAGGTGCCGCAGCCGCTCCATGTCCACGACCGCGACCTCCTGCACTCCGCCGCCCGTGACGAAGGCATAGCGACCATCGGGTGTGAACGCGATGTCCGTGGGGTCGGCGAAGAAGTCGTTGTACTCGTCGAGCAGGACCTGGTCGACCCGGCCGTCCGGCCACAGCACGCCGACCCCGTTGGTGATGACCCAGCCCTGCACGTTGCGGGTCATCGGCACGAGGTTCTTGGTGCGGATCAGTGTGACCAACGCAAGGTCCCCGGAGGGAGCGAAGGCGACCCCTTGAATCAGATTTGCATCCGGCACCGAGATGCGACGGACGACCGTGGCGCGCGTCGCGTCGATGACCGTGACCTCCGACGTGAGCGGGGCACGGAACGTACCCAACCGCGGCAGATTGTTCGTGACATAGATGTGCTCACCCGAGGGTGAGCGCGCCGCACCCCACGGCCCGCGCGAGGCCGCCAATCGCTTGACCTCGCGCCCCGTTTCGAGGTCGATCACCGAGACGTCGTACGTGGCGGCGTTCGCGACGTACAGCAGGGTCCCGGCGGTGTCTGTCGCCATCTCGTGGGGTTCGTCGCCGACGGCGATGGTCTCGATCAGCCTGAGGGAGGCGACGTCGATGACGGACACGTCGTCCGAACCGCGGTTGCTCACGTACGCGCGCGCATCGCCGCCGATCAACAGCACGAAGTGAGGCTGGATGCCGACGGGGATCTCGGCGATGACGGTTCCCTCACGGGTATCGACGACGACAACACTGTTTGATGCTTCACACGCAACGAAGAGGTGACGTCCGTCCTGCGTGATTGCCAGATTCAGCGGCGTTTTGTACTCGATGCGGGAAGCGGCTTCCCACGCCGAGTGGTCAATGGTCTGCCACGCCGCGTCGACGTCGAGGGTGCGCCCATGAATGCCGGTGTGACATGCGGCGCAGACCGTGCGATCGACGTCGGCGAGGCCGGCCTCGGCCGCCGCCACCGGATCGAGCATGACGGCTTCGGGCATGTACTCGGAGCCCGGACCGTGGCAGCTCTCACATTGGACGCCCTGCGCGAGGTCGAAGGTCGAGAGGCGCCGCCCGACGGGCTCGCCGGCTCCCGTGGCGTGGCAGGCGAGGCACTGGTCAGACGTCTGCGGATCATCCCGTACGCCCATGCCGCGAGCGATCTCCTCAGCTCGCTCGGTGCCGAGGGTCGCATATGCGTCGGCATGGGGTGACGCCCGCCACGTGCCGTATGCGCGACTTCCCGATCTGGCACCGTGGCACGCTCCGCACGCCACGGCTCCGACGTACTTGGGACCGGGAAGGGTGTCTGCGGGAGGTTGATTGATCGCCGCCGCCTCGGATGGCCCACCGCGGCCCGGGTGTGCGATTGCACGCAGAGCAGCGGCGTAGTCGAACGGTCTCGGGCCGAGCACTGCGGCGTGAGAGCCCTTCTCCTTGTGGCAGATCAGGCACGTGCTCTCGTCGGGCATGCGGAGCCCCGCAGCGCGGGCTCGCACCGGATCGCGCATGACGTCGGCGTCGCTATAGGCACTGCCCGGGCCGTGGCAACGCTCGCACTGTACGCCGTCCTCGAAGTGGAACGTCTCGTCCCGCTCCCACTCCTCGGTATCGTACGCGGTCGTGTGACAGCCGAGACAGATGCGGTTCGTCGTCGGATCGCCTTCGATACCCGACAGATCCGCGATCTCCAGCGCCTCCGCCATGGACAGTGCGGCGTAGGCTTCGGCGTGTTTCGTGAGCCGCCATGCGCTGAACTGATCGCGGTCGCCCTGTTGATGGTGGCACGTGCGGCATGCCTTTTCGCCGATATATACGCGCTCGGTCTGCGCCTGTGCGCTCGCCGCCGTGCCGAACGTGAGCGCCAGGAATATGAGCGGTCGCACTTTCGCGTTCACGGTGTACGCTCCGTCACGGTGATCACCCGGTTCGGCATCTGGTTCTCCAGCGTCTGGACCGCCCCACTGGGCCAGCGAATCTCGATGGTGTCGATCTGGGCGGCGTCACCCAGGCCGAAGTGCAGCCGATGGTCGCCTTGGGAGAGGTACCCCGCCGAGCTCACGCGGAGACGCGTCTGCGTGGTGCCTCCGGCGGTCACGCGGACCCGTGCCCCGATGCCGTCCCGATTGCTGGTCGTCCCGATCAGGCGGATCATCACCCAGTTGCCGCGATCACCACCGTCGTTGCGCAGCAGGCGGGCGCGCTGGCTCAGGTTCAGGACCAGGACGTCGACGTCGCCGTCGTTGTCGTAGTCACCGGCGGCGGAGCCGCGGCCCACGAACTCCTCCTGGAAGTCCGGGCCCAGCAGGTGCGACACGTTCACGAACCGCCGCCCGCGGTCGTTGAGCAGGAGCAGCGCTTCCTCGCCGACCAAGCGGTGCGGGTGGCCGTTCGTGATGAACAGGTCACCGTAGCCGTCGTGATCGAAGTCGAAGTAGTTCGCCGACCAGCTCGTGTATTGCCCGCAGGCTGCCGCGACGCCGAGGCGGGCGCTCATTTCCTCGAACAGCCCACCGCCGACGCTGCGGTACACACAGCTGTAGGCCATGTCGGGGACGATGATGTCGATCAGTCCGTCCAGATCGAAATCGCCGAACTCGGCGCTCATGGCGGACGTGGCCTCGCCCCGCTGACTGAAGGCGGTGCCGCTCTCGACGGCGATATCGGTGAACGTCCCGTCCCCGTTGTTGCGGTACAGGTAGTTCTCCATGCCATCGTTGGCCACGAAGATGTCCCAATCGCCGTCGTCGTCGATGTCGCCCGAGGTCACGCCCATCGCCCGCCCTTCGGGATTGTACACGCCCGCGGCTCGGGTCACGTCGGTAAAGGTCCCGTCACCGTTGTTGTGGTACAACACGTCAGGTTGTCCATGGTATGCCAGGGGCCCCGGGAATCGTTGCGCGGCATAATAGTACTGGTACTCGGGATCGTACTCGAGATAGTTCCCGACGTAGAGATCGAGGTGCCCATCACGGTCGTAATCGAGGAACGTGCTCCCGATGCCGCTCAGGTCGCTCTCGACACCGGCCTCCCGCGTGATGTCGGTGAAGGTCCCATCGCCGTTGTTCCGGTAGAACACGTTCGGTCCGTAGTTGGTGACGAACAGATCCTGATCCCCGTCGTTATCGTAGTCGGCGACGCTGACGCCCATGCCCATCCCCGTGTCGCCGACGCCGGTCCGTGCCGTCACATCGGTGAACGTGCCGTCTCCGTTGTTCCGATAGAGGACGTTCGTGAGCTTCCCTCGATTGCGACGCCCGCGCACACCGCTGAATCCCTCGACGTAGGCGCCGTTGACCAGATAGATGTCCAGATCGCCATCGCCGTCGTAGTCGAGGAAGGCACATCCGGCGGCGTTGGACTCGATGATGTTGTCCATGTCGTCGTCGCCGACGCTGTGCACGAACGTGATCCCAGCCTCCCGCGTCACATCCACGAATACAGGTAGGTCGCGCTGACTTGCCTGACCGCGCGCCACCGACACCACGAATAGCAGGCCGAGCGGCGTCGAGGCCGCACTCATCATGATCCGTCTCACGGTGCACTCCCGGGGTCACCGGGCCGCGCGTCCCACGCCGCGCCCAGGTCCACCCACTCGACGAACAGGATCATCTCGCGTCGTCCGAGGACACCATGTGGTGTGTCAACGGTCTGGCGCGAGTCTGATGCACTTTCGCGCAACAGCCGGATCAGCGCGCTTTCCCGTGCGCTACCCGGCACGACGTACGGTCCGCCACCACGCGCAGTCGATTGCTCCACCAGGGAGGTGTACACCGCCCGCAGCGACGCTGCCGAGTCCGGGAGGTCGGGCTCGCCCAGCATCGGCTCCGCCCCGCCGGCCGCGTGGCATCCCGCCGTCGCGCACCGGGCCGCGATGAGCGGGGCGATCTGGTGGCGGAAATCCACGGTACGGCGGCGGTCAGGCGGCAGCACGAGGTTCACCGGCGGCTTCGCGATCGCCGCGACCAACCGATTCGGTGGCGAGAGCTCTCGGTCTTCGTGGCACCCAATGCAGCCGCGATTCTCGTTCCCCATCACCCAGGTCCACGACCGTTGTGAGCGGATGGCCACGTAGTCCTGGTCCAGCAACTGAAACGTGATGGGCGTCTCGGCCGGTACCCTGATATGGAACGAACCATCCGGCTCGACCGGTGCGATCCCCAAGATGCGCCGCGGCTCTGCCTCGACGACACGCACGTGCTTGATCGTGCCCGGGGGTGTGACCACCGGCTGGTCTCCCTCGCCGAGATTCGTGCGGTAGCTGTCGAGGCAGTAGAAGACGCCGGTGGTGGCCCCCGGGATGAGCCAGTTCGAGCGCCCCGGAACGGAACGGCGGGGCGCGAGGACCTGTGCGTCGATCGAGTGCCAGCCGTCCTGCTCGAAGATCGCGCCCACGCGCATGCCGGATTCGGGATCGAGACGGTAGACGGCAAAGACGGAATCCTCATCGGCGGTCCGATAGGATGCGAGCAGACCTCCGTCCGGCAGCGGAGTCGGGCTGTGGAAGAGCCCCGGGTCGTCGGCGCCACCGTGCAGCCTGCGGTGGGACCGGAGGGGCCTGCGCCACGACACGTAGGCGACGTCCCCTCCGCCAAGCCAGGAGCGACGATCCGACTCGATGAAGTACACCCGATCCCCGGTCGAAGCGACAGCGGGCATCTCCTTGTAGCGTGGCGGCTCGTGGTTGCCGTAGAACGGCATCAAGTCGGTCCCATCGATGTTGACCGCCAGGAGCGCGAAGATCCCCTCGGGCTCCGCAGGATCGCCGTCGGGCTGCCAACTGCTGAACACGATTCGGCCGGTCGGCAGCACGGCGGGTGAAAGATCGCTCACCGGATTGAACGTCACGCGGTGCAGCGCCACCCCCTCGAGATCGGTGCCGTACAGCGCGAACGAGCCGTTCTCCTCTGCGCGGCGCGCAAAGATGATCTGAGGCGTCGGCTGGGGGTCGTCGAGGTAGAACCGCGCTCCCGCGAACACCGGGGCGACGCTCTGCGCGGGCCCGCGCGTGATCTGCCTCTTGCCGGAGCCGTCGGCGTTCATGGTCCAGATCTGCCATGAGTCTGCGGCATCGCGCTTGCCGGCAAACACGACGGTCTGCCCGTCGAAGGAGACATCGGGGTCCAACGCGCCGATGAACTCGGGGGTGAGTACCGCCACGCCACCGCCCGGATCCACTCGGACGATGCGGGCGCCGTCCACGTACCGATCGAGGGGCCCGTCAAGGCGCGTGCTGCCCCCGGAGTCGGGGCGGGCCGACGCGGGCACCTGTACGACGACGAGCTCGTTGCTGAGCGGGTGCTCCCGTCCGACATCGAGCCCGATCGACGCCGGGGGAAGCACCGCTGTCGCGGCACAAAGGAGGAGTGTTACCGGTCGGGCCATGGCGTTCATCGTGGCTCTTGGCGGTTACTCAAAGAGTATCCAGTTGCTCGGATTACCTCTCTAAGGGATGGTTGAAACAGGGATGAAGAGCCCTTCAGATGCGGCACTGCAGACATCGGTCACACGATCACATATGGTTCAAGCGGTCCCACTGCTCGCTATACTGTCACCCGGACGGTCGCATCGCAACAGGGTGGTGCCGGCGCCGACCGACCGGGCCTAACCACGGGAGGTAGCAATGCGGTATGTGTGCGTTCAGGTGGCGTTGATGCTGATGGTGGCGAGCGCTGCCGCAGCCCAGGAGCAGCGCGCTGCCGACGGTCTCGACGTCGCGGCTCAGGTGGTGTGGTCACATCAACTCCTCGGCGCGGGAGCGCCGGATGAACGGACCATCGGAGTCGGTGCCGCACTGGGCTATCGTTTCCCCGTCAGGGTCGCGCTGGAGATGCGCGGTTCGTATCGCTCGTGGGAAGACGAGACGTATGTGCCGCTGCACCTCGGAGTGCGCTATGACCTCCCCGTCCTGTCCGTCGTGACGCTCGTGCCATTCGCCGGGGTCGGTCCCTGCCTCGTCACGGGCGGAGACTGGGGGTCCATCTTCGCGAGCTTCGATGCGGGTGCCCGAGTGCAGATCGCGCTCGGACGTGGGGCGGCCGTACGTCTCCTGCTCGAGGCATCGTATGCTCGCGCAATGGCGTTTCATCCCTCCGCATTCGACGTCGTGAACGCCGGAGCCGGTCTGCAGATCGGGCTCTAGGCTACACCCTGGGCGTCGGGCATATGAGCCCACCAGGCGCCGCCCTGCGCCTTACCCCGTGAGATGATTGTCTTCCCCTCTCTCACGGGCGCTCGGCGCCGAGGAGCCTCGATGTCTCGATTGGCGAAGCTCGCACTCAGCTCGCTTTCCGTCCTCCCCATGCTCGTTCCGGTGTCGCTTGGCGCGCAGCAGGCAACGAAGGCAAAGATCCAGGAGGCGATGACCGCCGCGCCGCAGGAGATCAGCGGGGCAGCGACGATCATGGACTGGGATCAGACGGTCCTCCGCAAGGGGACGAACGGATGGACCTGCATGCCGACACCGCCGACCATGGCCGGCTCGGCGCCGATGTGCCTCGACGAGCAGTGGCTCGGGTGGGCGCACGCATGGCAGACCCGGACCGCGCCCACGACGTCCGGCATCGGCATCGCGTATATGCTCCAGGGCGACGAGGGAGCGAGCAATTCCGATCCCTATGGAACCAAGGAAACGTCGTCCGACTGGGTCGTGGCCGGTCCCCACCTGATGCTCCTCTCGCCCGATCCGGCGATGCTCGAGGAGATGACCACCGATCCCGACAACGGTGGTCCCTGGGTGATGTGGAAGGGGACACCGTACGCGCACGTGATGGTGCCGGTAGCCGAGCAGCGCTAGCCGCCAACAAGCCACGACCGTCCCGACGGTCGGAGTATCCAGGGGCGGTGCGGCGAGCAGACTGGTTCGCCGCACCGCCACTCGGTCCTCCCGGAAATCCCGTCGCCGTACCGCTCGCCACGTCACAGTCATCCGCCCTTGCGGAGCCCAGCCCCGGAGAAAGGGGACCCTTCTTGTCCTTGGCATGAGGGACGCACGGTCTCATGTTGGGCGGACCAGCAGCCGTTGGAGACTGCTGCGCACCTCCGTGGCGTGGGCGCGGTCGTCTCCCCCCTCGAGCGCGTTCTGGAGGTCGTGTAACTCCTCTGGTCTGGGGCCGGTAGGGATGACTATGAGACACCGATATCCGTCCCGCAGGGACTTCGTGCAGACGAGCGCCGGGGTGGTGCTCGGAGCCGCAGCTGCGCCGTTGAGCCCGATGCGGCATGGCAGCCGATCCGCGGCAGACAAGCCTGTCGTGAGCGTCGTGCGGATCAGGAACGGCCGGGTCGATCGTGCTGTCGAGGAGGCCATCGACCTGCTTGGGGGCGTCGAGACCGTGGCCAAGGGCAAGGACCGGGTCATGCTCAAGCCCAACCTGGTGGCCGAAAGTCCCTATTTCACGACCAAGCCAAGCGTGGTGAGGACGCTCGCCGCGCTCATGCAGCGGTCGGGGAAGGCGGTGTCGATCGGCGAAGGGTCGGCTGCCGCCAACGACTTCAACGTCAAGGGAGACACCACCTATCGGACGCGGAACCGCGAGTTGCTGGACCGCATGCAACGGCACGTGTTCGATACGCTCGGTTACACCGAGCTCGCGCGCTCGTTGCAGGTGCCACTCATCAACCTGCACTCGGGCGAGATGGCCGAGGTCCCGCTGTCGAACGGGTTCGTGTTCGACACGCTCACCCTGCACCGGTCACTGACCGACACCGATCTCCTGTGCTCGATCCCGATGATGAAGACGCACGTGCTGGCGACCGTCACCTTGGGTATGAAGAACCTGATCGGGCTCTATCCGGGGACGGTGTACTACTCGGTGCGAGCGTGGCTGCACGATCAGGCGGCCATGGCTGAGTCGCCGGGCATCGCGTTCGAGACGATCGACATGGTCCGCGCGAGCAAGCTCGGCCTCACCGTCGTGGACGGGTCGATGGCGATGGAGGGGGACGGCCCTTCCGGAGGAACCTTGGTGCCGATGAACCTCATCCTCGCGGGGATGAACCCGCTGGCGACCGACATCGTGGCGGCCGACGTGATGGGTTTCGGGATGCACGAAGTGCCGACGTTCGACTGGGCGTACCGGGCGGGCCTGGGTCCGGGCAAGGTGGGTGACATCGAGGTGCGGGGAGCATCGCTGGACGACGTCCGACGGTCCTTCGTCAAGCCGAACGTGATCCCGTGGCAGAGCATCAACAAGGCCTGGGGGGTGCAGGAGATCGCCCACCGGCACCGGCAACGACTGGGCATTCCCGGGCTGGCGCCACTCGGTCGCGCGTAGCCGCCTCGACTTCGCGGAGCGCGTGCGCACTGCGGGAAGAGACGGGCGAGATGCCCGGGGTCCGTGACACCCGGGGGGGGAGGGGATCGGCAGGCCCGGGCCTGCCAGCGCAGTCCCACGCGCCTGTTGCTGCGTACCGAGGATTGTCCCGCCGTGCCGACCGCGAGATGTACCGTCGTGCGGACGTGCTTTCGCGCGTTGAGGTGACCCATGTGCATGCGCAACCGGTTCGTACCCGCGCTCGTGCTGGTGCTGGTGTCGTCGCCCACCTTCGGGCTGGCTGCCCAGGATCGCTTTCCCGTCCAACGTCTGACGTTCGATCCTGCACAGGAGGGATTCCCCTCGTGGTCACCCGACGGGGCCACCATCGTGTACTCGTATCTCGAACGGCGCGACTCCGCGATCGTCGCCGGGCTTCACACGGTCCCGTCGGCGGGGGGGGAGCCACGCTGGTTGACCGATGAGATCGGTGAGCACCCGCACTGGTCCCGCGAAGGCCACTACATCGTGTTCGACGCCGAGATGGGCGAGCGCATCAAGCTCACCTCGGCGCGCGGAGGACCGCCGGTCCGCATCGTGCCGTCCTCCATCCCGGTGCAGAGCGGCGGGAATCCGATCTGGTCGCCGGACGGCTCCCGGATTCTGTTCAAATCCGGAACGGATCTCTGGGTGCTCGATATCGGTACCGGCGACGCGCGGCCGATCTTCGTCCGCGAAGGCACGAAGGCGATCCCCGGGTGTTGGGCGGACGACGGCGCTTCCGTCTACTTCACGCTGGCGGATGCGGACGGATTTCGCGGGCGGAGCGTTCTGGAGACGCGTGTGGATGGGGACGAGTATCGTGTCGTGCTGCCGGAGAGTGACTACAGCTATCGCTACATGGATCTGTCTCCCGACGGCTCGCTCCTCGCCTTTGTGCAATGTGAAGGACGCAACTGCGATCTGTGGGTGCTCCCGGCTCGTGGTGGGTCGGCGGTGCAGCTCACACGGCATCCCGCCTACGACGACACGCCGCGCTGGTCACCGGACGGGACGCGGATCGCCTTCACGAGTACGCGGGCGAACAACTTCGACGTCTGGGTCATGACCCTCGATCTCGCCGCGCTGCGTACAGCGCTCGATTCGGTCGCGGTGAACGGCGGTACGGCGGAAGGGCGGTAGGGCGGTACGCTCGTACGAGTGTGCGGAGTTGTGCCTGTCTCCGGTCCCGCGACCCTTAGGATCCGACGGGTCCGCGAGCTGACGAGCCTCCTACCAGCGGCAGCTCGACCGCAGCTATCCGTCCGTCAGCTTGAGCCACGAGCAGCTGCGATCCGCGGGCGGCGAGCCCGACCGGTTGCTCGATGCCGGGCACCGTGTACGCGGCGACGACGACCTTCTCTGTGAGATCGATGACCAAGACCGTCGAGAAGGCCCCGCTGATCAGGTAGAGCAGGCCGTTCCTGACGACGCTGCCAGTCACGACGTACTCGGCGAGTGACCGATCGTCACTTCGCAGGGACAGTCCCGGGTCCAGGCGGGGCAGGAACTCGGAGGCGAGCGTCATGTCGGCGCGGGTGAACCGGGACACGACGAGCCGCCGGTGCCGAGCGGACGGGACGCTGACCGTGATCAGTTCATCGGCCTCGGGGTCGTACGCGAGCGAGAGCACGTACAGCAGCCGGGCGCGCACGGTCGCGAACCGCGAGCGCCGGAGCTCGGTGACGTCCCCGGTCGTCGCGCGGAAGTGCCGCCACTCGCGGTCTGGATCCGCCGATGTATCCGGTCGGAGTAAGACGTAGCTCTTGTTGGTGGCCAGCAGGGCGAGCGTATCGCCCAGGAAGGTGGCACCGGCCAGTGGGGTCAGGTCGATACTGTACTGATGGTCCAATTCCACGTGGTGCTCGATCCGCGTCAGGGAGCTGTCGAACACGTACGCGCTGAAGTGCTCAGTCGTGCCCAGGAATTGCCCTGTCTTGGTGTCGCGGGCGAAGCCGGTCAATTGCCCGTCGAGGGCGGGACCGATCCGCCCCCAGTCCTGCGCGGGCAGCGTGGGCAGATCGGCCAGCGGTCCGCCCGCTGGCTCGGGATCGACGTCGAGCGCGACTGGATCAGGGCGCGGGATGGTCCACGATCCGCGGAGCGAAACCCTTCCCGCCAGCTCGTCTCTGTTCATCCACACCCAGTGCCGCGGGTTGAGGGAGAACCGAACCGGATCGGCCTGACCCATGAAGGGGGGGGGCCCTGTGGTAATGAAGGCTTGCGACGCATTCGCCGCGACGACCGCAACAAAGAGCACGAAAGCGAAGCGGCCCACCCGCCCGGGGTCGTGCGGACCCTCCTCCGCCGGTTCCTCGCGCAGCATGAGCAGCAACACACCGACCACTCCGAGCACGAGCCAGTGGATGAGCCACGCCCACGCGTAGGTGTGCACCCCGAAGTAGGGGGCGGCGTACCCCTGACCAACGTCGCGAGCCAGATGGAGTGACGAATGCCGCAGCGACATGAACACTCCCCACGCACCGAGCAGCACGACCATGCCGATGTAGCGGGGGCGGGGTCCGTACCGAATGACGAACAGGCCCACGAGCCCGATCAGCACCATCGACGTACGCTGCGCCCAGCAGAGGATGCAGGGGGACTCGCCGTGTACGACCCCGAGCCACACCGCACCACCGACCGGAACCGCCGTGAGCACGATCACGATCCACGCCAGGATCGCGCGCAGGCGGTCCTGTGACATCAGGGTCACAGATTCACTCTCGGCACGAGTGACGTGTGGGTCCCAACGAGGAACAACAGTGCCATCAGCAGGCAGCTGACCACGAGGAGGGCGAACGCGAACCGCTCACGCTCGGGCCGCCGCCAGATGAGCCAGGCGGCCCAGAGGATGAGGAGGAAATTGAGGAATTCCATGGCACCAACGATGGTGCGGCGTCGCGGGGTGCCGCAAGTGGCTCGAGCGGCCCGGGGCGAGTCCACCAGGGCGTTGTCCAGAGGAGTTCTTGGGCGCTGTCCTGCGACGCCTGCTACCGGGTCGCCTCCACGGCCAGCACCGCCTCTACGACGTTCCTTTGGAGCACCGTGAGGTCGGGATACCGCGTGTCGTCGTCAACGCCCAGGTGTTGCCGGTTGGTGAGGAGCACAATGGCGAGACCCCGCGAGGGGATGCCCGCGACGAACGTTCCCGTGAATCCCGTGTGGGAGAAGCTGCCGTCCGGTGCCCAATCCGGTGTTTGCCAACCCAATCCTTGGCCGTATACCGTGCGCTCGAGGAACATCGCGATCGTGGCCGACTGCAGCAGCTGTCGGCCAGCGGTCTCTCCCCCGTTCAGGAGCAACTCGAGGAGCGCGGCCAGCTCGCGCGCGGTGGAGAACAAGCCCGCGTGACCGGCCACGCCGCCAAAGGCGTGGAACGCATTACCGTCGTTCACCTCACCGTCCAGTGTACGACGCCTCCAACCGCTCCAGGTGTCCGGATCACCCGAATAGCGGTATCCGAACGCGGTGTCGTGGACCATCCGGTACTCGAACGGATTTCCGTGCGACGTCGCCGCGAACGGGCTGGCTGGGCAGTCGGTACAGCCTGGAGGGCGGAAGCCGGTCCGCTCGAGTCCGAGCGGCCGATACAACTCCGCGGCGACGAACCGATCGAGCCGCATGCCCGTCATCCGCTCGATCAGATGGCCGAGCAGCATGAACCCGAGGTCGCTGTAGTGGCGCGCCTCGCCGACGCCCCACTCCAGCGGCAACTCGCAGATTGTCGCAAGCGCCTCCTCGCTCGTGGCTGCCGAGTAATAGATCGGCTGCCACTGTGCCAGGCCTGCCGAGTGTGTGAGGAGGTGGTAGACGGTAACGGAGTCCTTGCGCGTCCCGCGGAACTCCGGGAGGTAGCGGTACACGGGCGCCTCTAGTTCCACCTGTCCACGCTCGAGCAGTAGCATCGCTGCCATCGTCGTCGCCATGACCTTCGTGACCGAAGCGAGGTCGAACGCGGTGGACGTCGTCATTCGACGTGCGTGCCGCCGTACCCTCGGTGGCCCGAGGTCGCGAGTGCTCATCTGCACGGTGCCCGCCGTCTCCGGCGGAACCTCCGTCAGCGCCGCGAAGCCGTACGCCCGCTCGAGGAGGATCCCGCCGTCTTGCGCCACGAGCAACACTGCGCCTGGGATGGTGCCGTCGCGTACGGCCGCCGCGACGAGGCTATCGGCGGTCTCGAGTCCGAGATTCGCCGGTGGTCGCCGCGTCAGGCTGCACGCGGCCATGAGCGCGAGCCCGCTGCAGACAAGGCGTCGCAGCGCAACCGCGCGGAGCCGCCTGCCGGTGGCCGATGCCGCAACGCGGCGAGGGGAACCGATGGACACAGGTGGGCGGTGCGACACGGGCGCTCACGGTGGAGTGACTGAGCGGAATTGTACGACGCGTCCCGCGCGAGCGCGAACGGAGCGGAAGGACCGGATGGTCCAGGGGCGCTGCCCGGACTGTCGCGCTGGAAGAGAGGCGCCAATCGGCCTCTGCTGGACATGTGACGGGCGTCACAAAATGACCGTCGCGGAGCGAGCGACTGTGAGAAATGTCACAAATCTTGTGTGATGACCGTCACCAATTGGCACCCATCCAACGATGCGTGGCACGCGTGCAGCATAGGTGAGCAGGATCCGGATATGTGAGCTAAGTCACAAACGCGGCAAGGTGTTCGATGCTCTGGCTCGAAATCCCGTCCTGCGTGGGACGTGCACATTTGCAGGCCGCCAGAATGCGCGGTTGGTTGCATGCAGCGTGGCCGCAACATTAATGACCTGTTTCCAGGACAGAACGCGCATTGAGCGGCGAAGATCGCGAGAATGCGGCCGCATTCCGTGGTCTGCGCCCTGTTAAGTGGTTTCTCTGAAAACGCTTGACGGTCGTCACGATTCTTGGCCCCATGCTTGCGACTCCCGGTGCAGCGGACTCAGCCGAGCGTCTGCGGTCGTTGCGACCTGAGGTCGCTCAGACGTGAACCCGAGTAGGTGAACCGTAATGCACGAGGAGAGAGAGATGGAGCGAATCGGAGTGTTCTTCCGCAACCTGTGGAAGGACGAACGTGGCGAGGTGGCGATTGAGTACGGTCTGCTGGTTGCGCTCGTCGCCCTGGCCCTGATCGTGGTGTTCAATCTGTTTGGAACAGAGGTGCAGGCCTTCTTCAACAAGATTACCGGCCGCATCGCCACCTGCCCCGAATCGGGCGGTTGTCAGTAACCATGGGGACTCCGGCGCCGATGTGGAGTGGAGTCGATCCCGTGTCCGGGTACTGGTTCCCGGCGATTGCTCTCCTTGGCCTCGTTGCCGTGGGAGCGATCTGGGATGTGCATCGGCGCCGGATCCCCAATCGTCTCATGGTGATTCTCGCGGCTGTGGGCCTGTGTGTGAGCCTATGGCTTCGGCCGCTGCCGCTCGCACTGCTGCTGTCGTTGAGCGGTTTCTTGGCTGGTGGAGTAGTGTGGCTGACCCCGTACCTGTTCCGCATGGTGGGTGCGGCTGATCTAAAGCTCGCAGCGGCCGTCGGTATCTGGCTGGGTCCGTTGGCTGTGCTGCGCGTGTCCTTCCATGCCGCGCTGATCGGTGGCGGCATGGCCCTCTTGTGGTTGGTGTGGCGTCAGGGAGTGCTCGGCAGCTGGGTGTTCGTCAGTACGCTGCCACGCACCCTGCGTGTGGGAGGTGGGGATGTCCGGCCACCGTCCATGTCACTCGGCACCCTTCCCTTCGCCGTCGCACTGCTGATCGGGGTGGGGTTGGAATTGTTGGGTGTCTCGCTGGTGGGAGGTGTTCGATGATTCGTATTCGTAACGAGCGCGGGTCGGTCGCGGTCGAGTTCGGCCTGATCGCGCCGATCTTCTTCCTGCTCCTGTTCGGCATCATCGACTTCGGCCGGGCGTTCTATACAGTGCACGATCTGGCGGCGGCCGTCCGGGAAGGTGCCCGCTATGCCGCTGTCCTGGATGACCCGGTGGGCCGCGCGGACGACGTGCGAACGGTAGTGAAGAACTTCGCGCTGTCCTTTGGTGGCTCGCCCGTAACCGATGCACAGATCGAGGTCGACTTCGACGGCGCGAGCGTGGTCGTGCGCATTCGCGACTACCCGTTCGACTTCATCGTGCTGCCGATCGGCGACGTGAATCTGACGCGCCAAGCAACGCTGCGGTGGGAACGGGCCGCGGTCTCCTGAGGGAACCTGTAACCGTAAATGGATGTGGCCAATGCGTGAGAAACATTTCACCGGTGTGTTCGTGGGAGCGCTCGTCGTTGGAGTCGCCGCGACGTTCAGCGTGTACCAGCTGGTGATCCAGCGGGGCACGGACGCTGAGCGGGATCTGTCGGTCCCCGTCGTGGTGGTGGTCGACGAGGTCCGGGAGGGTATTCCGCTGCCCGCGACAGGCTTGCGTGTCAAGCGCTATCCGGCTGACGCGGTTCCCGCCGGCGCCTTTACCGAGATCGACAGCGTGGCCGGGCGCGTGGCCCGAGTGCTGATTTTCCCGGGTGAGCCGGTGCTGGAAGGCAAGCTTGCCCCGGTCGGCTCGGGCGCGGGCCTCGAGGTGAAGATCTCAGCGGGCCATCGCGCGATGTCGATTCCTGTCAATGACTACGCCGGGATTGCGGGGCTCATCCAGCCCAACAGTCGGGTCGACGTGTTGGTGACGCTGCGGCCGGACAACCGGCGGCGCGATCGGACGAGCAAGGTCTTCCTGCAGAACCTGCGGGTGCTATCGGTCGGGACCGAGCTGGGCCGGGATGAGAAGGGCAGGCCCATCAGCGCCAGCACGGTGACCGTGGAGGTCACGCCGGACCAGACGGAGCTGCTCGCTGTGGCGATGAACGAGGGCGTGCTGCATCTGGCCCTGCGGGGCTTCTCGGACGACGACGAAATCAACACCCGAGGCGCCACGCCGACGCACGTGCTGGCTGAGGCGCGCCGCATCCAGAGCACGCCGCGGCCGAGGCCGGCCGCGAAGCCCAGTGAGCCTGCACCCGAGCCGGCAGCGGAGCCGCCGGCGCCTGAGCTGCCGTCGTGGATGAAAGTGCAGGTCTACCGCGGGACGCAGATGGAGGAGAAGACCGTCGAGGCCCGCGGTGACAGCACGACAGCACAGGAAAGTGCCGAGCAAGAGGCAAGAGCGGACTCGAGTGCCGCAGCTAAGAAGCCGTCGTGATTGGCGAGCGACTCGTGACTGAGCACGAACGCACGGACAGAGGAGCGTAACCGGTGAAGCCTCACAAGAACTCGGTGGTTGTTCTCGAAGCCTCCGGTAGCGACTGGGACGTGATCCGCGAGCGGCTGGCCGCACGCAACGTCGGGCAGGTGCGCCGCGCAGAGAGTGCGGACGACATGGCGCGCTCGTTCGACAACGGGTCCTCCCCGAATCTGGCAGTCGTGTCGGTCGAGAGCGCGAGCGATAGCAGTCTCGAGGTGATCAAGGGACTGAAGCGGCGATGCCCCGATCTCCAGATCATTGCAACCGGGCCGTCGCCGGAACCCGGGTTGATCCTGGGCGCCGTCCGGGCCGGTGCCGTCGAGTATCTCGTCCGGCCGCTGGAGTCGGTCGAAGTCGACGAGGCGCTCGATCGCGTGCTGCGGTCGGCCGATCCCCGCGCAGGGACCGGCAAGAGCATCGCCGTGTACAGCGCGAAGGGTGGGCTGGGCGCCACTACGGTGGCGGTGAACCTCGCGTTCGCCATCGCCCGGCTGGACGCCCGCCGACGCGTCGCCCTCGTCGATTCCGTCGTGCACGGCGGTGACGTCAGAGTATTCCTCGACGTCAAGCCCAATCACACGATCAAGGACGTGGCCGAGGATGTCCTGACACAGGACGGCAGGTCCCTGGACACCCTGTTGCAGGCGTATCCCGGGGGCGTGTGGGTCTGCACCGACCCGAACCTTCCGGACGAGGGTGAGCTGCTGGACCGATCGTCGACCGAGGCGGTCATGCGGCACCTCACCGATCTCTTCGGATTCACGGTCGTAGACTGCGAGCACAACATGACGGATCGGGCGCTCGCTATTCTCGACAGCGCCGACCGGATCGTCCTCCTCACCCACTTGACCGTGCCAGCCGTGCGCAGTCTGCAGCGGACACTCGATCTGTTCTCCCGACTCAAGTATCCGGAAGACAAGGTACAGTTGGTCGTCAACCGACACGGGGCGAAGGGAGATATCACGCTTGGCGATTTTCAGAAGGTCATCCAGCGTGACATCCTCACCACCCTTCCGAACGACTATCAGGCAACGGTCACGGCTGCCGCACACGGTCAGCCGGTCCATCAGGTCGCACCGAAATCCAAGTTCGCGAAGGCGCTCGACGTCCTCGCCGCCCAGCTGACCGGTGTGGAACAGCCGGGAGCGGACCGCAAGAAACGCGGTTTGCTGGCGTGGGGCCGATCGTCGGGCAACGGAACGAAACTGTAGCGGAGTACTGCAATGGCTCTACGGGAACGGTTAGCCACGGGAAAGGCGGCCCCGCAGACGACGGGGGCCGCTCCGCAGGGTTCAATGGCGCGTCGGAGCTCGAGCGAGATCCGGCTGAGTCCCTTCGATCGGATGAAGGTCGAGATCCATCGAAAGGTGATCGACGAGCTCGATCATGACGCGCTGAACGAGCTCGCCGACAACGGCATGATCGCCGACGAGGTTCGTCGCCTGGTGGCGAAGGTCGTGCAAGATCAGACGATTCATCTCGACACGACCCGTCGCGAGAGCATCGTGGAGGAATTGCTTCACGAGATCACTGGCCTCGGCCCGCTCGAGCCGCTGTTTGTCGATCCCTTGATCACGGACATCCTGGTCAACGGGCCGCACAAAGTGCATGTGGAGCGCCGCGGCAAACTCGAGCCGGCGGACGTGCAGTTCCGAGACGACGCGCACCTCATGACGATCATCGATCGGATCGTCAGCCGGATCGGACGACGGGTCGACGAGTCGTCCCCCATGGTCGACGCGCGACTGCCGGACGGGTCCCGGGTGAACGCCATCATCCCGCCGCTGGCGCTCGATGGACCGATGGTCTCGATCCGCCGCTTTGGGGCACGACCGCTCAACGCAGACGATCTCGTGGGGAATCAGACGCTCACCGAGCCGATGCTCTATCTCCTCGAGGGGTGCGTCAAGGCACGGCTCAACGTCTTGATCTCCGGCGGAACGGGCTCCGGTAAGACCACGCTGCTCAACGCCCTGTCGCGCTACATCCCGTCGTCCGAGCGGATCCTCACCATCGAGGATGCCGCGGAGTTGCAGCTGCAGCAGGAACATGTCGTTCGCTTGGAGACGCGCCCGCCGAACTCGGAAGGCAAGGGCGAGGTGGTGCAGCGGGATCTCGTGAAGAACGCACTGCGCATGCGTCCCGATCGGATCATCGTCGGGGAGGTGCGTGGCGCGGAGGCACTGGACATGCTCCAGGCCATGAATACGGGACACGAAGGCTCCCTCACCACGATTCATGCGAACTCGCCGCGTGACGCGCTGTCGCGGCTGGAGACGATGATCCTGATGGCGGGAACGAACCTGCCCGACCGGGCCATGCGCGAACAGATCGCATCGGCCCTGGACGTGGTGATCCAGGTCTCCCGTCTGTCGGACGGATCGCGGCGGCTGGTGAGCATCAGCGAGATCACCGGTATGGAAGGAGAGGTGGTCTCGATGCAGGAGATCTACCAATACGAGCGCCTGGGGCTCTCCCCTGAGGGCATGGTGGTCGGCCGGTTCCGGCCCACCGGCATCCGGCCGGCGTTTGCCCGCAAGCTGGAGGTTTCCGGGATCAACCTCCCCACCGAGATGTTCGAGAGGGCCGCCTGATGTTCGTCTTCACGCTGGTCGTCGTCTTCGTCGCGACGTCGGGGCTGATCGTCGGCGGCTACGTCTTCCTGACGCGCCGTCGGCTGGCGCGGCAGGAAGCGGCGCGGCGTCGGCTGCGCGAGCCCATCGGCATGCCGAACGACGTGCGGTTGCTGCGTCACGAAACCGTCAGCGCGATTCCGCTGCTCGACACGATGCTGCGCAACGTCCCTGGCACCCGGACGCTGAACCGGGCATTGCGCACCGCCGGATCGCCGATGAGCCCGAGTGCCCTGCTGCTCATGGCCGGGGTCCTCGCCGCCGCGGGGTTCTACGTTGGCCAGCTGAAGGGAAGCGGGCTGTTGTCGCTCGTGGGGCTCGGCGGCGGGATCGTCGCCCCGTATCTCTATCTGCGATGGCAGCAGGCACGATGGATCAGGAAGTTCGAATCCCAGCTACCCGATGCCATCGATATGGTCACGAATGCCTTGCGGGCCGGTTACGCCTTTCAGGGCGCGATGGAGTTGGTGGGGCAGGAGATCGCGGAGCCGCTCGGTGCGGAGTTCGCGCAGTTCTATGAGGAGCAAAACCTGGGGATGGACGTGCGGACCGCGCTGATGGCGCTGCAGCATCGCGTGCCGAGCCTCGATCTGAAGATGTTCGTGACCGCGGTGCTGATTCAGCGCGAGAGCGGCGGCAATCTGAGCGAGGTCCTCGAGAACATTGCCGGTGTCATCCGGAGCCGCTTCCGGATCATGGGCGAGGTCAGATCGCTGACCGCGCAGGTCCGCCTGTCGGCCAAGATTCTCGGGCTGCTCCCGATCGTCGTCGTGATCATGATCACGATGCTCAATCCCGAGTTCATCGCACCGCTCTTTGACGAAACCGTGGGTCGGATTCTCCTGGCGAGCGCGGCCGTGTCGCAGGTCATCGGCTTCATCGCCATGTGGAAGCTGTCCGACATCGAGATCTGAGCCATGACTGGACCACTCCTGGCAACTGTGTTGGTGTTTCTCGCGACGGGCGGCCTCTCCTTCGCCGCCCTGCTATGGGTGCGCGACCGTCGCCTGCGACGGAGCCTGGTCCGGGGGCTGCAATCCGGACAGACGGTGACGTGGAGCGGGGTCGTCGCCTCGGGCAGCCGACCGCAGGGTGTCGGTGAGCCTCTGCTGGTCCGGTTTGGCAGACTCGCGGCGAAGTGGATGCCCCAGGACGATCGGCTGCGGCTGCGCCTGATCCGTGCGGGCTGGGACTCGCGCACCGCCCCCCTGACCTTCGCCGCAGTCCGCTTCTGGCTGACCATCTCGTGCACCGCGCTGTCCATGGCGACGGCGTACGCGATGAACCGTCCGGGACAGCAGCTGCTGTTGTGGGCCTTCGCCGGGGTGATGGCTGGCTGGATGCTGCCGGAGGTGGCGGTACAGCGGCGGACTCGGCTCCGCAAGAAGCGAATCCGCAAGTCCTTGCCGGACGCGCTCGACCTGTTGGTGGTATGCGTCGAAGCCGGTGTGTCGTTGGACGCGGCGATTCTCCGCGTATCCGACGAGCTGGGCAACACGCACCCGGACATTGCGCACGAGCTCAAGATGGTCAATCACCGCGTCAACGCGGGCATGCCTCGTATCGAAGCGCTTCGCGAGCTGATCGAGCGCACGATGGTCGACGACATCCGTTCGATCGTATCGATGCTGATCCAGAGCGAAAAGCTGGGTGTATCCATCGGGCGTGTGCTGCGGGTCGAGGCGGGTGCGCTCAGGACGAAGCGGCGGCAGGAAGCCGAGCAAAACGCCCGGAAGGCGCCGATCAAGATGCTCGTCCCATTGATCCTATTCGTGCTCCCGGCACTGATGACCGTGATCCTCGGGCCGGCGGGTATTCACCTGATACGCGTCCTCCGCACGACGGCGCAGTAGCGTCGGTCAGCGGCTCGGACGAGCAATGATGTGAGGGTACGGCGATGCAAGCGAACGCCATGAATCACAGGGAACTGATGAGACAGACGCGGGCCAGCGAGCGGGGTGCGGCGGCAGTCCTCATGGTGGTGGTCATGCTTGCGGTCATGGGCGTCGCTGCCGTAACGATCGACGTCACGAGGCTCATGGCATTGAAAGCTGAGCTGCAGACGGCCGTCGACGCCGCGGCACTAGCCGGTGCGCTCGAGCTCGCCGCGGGCGGTGGTGATGCGTCCCGCGATACGGCGCTCTCGTATGCGAGCCGCAATACCGCCGAGACCGATACCGTACGGGTATCACCCGAGTCGGTGGAATTCGGCGTGTGGGATCCGGAGGCCATGACCTTCACGGCCTTGCCGAACGCAGTGGGGGCCAACGCCGTCAACGTCAGCACTCGCAAGACCGTCGGCACCTACTTCGCGTGGGTCATGAACTTCCTCGATGTCAGTGCCGCCGCGAGGGCGACCGCCTGGTCAGCCTCGCCCATCGGCGCGACCAACTGCGTGAAGCCGTGGGCCATTCCGGAAGAGCTGCTCGACGACAACAACGACGGGATCGTGCAAGAGGAGGAAGTCGAACTCGCGATCCTGAGCGAGCGGGAGTTCGTCCTCAAGGGCGGCACGGGCGGCGGCACGCCGGACTCGATGCAGTCGGGTATCCCCTCGTTCTTCTATCCGGTCGTGCTTCCGGCCTTCTGGGATGCGGGCACCGGTCAGTACGTCGACGTGGGCGGCGAGGGCGGGGCGGCCGAATACCGCGAAGCCATCAGTGAGTGTGATCCGAATCCGATTGGTGTGGGGGACAGCCTCCTCGTGGAGCCGGGAAACATGCCCGGCCCAACGGTTCAAGGTGCGCGGGATCTGTGCGGTGAGGTGGCCGCCACCTACTGCAATCCGAGCGGCAGGTACAGTGCCGACGGGGAGCCGGGCATCCCGATCATCGCAGCCTTCTGGGATTCCGACGTCGAGCCGACCGGTCGAGCGTCGGTCGAAGTGTCCACGCTCGGGGCGTTCCGACTGATCCAGGTGTACTCGCAAGGTCAGCACGGTGTCGTTGTGGGGCGGTTCGAGCGGCTCATCGCGCAGGGCGAGGTGGGCAATCAACAGACGAATCTCGTCCGGCCGATCCTGGTACGGTGACGCGGTCGCGATGCGGTCAGGGTACGGAAGCGTGGGCGGTACACTGCCGTCGTCGACGGAGCGCCGCGATTCCGGCAACACTGAAGGAGTACAGATGACATGGGGGCCACGAACATGATGACCGTCGCAATGGGAACGCTGCGCAAGGCAACTCGGACGGCGCGCTGGTTGACCGTCGTGTGTGTCGGCCTTTCGGTCGGCGTTCTCCCAGCCTACGGGCAGGATATCATCGTTGGGGGCGACGTCACCCCCATGGATCTCTCCATCGGCCAGTCGATCCCGATGACCACGTTCACCACGATTCAGCGTGTCTCGGTGACGAATCCGGAGATCGCGGACGTGCTGGTGATCTCGGATCGGGAAATCGTGCTGCACGGGCTGACACCCGGCCTCACCGACTTCCTGATCTGGCAGGTCGACGGAGGACATTTCCACTATCGCGTGCGGGTGCACTCACCCACCGATCGGAAGCAGGTCATGCTGGCGGTGCGCATCGCGGAGGCGAGCAAGGATGTCTTGCGAGAGCTCGGGGTGTCGTTCCTGTGGCAATGGGAAGGCCTCCGCGTGGGGACTAACCAGTTTGCGGCCGGTGGCCAGGACGCCGACGGGAATCCCGTGATCCAGGACCGTGGACAGTTCGCGACGGTGCTCTCCGTCGGGGATATCAGGAACCTGACGGCGCTGCTCGACCTCGCCGAACAGAGCGGCGGGTTCAAGACGCTTGCCCAGCCGAACCTGATTGCCGCCAATGGAGAACAGGCGTCATTCCTCGCGGGCGGTGAGCTGCCGGTCCCAGTGGCGCAGCCGACGGGTGCCGGTCAGGTGGGTGCGGTGACCATCGTGTACCGTGAGTTCGGGATCCGGCTGAACTTCGTGCCGGAGATCCTCTCGGATGACCTCATCAAGCTGGCGGTGGCGCCAGAAGTGTCGACGCTCGACTACAACAACGCCATCGTGACCGCGGGCTTCCTCGTTCCGGCTTTGCGGACGCGGCGTGCGGCGACCACGGTCGATCTCATGCAGGGGCAGACCCTCGCGATCGCCGGATTGCTGAGCAACCAGGAGGAGAAGACCAGGGTCGGGGTCCCAATCCTGAAGGACATCCCGATCCTCGGCTACCTGTTCTCGAGCGAGCGCTTCGAGCGGAATGAAACCGAGCTCCTGGTGCTGGTGACACCGGTCATCGTGGATCCCCGCGAGCCATTGCCGGTTCCGGAGCTTCCGGAGCCGCCGGAAGACGAGTAGCCGCGCCCGGCACGTCGGATCGATCGGCACCAACAGGCGTCACGACCTCGTTGGTGCCGATCGCCGCTGCGGACGTCGGATCAGACCACGCACCGCTCACCACGGTACGGAGATCCATGCGCGCTGACGCTTCCCCTGGCCGGACGACACGCCGGCTCCTGATCGTCACCTTCCTCCTCGCCATTCCGGGCATAGCGGCCATCACTGCCCCGCGGCCCGGGTCGTGGTGGCCGGGTCCGGACATCTGGTGGCATCTGCGAACGGCGGACTGGATCCTCGAGCATGCGGCACTGCCGACGACCGACCCGTTTTCGGCGTTTGGGTCGGGTCGCCCGTGGGCTGCGTATAGCTGGCTCTTCGAGCTCCTGGTCCATCGGCTCCACGACACGTGGGGCTTGATGGGCGTGTTGGGCTATGCCCTAGCAGCCTCGGTGGCGGTGGGTGCCGCCCTCTACGTCCTGGTGCGCGGCCTCCTGCCAAACTTTACCGGAGCAGTAGCGATCGCCATGGCCGGCGTGGCATCCTTGGTGCCCGTGGTGAACCCACGGCCATGGCTCGTGACGATCCTCCTGTTCTTCCTGGAACTGCACGTGCTCCTCACCGCCCGCCGCACGGGGAACATGCGCTTGCTCTGGCTCTTACCGCCCATGTTCGTGCTGTGGGCCAATGTGCATATCCAATTCGTGTACGGGCTCGGGGTCCTGGGGCTGGCCCTGCTTGCCGTCATCCTCGAGCCGGTTGTCAGCCGCGGCGGCGTCGAGGTCGAACGCAGTACGGTATCGGCCACACGACTGTTCCTGGTGCTCCTCGTGTGCATCGCCGCGACCTTCGTCGGCCCGTATCACGTCCACCTGTATCGGGTGATCTTCGAGTACGTCACACAGTCCGGCGTGTTCAGTGCGATTAGCGAGCTCCTGGCCATGCAGTTCCGCGATCCTGCGGACTGGGTCGTGCTGGCCCTCACCCTGGCTGCGATGTTCGCTCTCGGCCGGCAACAGCCGCTCCAGCTCTTCCCGATGCTCGTGGTGCTTGCCGGCGCTGCACTCGCCTTCCGCGCTCGGCGGGATGTGTGGTTCCTCGTCGGCGGCACGTGCATGGTGCTGGCGTCCTCGGCAGCTGCTTGGCTGCCTCACGATCCGTTCCGGATCACGAAGTTCAGAGCAACTGTCATCGCCGCCGGCGTTGCCCTCCTCGTTGCGGGTGTCGGGTATGCACGCGGTATGTCCGAGTCCCGACTCACCACGTACGCGTCCGAACGGTATCCCATCGAGGCGGCGGCGTTCGTCGAGAAGCACCAACTACCGGGCCCGCTGTACAACCACTTCGACTGGGGCGGCTACCTGATGTGGCGCC
>Ga0209536_100002025_pt1 | contig 33129 bp, 23 predicted proteins | sample DeeMarSeWOR28_12_FD_187461 | JGI IMG/M metagenome (GOLD analysis project Ga0209536, IMG submission 187461) | Marine sediment microbial communities from White Oak River estuary, North Carolina - WOR-2-8_12 (SPAdes) (version 2) | ecosystem: Environmental > Aquatic > Marine > Intertidal zone >... | reverse complement strand
CTCCAATTTTTTTATTTTTTGTTTTTCTTACAGCCATTTCCGCACCTGGTTTTATCATACCTATAACCGGGACATTAAATTTTTCTTTCAATGTGGAAATTGCAACAGACGATGCGGTGTTACAGGCAACCACCACGGCTTTAACATTTCTGTTTAACAAAAAGTTTGTATTCTGAATTGAGTATTCTATAACAGTTGAGTTGGATTTTGAACCATACGGTACGCGCGCAGTATCTCCGAAATAAATAATATTTTCATTGGGAAGATTTGCAGAAAATCTTTTAACTACGGTTAATCCGCCAATGCCGGAATCAAAAACACCTATAGGTTTATTATTATGCATTAATATAATTTATAAAATTTGAGAGATTGTTGACTTTAATTCCGATTTAATAAATTCATAATCGTTGGGTGATATTTTTTTACGATTTCTATCCAAAACATAAAACGAATCCACTATATCATCACCGCGGGTAGAAATTTTTGCAAAGTAAATGTTTAATCCCAGTTCATTCATTTTGTCGGTAACCTGGAAAAGAAAGCCCAGCCGGTCTGGGGAGAAGATATCAATGATAGTATATTTTTCATGTTTTTCAAACACAATTTTCACCTGTCCTGTTCTCTTAAAAAACTTACTTTCAATTCTCCACCATTTGGATTTCATTGATGCCACTTCTTTATTTAACTGTAACAAACCGGCAATAACTCTTTTAAGATCTCTTTCAATTTTCTCATATCTTTCTTCTTCAATTTTGTGATGCGTTCTGAAATCCGTTACGTTAAATGTATCAATAACAATACCGTCTTTCCGAGTGAATATTTTAGCGTCCTGTATATTTACATCATTAACTGCAAACACACCGCAGATTTTTGAGAGAAGAGAAGAAAAATCTTTTGTAACCACTGTGATATTTGTAAATCCGTTTTGCTTTTTAAACAGAACGGTCATATTAGTTCCTTTACGAATGCCTTCAATATGTTTAGCAATTTCTTTTACGGAAAATTGCTGTGTATAACCAATATCGTTTATAGAATCGATATGCTCTTTGGCATGGGTTTCAGTTATATCCTCAGAATGTTCCGAAATCTCTTTCGACACAACTGATGTGCTTGAGATTAAAAGTTCTTCTCCGGAAATTTGCTTTTTAAGCATGGCAGAACTTTTTTGGTAAAGTTCCTCAAGCAGATCACTTTTCCAGTTCGTCCATACAGCCGGATTAACTGCAGAAAGATCAGCATACGTGAGCAGATAAAGTAAGTCAAGTTCTTCAACAGTGCTGAAAATCGAGGTGAAATTATTTAAAGTTTCCGGATCGCTTAAGTTTCTGCGAAAAGCAATCTGTTCCATTACAAGGTGGTTTTTTACAAGGAAAGAAACTATTTCTATCTCCTCTTCGCTGTATCCTAATCTGAACATAATGGAGGAAGCCATTTCAGCACCTATAATTTCATGCCCGGTAATATCAATTGGTTTGGCAATATCGTGAAAAAGTAAAGCGAGCAAGAGTATCTCTCTATCAGTTTGTTTATGAAATATTTTACCAAGTGTTGATGAGTTGTACTCCAGTTTCTCAAGATTTTTTATAGTCATTAAAGTGTGTTCATCTGTTGTGTAACAATGATAAACACCGTGTTGTAAGAATCCGTTTAAATCGGCAAACTCAGGCATAAAAACTCCAAGAACACCAAGTTCATTCATAGCGGATAGAGTCAGACCAACGTTTTTAGGTAGTTTCATTATTTCTCTGAAAAAAACAGAAGAAACATTTTCATTTACCGTTAGATTATCGGTGCTCTCTACAAATCTAATTATTGCCATTCGTAAACTTTCTTCAAACCGCGCTGAATAAAGTCCACGGTAATAAAAAGCTCTTAGAATATTGGAAAACGTTAAACTGCTGTGTGCCTGATAGGAAATGCTTTTTCCAGTGAGTTTAAAATCGTCATCGAGTACAATTGCGAGCGAAGAAGGAAGCGGTTTGGTAATTTCTTCTGTGTATTTTTTTATCATCGATTTGGAAAAACGGTTAAGCGCATTCGATGCCTCAAAATATTTACGCATAAACTGAGTTAAATTCGATTTATCGTAACCAAATACTTCAGCAATCTTTATTTGTGATGTAAACTCAAATCGATCGGTTTTTTGTCTTGTAATTAAATGCAAAAGGTTTCTAATATTCAATATCAGTTTGTAACTATTTAATAATCTTTTACATTCTTCTTGCGAAGTAATATTTTCGTTTAATAAACCGTGAATAAATTCTTCGGCTTGAGTGGTTTCGTATTGTTTATCCAGCAAAGTTTTATTTTTAAAGATGTACATCCATTCAACTGCCTGAAAATCTCTTAAACCCCCGGCGGAAAGTTTAACATTCGGCTCAAGCACTTTTGGGGAATCGCCATATTTATCGTACCTCAAATTAAAATCTTCGAACAATGCATTTAAAAGTTTCACTCTAATTTCATCAGTTAATGTATCCAGTAACGATTTGTTCCACTTTGTATAAACTTCATTTGAACCAAGCAGGTAACGTGTCTCGAAAAATTGAGTAAATGTATGAAGATCGGCAAGTAAATATTTATCAATATCGTTAAAATCTCTTACTGTATGTGACACTTCAATTCCGCTGTCCCAAAAAACCTTAACAAGTTCGGAAATATCTTCTTCATTTTCTTCAACCGAATTAGCAATGAAGATTAGATCGATATCTGAATAAGGTGAAAGTTCCCTTCGGCTAAAACTCCCGGCAGATGCAAGTATAAATTTGTACTTCTTCGAACCGGCAAGAGTACGAATGAATTCTTCTACCAGCAAACTGTATTCAACACTAAAGTTAAAGGAATCAATTTGTTCAAGATGCCGATTAAATAAATGTTCTTTTCTTTTTAAGAAACCGCTCGCTATTGTTTTAGTAGTACTCATTAAATAAAATTAATTTGTTGTTTAGTTAAGTGTTTCATCACCCCAGATATCTTCACTTTCGTATTCTGCTTCTATCACTGATGAAATTCCACCACGAACATTAAATTCTGCACTTACCAGCATGTAACGCGGACTGCATACTTTAACAAGGTCTTCAAGTATTTTGTTTGTAACACTTTCAAAAAAAACACCATCGTTCCTGTAAGAATTTAAATACAATTTTAAAGACTTTAATTCAATGCAAAGTTTATCGGGTATGTACTCAATATCTATTGTTGCAAAATCGGGCTGCCCGGTTTTAGGGCATAGCGACGTAAACTCAGGCGCGGTATGAATTATTGTATAATTCCGGTTTGGAAATTCATTTTCGAATGTTTCTAACAGTTTTATTTTGTCTTCCATTTTTTCCTCTAATAAATAAAAATTACACTAATATTTGTCACCTAAATAATCCGGTTTAAATTTATACGTTATCGGGTCATCAATTCCTGCCTGCTGAAATCCTCTTAATCTAAATGCACAACTGTCACAAACTCCGCAGGCTTTATCTTCATTTTGATAACAAGACCATGTTAAGTGAATCGGTGCTTTAAGTTTTATTCCTTTTTTTATAATCTCTGCTTTTGACAAATGAATAATTGGTGTAATAATTTTAATTGATGATTCCGGTTTTGTTCCAAGATCAATCATCTTTTCAAATGCTTTAAAGAATGATGGTCTGCAATCCGGGTAACCGGATGAATCTTCAAACACAGCACCGATAAAAACAGCTTCGGCATTTAACACTTCTGCCCAGCTTACGCAGGCAGAAAGAATATTAGCATTCCTGAACGGAACATACGATGTTGGTATTTCTTTGCTTGCCAAATCAGCCTGCGAGATTTCAATGTTTTTATCGGTTAAAGATGAACCACCGATTTTTGAAAGATGAGAATAATCAACAATCAATTTATTATCAACATTATAAAAATCTGTAATTTCATTAAATGCTTTTAACTCACGTTTTTCAGTTTTCTGTCCATAATTAAAATGAGCACAAGCAATTCTAAAGTCTTGTTCTGCGATTGCGGCAGTTACGCAGCTATCCAATCCTCCGCTAACAGCAATTACCGCAATATTATTTTTATTCTCACTCATTACAAAATGGATAATTAAATTTAAATGGCAAAATAGTTAATTTGAAGGAAAGAGGGAAAATGTGGTTTTTAAGGTTTAATATTATTGAATCATATACCAATTAGTCTCTACTTTTTAATTGCTAAAATTATTAGCCCAATAATAAAACTAACAATTGCAGAAAGTAAAAACGGAACGGTTGAGCCAAATTCATCCCATAAAAATCCTGCTGTAAATGAACCGAGCATTATTGCAAAACCTGAGAGCATAGTTAACAAACCAATTGCAGTGCCGCGCCTTTCATCAGGAACCATATCTGAGACCCATGCTTTTGAGATTCCTTCTGTTGCTGCAGAGTAAAGACCGTAAAGTGCAAAGAGTATCCATATAAAAAATGTGTGGGGAATAAAAGCAAATCCTAAATAGACCATAGAAAACACAAATAATCCTCCGCCGTAGATTATATTCTTACCAAATTTATCCGAAAGCTTTCCAAACGGATAGGAGGCACCCGCATAAATAAGATTGTAAAAAACATAACCAAGTATGGCTAAAATATTTGAGTCGGAAACATCTCTTGATTTAAGAATTAAAAAAACATCGCTGCTGTTTACGAAAGAAAAGATTGTAATAAGCATCAGCAAGATTTTAAATTGTTTCGGTGCTGAACGCCAAAATTCTGCATAACTTCCTTTAGCTCTTTTTGAGGGAGGAATCTTCTTATCTTTAACTAAAAAAGTGAAGTAAACTGCAAATACCGAGGGAGCAAAAGCCACAAGAAAAATCAATTGAAAGTTATCCTGGAAAAGATAAAGCAGCAAAATAGCGGTGAGAGGGCCTATCACAGCACCTAAAGTATCCATTCCTCTATGGAAACCGAAAATTGCTCCGCTGTTATTTTTATCTGAGTAACTTCCAAGCAGCGCATCGCGGGGAGCTGTACGAATTCCCTTGCCTGTGCGGTCTGCGGTTCTTGAAATTACAACCGATGAAATGTTTGGAAAGATTCCCGGTAAAGGTTTAGCAAGTGCAGATAAACCGTAACCCAAAACAATAAAGATTGATCTTCTTCCAATTTTATCCGAAAGATTTCCAAAATATCCTTTAAGCAATGCAGCCGTTACTTCAGCAATTCCTTCTATTATTCCGACAACTGCCATTGATGAACCAAGTACGGCGGTTAGAAAAATAGGTGTTACAGGATAAAGCATCTCGCTTGCCATATCAGTAAAGAGACTGACAAGTCCCAAAATAAAAACTTGCCGTGGAATAGATTTTTGTTTCATACTTAATTCACATCTAAAAATAATATGAGAACTTTATTTTTATTTCCTCTCTTATAACTCTGCGTTCTTAGCGGTAAATCTCATCTTGCTTTGGGTTAAACTTCTTCTTTATCAGTGCATAACCCTGAACTTTGGTTCAGGCAGTGAGCCTTCAGGGAACAACGCAAAGACCTCAGAGTTGTTTAAGAATAAATTTACTTTATTGAAGAACAAAATTGCATTTAGTAATTTAATCATTAAATTTTTTAAAGAACTTAACAAATGAGGAAATCATGAGAAAGAGTGTAATTGCAGGTAACTGGAAAATGAATAACGATATTAGTGAATCACAAAATTTAGTCTCCGGAATAATAAGCGGATTAGGTAATGATACCATGTGTGATGTAATTGTTTGTCCGCCGTTCACATCTTTAAGCGAGGTAAATACATTAATAAAGAATACACCTGTTAAACTTGGTGCACAGAATATACACTTCGAAGACAGTGGTGCTTTTACAGGGGAGATTTCTAGTTCTATGCTGAAATCGGTTGGGTGTGAATATGTTATTATCGGGCATTCGGAGCGGCGTACTATTTTTGGAGAAAATGATGAGATGATAAACAAGAAAATTATTAAAGCATTGGAAAGCGGATTGAAAGTTATTTTTTGTATAGGTGAATCGCTCGAGCAAAGAGAAGAGGGCGTTACAAATGAGGTTGTAAAAAAACAAATTGTAGGTGGACTACTGAATGTAACAACCAACAACTTAAAAAATATCATTATTGCTTACGAGCCAATTTGGGCAATAGGAACAGGCAAAACTGCCACTCCGGAACAAGCCCAGGAGGTTCATTTATTTATAAGGGGACTTATTGAACAAATTTATTCAAAAGAATCAGCTGAAATCTTAGTAATTCAATATGGCGGAAGTGTTAAACCTGACAATGCCGCAACTCTTTTATCTCAACCGGATATTGATGGTGCGCTGATTGGAGGTGCATGTTTAAAAGCGGACTCGTTTTTAAGCATTATAGCCTCAGTGTAACCTGTTAGAATATAATGTTTTAAGATGAGAGCAGTTTTCCCAAAATTGCTCTCGTTTCTACTTTTCACATTGATTTCCCCTCGTTTCATTAGTATATTTACAAGTTTTTTAGAAAATACAAAGGATACTGTTTCCGGATAATGATAATCAGATATAATTACGTGCTCTTCCTTCTTTTTTTTGCACTATTTTTTAGTGGATTCACTCAGGGCCAGGTTATTTTTAGAGAGCTGCCGGGTTATAAACCAAACCTCGAAGACCATTCTTTCTTTGAGATTACACAAACCAGAGACATAATTTTATTAAACGGAAAGTGGAAGGTATATCCTGCAGATGGAGATGTTGAAAAAAAGGTTACAATCAATGTCCCTTCTGTTTTTGAAGGAGAGGGTGAATTTGTTTTTGAAAAAAAATTTGACATAACCGAAAAAGATCTCAAAATAAATTCCTACGATTTAGTGTTTCTTGGTTTAAATTATCGTGCAGATATTTCTATCAATAATATAATTATTTACAGACACCCCGGAGGCGAATTTCCGTTTACCATTGATCTTCCCAGGGACATTTTAGTAAGTGATTCTTCAAATATTCTTACAGTGAAACTCTTTTATAAGTTAGATTCTAAAATAACCATTCCATTAATGCAAAGATTTTTATTTGGAAGAAATTATGGGGGTATCATTCATGATGTTTATATATATAAAAAGCCCTCTGTAAATATCAGCAATTTTCGAATACGGTCGGAGGTAAAACCATCTATAAAAAAAGCTATAATTAAACTTAATTCTGTTGTTGTTGATCATGAAATTATAGAATCTTATCAGGCATTGGATTCTGTTGTAGATCTTTCTCTCAAAGCCTTTATAATTTCACCTGATAGTATTAGCACATTTGAAATTGAGCCGTATTCATTTGGATTAAACAGAAACAAAGAAGTAATAATAGATCAATCCATGGAAATTAAAAATCCTGTGCTTTGGTCTCCGGAAAATCCTAAATCATATAAAATTAGAATGGAGTTATGGCGGGAAGATGTTTTAGTTGATGTGTTCGAAAGAACGGTTGCACTCTATAGTTTTGAGGTTACAGATAATTCATTTATGCTTAACGGAAGAAAATTCAAGCTTGAAGGAGTTACTTATATTCCGGAGTTTCCATCTTACGGCGATTTAATGAACTATGAAAAATTTGATGAGGATATAAGATTAATTAAAGAAGTCGGATTTAATGCTGTAAGAATAGCTAAGATGGTACCTCACCCATATTATTTATCACTTTGCGAAAAATATGGCCTGCTGGTATTTATTGAAGTACCTCTTGATATGCTTCCGGCAAAAGTTAGCCGGAATCCGAATTTTATAGAGAGATGCAATTATTTTATAACAAGCTACTTCAAGGCTTATGAAAAATACTCAGCAGTTGCTGCTGTTGGATTAGGAAGTTCGTTTCTAACTTCTATAGATTCTCATCGATCTCTTCTGATAAATTTGGGTGGACTCGTTAAAAATAATACTAATTGGATTACCTTTGCTACTTTCGGAAATTTAGAAATTAGCGCGATTGAAAATATCGATTTATATGGCCTTGATTTAATAAATGAATTACCTGAAGATAGAATAAAAGAAATAAATAAGTTAAAGACTAATATTGGTACCGGAAGAGTTTTTATTTCCGCGGCAACTTACACCGTTAATAAGGGAAACTCCGACGGTTATGTAAATGTGTTCACTTATGAAGCACAAGCAAAATTCTTCTCAGATTTGATAGATTATTCGCGCAGTAGCCCGCTCCCTGGTTTTTTCATTAACAGTATAACCGATATCAGGGGAGATTACTCATCGCTTCTATCGGGCTACACATCTGAGAATATTTATAATATTGGTCTTGTTGGAGAAAACAGAAAAACAAATCGGATTGGTTATAAAGTAGTCTATTCGAAATTAAATAACACTGAACGGGTTACTATTCCGATTGGCAGCATTAAGGATGATGCCCCGATGGTATTTATTCTAATTGGTTTAATGCTTGCATTGTTTATGGGCGTGCTAGTGAATTCCGGAAAGAAATTCAGGGAAGATGCTTCAAGAGCATTATTGAGACCATATAATTATTATGCGGATATAAGAGATCAGAGGATTATGTCTGCATATCACTCTTCGTTTTTGGCACTTATTATTGTAATTGTCCACGCTCTTATACTAAGTAATTTATTATACTTTTTTAAAACAAATATACTTTTTGAAAAGTTGCTGCTTTCTTTCGGTTCACCGCTTCTCATTAAGATTGTAAATTATTTGTGCTGGAATCCATTCAATGCTATAGTCTGGATATCAATTTTCGGAATATTATTCATGCTTCTTTCCATATTACTTATAAGACTGGCTTCACTTTTTATTAAAACACGAGTGTATTTATCCAGCATCTTTTTTACAGTTATTTGGGCATTTCTCCCAATGGTATTTTTAATTCCTTTGGGTATTGTTCTATATAGAGTGTTGATTGCAGACATCGTTAACATTTACATCTACATTTCTTTATTTGCCCTAACAGTTTGGTTGGTTTACAGGCTGATGAAAGGAATTTATGTTATTTTCGATTCGAGTCCGGGAGGTGTTTATTTTTACAGCTCTATTTTTATTTTTGCCTTATTTGGAGGTATACTTCTTTATTTTGAAATTAACAACTTTACAATTCAATATATTCTTTTTACTCTAAAGCAATACGGCATTATTAGTTGAGGTAATATTTGTATTTATCAGGAATTGAAATATTTGGTTTTAAATCGTTCGCGCAGAAAACCGAAATAGAATTTAACCAGGGCATTACCGCAATAGTTGGACCCAATGGTTGTGGCAAAACCAATATTGTTGATGCGATTAGATGGTGTTTGGGTGAACAGAAAAGCAGTATGCTTCGAAGCGATAAAATGGAAAACGTTATTTTCAATGGAACATCAGCTAAGAAACCAATGGGAATGGCAGAAGTCTCACTTATAATCCATAACACTAAAGGAGTGCTTCCAACTGAATACACAGATATTACTATAACACGAAGGATTTTCAGATCCGGAGAAAGTGAATATCTTCTAAACAAAAACATCTGCCGTTTAAAGGATATTACCAACCTGTTTATGGATACTGGTATTGGGGCAAATGCCTATTCGGTTATTGAATTGAAAATGGTAGAAACAATTCTTAGTAATAAAGCTGATGAAAGAAGAGTAATGTTTGAAGAAGCTGCCGGTGTTAAAAAATATAAACACCGGAGAAGACTTGCTCTTAGAAAATTAGATGAAGTTGAAAATGATTTAAACAGGGTTAATGATATTGTTTCCGAAGTGACTAAAAAAGTAAATTCTTTAGAAAGACAAGCTAAAAGAGCAGACAGGTATAATAAATTAACTACCACGTTAAGAGAACTTGAAATTGATTTTTCGGAAAGGGAGCTTGCCTTACTGCACCATCAAATGAAAGAGCTAAAAGTAATAAAAGAAGAAAATCAAATTAAAAAAAGTGATTATGAAAGTGATATTGCAAGAATAACCGATCATCTAACCAAGTTAAAGCAGGAACTTTTAGCGCTTGAGAATACTTTAAATGATAAACGTAATGAGATCTCAACTCAAACTGAAAAAACATACAATCTGCAAAATGCAATTTCTATTTCCGAAGAACGGAAACACTCTTTAAATAATAGTATTGAAAAATACACGTACGAATTAGAGGATCTGAAAAATCAGTTAAATCTTACTATTGAAACAATTAAGAATGGAAGAGAAGATTTAATCTCTGTTACTGAAGAGATTGAGAAAAATGATAAAAGCGCCGATGGTTTAACATCGAAACTGAGTGAGTTTAAAATTCAGTTGGATGGGAAAAGGGATTTACTTAAATCTAAATCGGACGAACTAAATGAAATATTGAAAGTCATAACCAATAAAGAAAATGAAAAGAACAACCTGGTAAAAGCGGTTGATGAAAAGAACAAAATAATTGCCAAGCTAAGTAATAAAATATTGGAGCTTACTAATAACGTTGCAAAAACAGTCGGATACATTGAGGAGTTAACAGTAGAAAAAGAAAATGTTTCTATAAAACTTAATAAATCCGAGGAAACTTATCTTCAAAAGCAGGAAGAAAAAGAAAAATTAGAAGCACATCTTGACGATTTAAAAACAAAAGAACTTAAATTAAAAGGTGTTATCAATGGCGTTAACGATAAAATAATTTTTCTACAGAATTTAGTTGAGAATCTTGAAGGATTTTCCAAAGGAACGAAAACATTAATTGAAAATTCCGATTGGGCAACAAATGAAACTGTTCTGCTTGCTAATATTGGTCATTCAGCATCGGAATACAGATTTGCAGTTGAAGCAGCATTAAAAAATAATTTGAATAACATACTTATTGATTCTTTAGATGATTTAAAAAATGGAATTGAATATCTGAAGAAAAATGAAATTGGCAAAGCTTCATTTTATTTTCTCGGATCTGCAGCGAAAAACAGAAAGGGATTGTTGCACAGACTGCAAAACTGGAAAACTAAAAGGAATGCTCAAAATTTAATTTCAGAAATTGGAGTTTTGGGTTTTGCATCTGACTTTGTTGAAAGCGATTCAAAATGGCAGCTATATTTCACTAACATATTGAGCAGAGTAGTTATTATCAATACACTCGAAAATGCTCTCGAACTTTCTGAAAAATATTCTGATTTCAAGTTTGCCACTCTAGACGGAGATTACCTTGATAATAACGGTGTTGTTGAAGCCGGTTCAAAACCAAGAGTGGATGATTCTCTTTTCGGAAGAAAACAATTGCTGGATGAACTGAAAAATGAATTGCCTGAAAAAGAAAAACAGCTTGCAGAACTTGAGGAACTGATTGAGGATGTTGAACTGAAGATTAGCAGCATTGATCTTAAAGATATTTCTGAACAAGGAAGAATGCTGATAAATGATCTCGCGAACATCGAAAAACAAATCGGACAGTTTGAATTTGAAAAAAAGAAAGCTAATGACGAAATAGAGAATGCACATAACGAAACCAAAGGAATGGCTGCCGAATCGAATGAAATTGATAATGAAAGAATTACTGTGTCGGGTGAGCTGGAAAAGCTTGTAGAACAAAAGCAATCTGCCGAGATTCAACGTTATGATCTGGAAAAAGAGTTTGATGAATTTGAAAATGAATACAATTCTCTGATTGATCAGTTTAACAATGCAAAACTTCAACTGGAAAGATTACGGGGAAATAAAAGAAATCTGATTAATAGTATCGAACAATCTGAGCATAATACGGAAAGAATAAAGAAAACAATTGAATCGAGAATGCACGATATAAATGTTTATAAAGAAGAAATTGTAAATACTGAAAATGATATTGAGCAGCGAACCAATGAACTTGAAGAATACAACCGGGTGAAAGTTTTTCTTCAAACCGAAGAGAAAGAAATTGCGGCTAAACATACCAGCCTTAGAGCAAGCGTTGATGAGCTTGATAGAGAACAGAGTGAGTTGCGAAATAAACGTGAACTTATATCGGAAGAAATTCATTCATCCGACATGAAATTGAACGAATTGCAAATGAAATGTGAAAACCTTATTGAGCATATTAAAGAATATTACTCATTAACACTTGAACAGAAACAATTTGATGATCTGGATACATTCAACTTTAGCGAAAGAAGAAATGAAGTTCAGGAGTTTAAGCAGAGGATTAAAAACCTCGGTCCGATAAACCTATTAGCTTACTCAGAGTTTGAAGAAGAAAAACAACGTGAAGAGTTTCTACTCAAACAACGGAACGATCTGCTGGAATCAAAGCGTGATATTGTAAAAACAATAGAAGAAATTAATATTACAGCCCAGGAAAAATTTACTGATACTTTTGAAAAGATTAGAGGACATTTTGTTGAGATCTTTCGCGGCCTATTTAATCCCGGCGATGAGGCTGACCTCCGTTTAGAAGATAATGTTGATCCCCTGGAAGCCAGGATTGAAATAATTGCTAAGCCAAAAGGAAAACGCCCGACTTCAATTGAACTATTATCCGGGGGCGAAAAAACTTTAACTGCAATTGCTTTGTTGTTTGCAATCTATCTTGTTAAGCCCAGTCCGTTCTGTATTTTGGATGAAATAGATGCTCCCCTGGATGATGCTAACGTAGATAGGTTCACAAAAATAATTAATGACTTTAGTAAATCAACTCAGTTTGTCGTTGTTACACATAATAAAAGAACTATGGAAGCAGCACAAACAATGTACGGAGTTACAATGCAGGAAGAAGGAATATCAAAGCTGGTTGGTGTAATGTTTAATGAAGATTTTGATTTTATAAATCAAAATAAAACAGCAGTATAGAATGATAACTTATACTTATAATATAATGAAAAGTAAAAATCAGGAAGTAGTAATTATACAGGAGTGAAGCTGAAAGCATTTAAAATATTTATGGATTTCGATGGAACCATTACGCAGCAGGATGTTGGAGAAGAATTGTTCAGGAAATTTGCGGAGGAAGAAAAAGTTAATAAAATAATCGATGACCTGCTGAATGACAGAATATCTTCGAGGGAATGCTGGCTAAATCTTTGCAGCGCAGTACCTTCGGTAAATAAAAATAAATTTGATGATTTTATTGTCAGCATTCCTTTAGATTCTACATTTGTAAAGTTTAAGGATTACTGCATTAACGAAAATTTTGATCTCTTCGTTTTAAGCGATGGATTCGATTATTATATAAGCAAAATCTTCGACAAGAATGAAATTAATGGTTTAAAAGTTTACTCAAATCATCTTGAAATAGTTAACGGCAATTTAATTCCAAGTTTTCCTTATTACGACGAAGCGAGTTTCAGTTCAGCCAATTGTAAAAGAAATCATATTATAAATCATTCATCCGAAGAAGATTTTACAATTTTTATTGGCGATGGAAATTCCGATAAAGATTCTATAGAATACTGTGATTATATCTTTGCTAAAAATGATTTACTAAAATATTGTGAGAAGGAAAGAATAACCTATTTCCCTTTTAATGATTTTGATGATGTGATTACAAAGCTGAAGGAACTAAAAGGGAAAAAAAGATTAAAGAAACGTCTTCGGGCGCAGTTAAAAAGACAGCAAGCATACACAACAGAATAAATCCGTTACGTGCACTGCATTTCCTTATAAAAAATTATGAAACGAGCATGAAAAATCTATTTAAACAGAAGTTAATGATTAAAATGCGAGTTCCATCTGGCCTTAATAAGAAATTATAATCAGATGAAACAAATGCCGAATATTTCAAACATATTTTTTAAATACAGAAGTTATACACCAATTCCATTTTTGCTTTTGATGATAATATTTGCAGAACCAGGCGTAATTTCGATGATAATAGGTTTTGCCATTGCGATATCCGGTGAATTAATAAGATATTGGGGAGTTAGCTGGGCTGGAAGTGAAACGAGAACAACAGGTGGAGTCGGTGGAACTTATTTAATCATCAGTGGTCCGTTCGCTTTTGTAAGAAATCCTCTATATGTGGGTAACATTCTTCTTTACATTGGAATAGGAATAATGTCGTGGTCATTATTTCCGTATTTACAATTGGTCGCGCTGTTATTTTTTGCAGTACAATATCATTTTATAGTCCTGGAAGAAGAAAAATATTTAAAGGAAAAGTTTGGTGAGACTTATAACAAATATGTTAAGAATGTTCCAAGGTTTATTCCTCGGATTATTTCATACAAGGATAGTACTTTAGAACAGCCGCCTTTCAATCCTAAAGCCGGAGTTAAATCAGAAAAAAGAACATTGCAGGCATTTGTTCTTGTTTCGCTGATAATTGTGATTATATGGACTGTTAAGAATTATGATTTCATCAGGTAAGGAGAATTTGCGACAAAAACTTATGATAATTGCTGGTGAAGTATCCGGTGATTTGATTGGCGCATCGTTAATTATGGAACTAAAAAAATTAGATGCTGGTTTAAAGATATTTGGTATAGGTGGTGATAAGATGCGCGAACAGGGAATGAATATTTTATATCATATTAATAAAATGGCGTTTCTTGGTTTTACAGAGATTGTTAAACATTTACCGTTTATTAAAAAAGTGCAGGCCGATTTATTAGCGGTTGCAGAAAAAGAAGAGATAAAAAATGTAGTACTGATAGATTATCCCGGTTTTAATCTTAACATAGCTAAAAAGTTCAAAAAAAACAGAATGAAAATTATCTATTACATTTCACCACAGCTTTGGGCGTGGGCTTCGGGACGAATGAAGAAGATTAAAAGACTGGTTAATAAAATGCTGGTTGTATTTCCGTTTGAAGAAAATTTATATAAAAGTAATAATGTTGATGTCACGTTCGTTGGTCATCCGTTAGTTGATAGAATTAAAGAGTACAAGTTTTTAAGCAAAGAAGAATTATTTAGCAAGTTTAATCTTGATGTTTCAAAAGAGCTGCTGCTAATAATGCCGGGAAGTAGAAAACATGAAGTGAAGAAATTATATCCACAGATAATAAAAGCAGCCAGGAAGTTGGCGGATGAATTCAATTTGCAAATTGCGGTTGCCTGCTCGTCAAATATCGATGAAAGTCTTTTTTATCAGTTAAGCGGACAATCTGATTCTAAAGTAATAACTGGTTATACTTATAATTTAATGAAGTATGCAAAGTTTGGAATTGTTAAATCGGGCACATCCACATTAGAAGCAGGATTCTTTGCGCTTCCGATGATTATTGTTTATAAAATTAGCGGGCTTACTTATTTAATAGTTAAAAAGCTGATAAAGGTAAGCAAAATTGGAATGGTTAATATTTTGTTAGAAGATAATGTTGTGCCTGAGTTAATTCAAAAGGATGTTTCAGAAGAAAAAATTTACGATGCAGGTAAAAAAATATTAAATGATGAAGTACGCTATAAATCTGTTAAAGAAAAATTGAAAAAGGTTAAAGATAAACTTGGCAACGAAGGTGCATCGGCTCGTGCAGCGAAGCTAATTTATGCATTAATGAATGAAACTTAAAAAAGCCAGACAAAATTCATTAAGATTCATCGGGCAAATGTTTTTAGCAAACATTGTAACAGCTCTTTGTAAAAGCTTGAAGATAACTAAAGTTAATGATGAAGCTATTAAAAAATTAGAAAATGAGAATAAAAATTACATATTGGCATTTTGGCATGGAACAATGCTTCTGCCCTGGTATTTGCATGGCAATCCAAACTGTGCGGCTCTTATAAGTAAAAGTAAAGATGGAGACTTGCTGGCTAAAATTCTTAAACATTGGAACTATAAAGTTGTTCGGGGTTCGAGCAGCACCGGTGGAGAAGTTGCTTTGGCTATTATGATAGATTTTGCAAAGAATGATTATTCGGTTACTATAACACCGGATGGACCAAGAGGACCTGCCCATAAATTTAAAGCGGGTGCGGTTATTACTGCAAAAAAGAGCCAGGTGCCTTTAATCCTTGCAGGCGTAGGATATCAGAAGAAAAAAATTTTAAGCAATTGGGATAAATTTGAGGTACCGCACTTTTATAGTAAGGCTAAAATTATTTATTCCGATCCGATATTTATTGAGGCAAATCTTAGTTATGAAGAAACCTCTAACAAAATAATTGATTGTGAAAACAAATTGAACGAACTGCAAAGGAAAGCGCCAAATTTTGCGTAACGGTGTACGATGAAACGAGCTTGCGAATACATTTACAAACAGGCAAATGATTATAAGCGAGTTTCCCGACATTTCGGGACAAAAAGCGAACAATTATAATCATATGAACTTATTAAGAATTATACTTTATCCTTTAGTCCCGGTTTACTTGCTGGTGATTAAATTAAGGAACTTGTTCTTTGATAAAAATATTTTTAAAAGTAAAAAAGTTAACGCAAAGGTAATCTCTGTTGGTAACATTACTGTTGGAGGTTCAGGAAAGACTCCGCTGGTAATTTATCTTGCGTCGTTATTGAAAAGCAATAATAGAAAAGTCGGAGTATTAAGCAGAGGCTACGGAAGAAAAAGCAGCGGTTATAAACTTGTTTCCGATGGTAAAACAATTATTACAACAGTGCGTGAAAGCGGAGATGAAATTTATCACACAGTTCTTGAATGTAAAGTACCCGCAGCCGTTTCCGAAGACAGAGTTACCGGCGCTGTAAAACTTATTGAAGAAACAGGAATTGATACTATTGTTTTGGATGATGCCTTTCAGCATCGCTGGATTAAAAGAGAATTGGATTTAGTGGTTATCGAACAAAGATTTTTAGCAAACAATAATTTTTTTGTTAATAATTTATTACCAACAGGTAACTTAAGAGAACCATATTCTGGTTTACAAAGAGCAGATGCAATTGTAATTAACAGGAAATTTTCAGAGCAAATGGAAATTCCCGAAGACCGGAAAAAATATTTTGAAGGCAATAAAATTTTTACGGCAAGGTATAAAGCAATAGAATTTGTTGATATAATAAAAAAGGGAAAGTACAGTCTGGAAGAATTTGACGGGCAGAAAAGTCTTGTGGTATCCGGCATTGCAAATCCCGTTTCTTTTTTAAATGTACTTTTACAAACAAATGTCGATACTTCGAACAAAATGATTTTTAAGGATCATAAAGATTATACTTTAAAAGAAGTACAGCAAATTAGAAAAGAATTTTATGCAACTAATTCTCATTCGGTTGTTACTACAGAAAAGGATGCGGTAAAATTGATGAACTTTGCTAAGGAATTAGATGACATAGATATTTTTTATTTAAAGATTACACTTGAAATTGATAATGAAGAACTATTCAGAAAGTTCTTGCTTGAAAAAACAAATTAAATTATCTGAAACGAGCTTTAAAAATCAATGTACAAATAGGAAAATAATTATAATGCGAATTTCCCGACTCATTGGGACAATAAAATGAAATTCCGCCTGAGGCGGACAGGTATAAACAGAAAAATAACAAATAATACTTATTAGGGAGGAAGACTAAATGTCGAAAAAAAGAAAATATGTTTATTACTTCGGCGGTAAAAAAGCAGAAGGTAAAGCCGAGATGAAAAGCCTTCTTGGCGGTAAAGGTGCAAACCTTGCAGAGATGGTAAATATTGGTTTGCCTGTACCCGCAGGATTTACTATCACAACCGAAGTTTGTACTTACTATTACGATCACAATAAAAAGTATCCGAAAGAATTGAAAGAACAGGTACTTTCAGCACTTAAAAAAGTTGAAAAGAGAATGGGTGCAAAGTTTGGTGATGCTAAAAATCCTTTACTTCTTTCTGTTCGCAGCGGTGCCCGTGCTTCTATGCCGGGTATGATGGATACAATTTTAAATCTTGGTTTGAATGATACTACGGTTAAGGCGTTAATTGAAAAAACAAACAACCCCCGCTTTGTTTATGATTCATACAGAAGATTTGTTCAGATGTACGGCGATGTTGTTTTAGAATTAAAACCGGAAGATAAACACGCCGAAGATCCTTTTGAGGTTATTCTTGATAAGAAAAAGAAAAAACACGGTTTCAAGCTTGATACCGAATTAACTGCAGATCACCTGAAGGAATTAGTTGTAGAATTCAAGAAAGAGATTAAAGTAAAAACAGGTAGCAATTTCCCGGATGATCCGATGGAACAATTATGGGGAGCCAGTGGTGCTGTTTTCGGTTCGTGGATGAACGATCGTGCGATTGTTTATAGAAAATTAAATGGAATACCTGCAGACTGGGGAACGGCTGTAAATATACAATCCATGGTCTTTGGTAATATGGGTGAAGATTCAGGAACGGGTGTTGCATTTACACGTGATCCTGCAACCGGTGAAAATGTTTTTTACGGCGAATATCTTTTTAATGCCCAGGGTGAAGACGTTGTGGCTGGAACCCGAACACCTCATCCGATTTCCGAGTTGGAAAAAGATGACGCTGTAATTTATAAAGAACTGGTTAGCTACAGAAAAGCTCTTGAAAAACATTACAAGGAAATGTTAGATATCGAGTTCACTATTCAGCAAGGCAAACTTTGGATGCTGCAATGCCGTGTTGGTAAAAGAACCGGTTTTGCTGCTATTAAAATGGCAGTTGACATGGTTAAACAGAAACTTATCAGTAAAGAAGAAGCTTTACTAAGAATCGATCCCAATCAGTTAAATCAATTACTCAGACCAATTTTTGACGGTGCTGAAAAGCGCAAAGTAATTGCTGAAGGTAAATTATTAGCAAAAGGTTTAAATGCTGGTCCTGGTGCAGCTTCAGGTAAGATTGCTTTAAATGCACACGATGCAGAGTTAATGGCAGCGAAAGGTGAAAAAGTAATTCTCGTTAGAATTGAAACTTCACCCGAAGATATTAAGGGAATGAATGCTTCTGAAGGAATTCTTACTGCCCTTGGTGGAATGACATCACATGCCGCCTTGGTTGCAAGACAGATGGGTAAGGTTTGTGTTGCAGGATGCGGATCGTTAAAGATTAATTATAAAAGCAAAACTGTTGCTGTTGACGGAAGTGATATAGTTTTAAAAGAAGGAGATTACATCTCTTTGGATGGAACAACCGGCGAAGTAATTACAGGTAAACTTGAAACAAAACCTTCTGAGGTTATCCAGGTGTTAATTTCAAAAACAATTAAACCGGGCAAATCAGATGTTTATCAAACATACGCAAGTCTTATGAAATGGGCGGATGATCTTCGCAGAATGAATGTAAGAACAAATGCAGATCAGCCTGATCAGGCAGCTAATGCTATAGCTTTTGGTGCCGAGGGCATAGGTTTATGCAGAACCGAACATATGTTCTTCGGCGGAGATAGAATTACATCCGTTCGTAAAATGATTGTATCAGATTCTGTTGAGGAAAGAAAAACAGCATTGAACGAACTTCTTCCTCTGCAGCGATCTGACTTTGAAGGAATTTTTAAGGCAATGAATGGCCGACCCGTTACCATAAGAACTCTGGATCCGCCTTTGCATGAATTCCTTCCGCACAGCGCTAAAGAAATATCAGATCTTGCTTCGGAACTAAAAATTTCCGAGAAGAAATTAAAGGAAAAAATTGAAAGCCTGCATGAATTTAACCCAATGCTGGGATTCAGAGGTTGTCGTCTTGGTGTTGCATTTCCGGAAATAACCGAGATGCAGGGAAGAGCAATAATTGAAGCAGCAATAAATGTTGCAAAAAAAGGCATTAAAGTTAAACCTGAAATTATGATTCCGCTTGTAAGTCATGTAAATGAATTTAAACTTCAGGAAGATATTGTGCGGAATGTTGCCAGGGAGGTAATGAAAGAAAAAGGTAAGAAGATCAAATACCTTGTTGGAACAATGATTGAATTACCCAGAGCCTGCATTACAGCAGACGAGATTGCCGAACATGCAGAATTCTTTAGCTTTGGTACAAACGATCTTACCCAAACAGCATTTGGTCTTTCAAGAGATGATGCTGGGAAATTCCTTCCTTCCTATGTAGAAAGAGATATTCTCCCATCCGATCCTTTTGAAGCATTAGATCAAACAGGAGTAGGAAAGCTGGTTGAGATGGGAACAAAGAAAGGCCGTTCTGCCAGCAGCGGACTTAAGGTTGGTATTTGCGGCGAGCATGGCGGCGAACCTTCATCGGTTGAGTTTTGCCATCGCATCGGGTTGGATTACGTTAGCTGTTCTCCATTTAGAGTACCAATAGCAAGATTAGCAGCAGCCAGAGCAGTTGTTAAAGAAATGTCATCTAAGAAAAAGAGTAAATCAAAACATAAAAAGAAAAAATCTTCTAAAAGAAAATAAGTGATGCCAAGACAGGCGGGATAAATGCCCGTTTGTCTTTTATTAGTTTAACAAAAAAAGGTATGAATGATGAAGTTATCAGATTTTAAGTATAATTTGCCCAAAACAGCAATTGCCAAATATTCTGCTTCACCAAGAGATAAAGCGAAACTCATGGTTGTAAACAGAGAAACCCAGGAACTTGAAACAAAGAAATTCAGTAATGTTTCTGATTATATGAGCAAGGGTGATGTAATGGTTGTTAACGAAACGCGTGTCTTCCAGGCAAGATTATTCGGTCAAAAAGAAAAAACGAACGCTAAAATAGAAGTTTTTCTTTTGCGGGAGCTTAATGCCGTGGATTGTATTTGGGACGTAATTGTTGATCCGGCAAGAAAGGTACGTATAGGTAACAAGATTTACTTTAACAATAAACTTTGGTGTGAAGTAATTGATAATACTACTTCGCGTGGAAGAACGGTGCGGTTTAATCAACCGGGAAATATTTTTAAAGCGGTAGATAAAATTGGTGTTACTCCGCTGCCTCCGTATATTAAAAGAGATCCGGAACCGGCAGACAGAGATAATTATCAAACATTATTTGCCAAAGTTGATGGCGCTGTTGCTGCACCTACAGCAGGGCTGCACTTTACAAGTCGTTTAATTCAAAAAATTAAGAATAAAGGGGTAACAATTGTTCCGATTATTCTTCATATTGGTTTAGGAACTTTCAGACCTGTTGAGGTGGAAGACTTAACTAAACATAGAATGGATTCGGAATACTTTGAGATTTCTCAAAAGACAGCGGATAAAGTGAACAAAGCGTTGGCAGCAAAGAAAAATGTTTTTGTTGTTGGTACAAGCTCCTGCCGTGCACTGGAAACAAGCACTACTGCGGACGGGCTGCTAAAAGCAAACAGTGGATGGACGGACAAATTTATTTATCCACCTTACAAATTTCACATAACAAAAAAACTTATTACAAACTTTCATATGCCGGAATCTACTTTAATAATGCTCGCAGCAGCTTTTGCAGATACCGATTTAATTTTTAAAGCATATAAAAAAGCATTAAAAGAAAAATATCGTTTTCTCAGTTATGGCGATGCGATGATAATAGTATAATAAATTACAATGTGATGAACACCATTGCTGTTATTCCAGCTGGAGGTAAAGGTATTAGGAGTGGCACGGCTGCACCTAAACAATATTTAAAGTTTAACGATAAAGAACTTATCGTTTACACACTCGAAATCTTCCAGCAAAATGAAATGATTGATGAAATAATTATCTCCGCTGAGGGTAATTATATTGATCTTCTTAACGATCTTAAAGAAAAATACAATCTCTCAAAAATTTTAAAAGTTGTTGAAGGTGGGAATACAAGACAGGATTCTGTTTACAACGCATTAAATTCAATTACTAATGTTTCTGAAGATGACCTGGTTGCAGTGCACGATGCAGCAAGACCTCTTCTGCCTCAAAACGTTCTATCCAATGCAATAGAAGTAGCAAAGCACAAAGGCAACGCACTTGTTTGCATTAAAGCAAAAGACACACTTATAAGGGGGAATGAGGTTGTTGAATCTTATCTTGACAGAGATGAAGTGTATTACGTTCAAACACCACAAATCTTTCCCTATTCCGTTTTAATGAAAGCGATGAAAAACGCTTACGAAAATAATTTTATCGGGACAGATGAATCGATGCTTGTAAGACAAATAGGTGAAAAGATAAACATTGTTGAGGGCTCTGTTTATAATTTTAAGATTACAACCGCAGATGATATTGAGATGTTTGAGATGTTAGTTTAAGATCTTGATGTCATTCTGAGAAGCGGAGAGACGAAGAATCATTTTTGATAATGGGTTAAAGATTCGTCCATGATAGATCGGGTTTTAGTATGATTTCTTGTGTATTTCTTCTTCCGTTAAAGAAAATTCCTCTGCACTAAGTAGAAATCTGGTGTATGGGTGATTTGGTGATTTGAAGATTTGATCACAATCTCCTTCTTCTACTATTCTTCCGTTCTGCAGTACAATTACTTTGTGAGTAAATTTTCTTAATATTTTCAAATCGTGACTTATACATATCATCGTCACACCAAATTCCTCATTTAATCGCTTAAGTACTTCTACAAAATTTAGCTGGGATGTAACATCCTGCGCGGAAAACGGCTCATCTAGAATTAATACTTTTGGGTTAACGGCTAACAACCTTGCAAGAGCAACTCTCTGTCTTTCTCCGCCGCTTAATTCATATCCTCTTCTCTCAGTAAGCTCCTTGTTTATATTAAGTGTCTCAAACAGTTTAGCTTTCCTTTCGGCAATGTTATTTTTGTTTGTGCCGGAAAGTATTATTGCGTCATCGATTACATCGCCAGCTTTTCTGTAGGGGTTAATTAAATTACTGTTGTTCTGGAAGAGAATCTGTATTGCTTTAGGTTTGTTAATCTCTGCGGATAACTTATCGTTTAATATAAGTTCTCCAATTGTCGGTTTAATTAATCTGGCAATCAATTTTGCCAGAGTTGATTTTCCACCGCCTGATTCGCCGCAAATTCCTACAACTTCTTTCTCGCGTACGGTAAAACTAATATCGAACAATATATCTGCGGTTGTTCCTTTGATTAAAGATAGTTGTTCATCTTCAACCGAATAAGAAATATTTTTTAATTGTATCAGCTCTTCATTCATTTCATTTCTTTAATTGAGGTTAACAAATCAATATCCTGCTTCGCAAAAAATTCATCCTTTGTGTTAAATTGAGTGAGCTTTCCATCGGAAAGGAAAGCAAGTTCATCGCTAACCTTTTCTGCAAACATAATATCGTGTGTAACGATCAGAACAATTTTGTTGTCTTCTTTTGTAAATTTTTTAAGTTTCAGCAATAATAAATTTGAGATTGCATAATCAATTCCCGATGTTGGTTCATCAAGAATGATAAGCTGCGGATCTGCAAGAAATGCCAATATCATACTTAACCGCTGAGCCATGCCGCCGCTCACTTCATAAGAATAAAGACGGGATATTTCATTGTACTCCGGCAGAAGAAAATATTCCAACAACTCATTAATTTTATTTTTACTGGCGAGAGAGTTATCAAAATAATATTGAAATGCTTTTAGAGGATCAAAACTGTTAGCCGCATCCTGGAACACATATCGTATTTCATCTTTTCGTATCTGCAGTAATTCATCAGCACTGCAATCAGAAATATTTTTACTATTCCAAGTAATATTTCCGTTTACACTAAAAATATTTTCATTAAGCAGTTTTGTTAACGATTTAATTAATGTTGATTTCCCGGTTCCGTTCTTTCCAAGGATGGTATAAACCTTCCCTTCGGTAAGCTCGAAATTAATATTATCTAAAAGTAAATGCGTGTTGCTGTTGTTACTTATAGTTATATTATCAATATCAACTTTAAGCATATTATATAAATTCTTATTTTTTATTTAATTAGCAAAATAATAAATTATAGTAATAATTATCACAATTCTATAAAGGCATTTAAAATGATAAGAAAAACGTTATTATTTCTGCCAATTCTCCTAATTGTATTTTTATCCTCATGCGGTACTAAAACCGAACACCCGAACAGAGTTGTAATTGGTATTCCTGCAGATGTTAATACATTTAATCCGCTTTTTGCTTTTAGTGTTGATGAAGGACAAATAACTGAATTGCTATATTTGAGCCTGGTAGATTTTAGATGGAATGAAAACCTGGGTGAACTTGATGCATTCCCTATGTTAGCCAAAAGCTGGGAGTGGGCAGAAGATTCTTCTTCGATTACATTTTATTTACGCGATGATGTAATGTGGTCGGATAGTATTCCATTAACCACAGCAGATGTAATATTTTCGCTTGATGTTTATTCCGACCCCGTTGTGAACAGCAGGTTGTACGGAAGTTTTGAAGATTATTATACCGATGAAGAAAACCATATTGATGTAGAAAAATCTTTTCTTGTTAAATCAGATTATGAATTACAAATAAACTTTAAACCGGGCTCAGCGCCAAAATTAATTGATGTTGTTCATCCCCTGATACCGAAACATATTTTTGATAAGTACGACAGAAAAGACATCGAAACGGCAGATGCAAATTTTAATCCCGTTACAAGCAGTCCTTTTGTATTGAAGAAGTGGGACAGAAATCAAACCATAACTTTAGGAGTTAATGAAAATTCTTTTTTATATAATCCAGATAATATTAATGAACTGATCTTTAAAATTATTCCGGATTACACATCAAGATTAACTCAGTTAACAAAAGGTGAAATTGATTTCATGGAGTTAATTGCAACAGAAGATATTGAAGAATTGAAGAATTCAGATAATGTTAAATTAATGACAATCGAAGGAAGAGAGTATGATTACGTTGCATGGAATAATATTGATCCATTCGTATACCAAAACGGAGGAGGAATCACTCCAAATAAATTTTTTGGAGAAAAAGAAGTAAGGATAGCCCTTACTCATGCAATAAACCGGAAGGAGATACTCGAAGAATATCTTTACAATTACGGAGAACTTGCGGCAACTCCAATTTCTCCAATCTTTAAGTCTTACTTTAATTCTAATGTCGAACAATATGAGTATGATCCTGAGAAAGCTAGAGAAATTCTTACAAAACAAGGGTGGAGCGATTCTAATAATAATGGTGTGATAGACAAAAACGGTGTTGAATTTGAATTTACACTGAACATCCCAACTGGTAAACCTTTAAGAACTTATGCATCAACAATTATAAAAAATAATCTTAATGCTGTTGGAATTAATATTAATGTTGAATCATTGGAAATGGGATCTTTGATGGATAAGCTTTACGCAAGAAGCATGGATGCCTGGATGGCTGCGTGGTATATTCCAATTCCAATAGAGTTAAAAGTTTTCTGGTATTCTGATTTACAATACAGCCCGTTGAATTTTGGCAGTTACCAGAATGTAAAAGCTGATGAAATTATGGATGAGTTAACAAAAAATTCCACTATAGATAAAAAGAAAGAATTGTACTTTAAGTTTCAGGAAATAATGCACGAAGATCAGCCGGTAACATTTATGTACTGGACTTCAAACATTGTTGGTGTAAATGAAAGTTTGAGAAACACGGGAATAGGACCATATGGTGCAGTAACTCACTGCTGGGAATGGTCGGTTGAAAATTAATAAACTATGAACAAAGAATTCCTTAAAGCTTTTTTGAAGAGAATAATTAGTTCGCTGTTAACTCTTTTTTTACTTATAAGTTTTTTATTTGTACTTATCAGACTTTCCCCCGGTGACCCGACACAAAAGTTTATTTCGGCAGAGTTTAGTCCCGAACTGATAAAAAAAGTTACAGCAGATTTTAAATTGGATCGGCCTTTATACGAACAGTACGTAATTTTTATAGTTAATATATTTAAAGGAGATCTGGGAATATCCTATAATTACAGAATGCCTGTTTTAAGCGTCGTGTGGCAATTCCTTTCATTCACTTTGCTGTTTGCATCACTTTCATTTGTAATTCAAATTATCGTTTCATTTTACTTTGCAATAAAATCAATACGTAAAAAGGGCACCAGGTTTGATAAAGTTGTTACGAAACTTTCACTTATTGTTTATGCCACACCTGCTTTTGTACTTGGTGTATTTCTAATTTATATCTTTTCAATTCAGATAAATTTATTTCCTTCATCGGGCTCAAAATCATTTGACTTCGACTCATTTTCATTCGCCGGAAAAATCGGAGATTATTTTTGGCATCTCACTCTTCCAATAATTACGCTTTCATCAGCAGGAATTGCAATGTTTTATAAATACTTGCGGGACAATCTGGAAGAAACATACCAACAGCCCTTCATTATTAATCTCAGGGCAAGTGGTTATAATGAAAAGGTGATATTAAAAAGGCATGTTTTACCAAATGCAATTCGTCCATTAATTTCTGTTGCAGGAGTTGATCTTGGATTAATTTTGGGAGGGGCGCTTATAACGGAAATTATTTTCGGGTTACCGGGAATGGGAAGGTTGATGATGAACTCAATTTTTGAACGTGACTATCCGCTTGTAATCGGTTGCGCGCTTATTGCCGGGCTGCTAATTATTATTTCAAACTTCCTTGCCGATCTTCTGAAAATGAAATTGGATAAAAGAATGATAAAGGGGTTAATGAATTGAAGTTAAAACCTCAAATATGGCACCTGCTGGTATTCTTCTGGTTCGTAATAATTGTTTTCCGTGTTGGATTACTTTATGATTTAATAGCTCTTTGGGCAAAATATTTTCTGTTATTTATAAGTGATTTTAACAGTGCAGTGCAACTGCTTGATTTTGTTTTGTTAGATGCTCTGCTATCAATCAAATTGTTTTTAATTATCCCGGTGGTTCTTTTCCTTTTTAGAAAAAAATATACGTGGTTAAAATCACCATTAAATTTTTCTTCTTTAACTATAATTTTGCTTTTACTTGCCTTTATTTTTGCACCAATTATTACAGATGAGAATCCCGATTTTCAAAAAGATTTAAAGATGACTAAACTATTACCACCATTATCTTCGGTAAAAGTTCTGCATCTTAACAAAAAAGAGAATAGTGAAAAAACATCACTGGAAAAATTCATTAACTATAAAAATAAAATTATTAAACCATCTTATGATGAAAACATAATTTTTGTTGACGATGCAGAAGTTAAATCTGATCACATTATCTATTTACAAAAACAAACACAAAATGAAATTGATATTTCCGATGTTCAGTTTAAAGAGGGAAATCCTTTTGTAACAAGTAAAACATTTATTTTAGGCACAGATGAATTTGGCAGAGATATTTTTACAAGACTAATTTATGGTGCAAGAATCTCAATGCTTGTGGGTATCGGTGCGGTTGTTGTATCTTTATTGATAGGGTTATCATTCGGATTTATTGCGGGATTAAAAGGCGGTTTTATTGATATAATATTTAGCAGGTTAACAGATTTGTTTTTAGCGTTTCCAATTATTTACTTTATTGTTTTAATACTTGCTTTGTTTGGAAATTCACTTTTATCGGTAATTGTGGTGCTCGGATTATCCGGCTGGATGAGCTTGTTTAAGATTGTTAAAAGTGAAGTTCTTGCTGAAAAAAATAAAGATTATATTGTTACTGCTGGAATGCTGGGTCAGACGAATAGAAAAATTTTAACCAAAGAAATTCTGCCGGTAATCTTTGTTCCGTTGGTCGTTAATATGGTGTTTCAATTTAGCAATGTTATTTTGGCTGAATCAGCCTTAAGCTATCTTGGGCTTGGAACAGGAAACACCTATCCATCGTGGGGTGCAATGATTGATTCAGGGCAACGCTATATTGTAAAGGCATGGTGGATGATTTCATTTCCGGGCCTTATTTTAATCGCAATTCTTTTTTCAGCTAATAATTTTGGTAAAAAGTTGAATAGTGCCATTAGTCAGGGAATTAAAGAATGATAAACTACAGATTTGAAATAATTAAGCAAATTGGGAAAGGCAGAAGCGAAGTATTTCTGTGCAAGGATATGGATTTAAATGGAAGGGAAGTTGCAGTTAAGTTTCTGCCTCCAAATGTTAACAAGGAAGAATTACAATACTTCCGTAACGAATATTTCATTTTGAGAAAATTAGATCATCCTAATATTATAAAAGCTTTTGAATTTGGCGAAGTTGTAATTGTTGACAAGGATGATCCTATTCAGGTCGGTTCAAATTTTATTTTACTGGAATACTTTGAGTCGACTGAATTAATAAGTTTCGGTGAGCTGAAAGAAGAGAATAAACTAAAAGAGATTTTAAAGCAGCTCTGCTCTGTTTTGTATTATCTTCATCAATCAAACTATATTTATTACGACCTCAAACCGGAAAACATACTAGTCTCGGTTAATTTAAATTCAACACAAATAAAACTAATTGATCTTGGTCTTGCAGAATTTTCACTTAAACCGAATGAGCATGTTATCAGGGGAACAGCAGAATACATTGCTCCGGAGTTGTTAAAGAAAGAACCTCATGATTTCAGGGTGGATTTATACTCATTTGGTATTTTGCTATATGAGATAATTTATGGTCATCTTCCTTTTGATGATTCCGATGAACTGAATATTTATAAAGCACAGGTTGAAGCACAGTTTAACTTTCCGGAATCATCTCAGTTTAGTTCTACCATAATTGAAATAGTTAAAAAGCTTTTAGAAAAAGATCCGGAGAATAGATACCGAGATGTATTGCAAGTAATTATCGATTTAGGTTTTGAAATTGATGCGTCAATTTATCAAAATTTTGTTCCCGCTACAGTGTTCAGCGGCAGGCAGGATTTTTTGAATATTCTAAAAACATTTATTAACGATAAAAAAAGCAGCGAAGTATTTTCGTTAAAAGGATTTGACGGTGCAGGTAAAAGCGCATTATTGAATAAGATGTATGAAGTGATCGGGAATTCCATACTAATTAGTAACACACAAGGAATAAGCGGAATAAACCTGATCAAACATTTTATTAAAAGATTAATATTTACCGGAAGCGTATTCTATAATTTAAGTGATAATGAAAAAGAACAAGTGCTGTCATTTATTACCAAATCGGAAAAAGATTATCTTGATGGGTTGCATTCGATAATTTCAATTATAACAAACAGATCACAATTTGTTGTATTGATTGATGATTACAACTTGTTTGATTCACTCGCAAAGGAAACTATTTCTGAACTCATCCCGATTTTCCAGGTGAATGGTATTAAGGTTATAATTTCGGAAGCATCCGATTTTGATTATACATCAGATAACATCAATAATCTTAGAGAAATTTTAATCGGTTCATTTACACAAAAACAATTAAGTGACTATTTAGAATTAGCATTTTACGAATTGTTTCCCAGGGAAAATGTTGGTGACCTCATCCTCCGATTTGCCGATTTGCTTCCCGGCAATCTTATAGATTTTATTAAGGATCTTATAAATCTGCAAATAATACTTTTTGATAAGGATGGGGTAACCATTAACGAAAACCTGGAAAAGATTTCTGGCATTGAAGGTTCGATGAGTGGAATTTATGACTTACGACTCTCAAATCTTAAACCGCAGGATATTGGTTTGGCAAAAGTAATTTCTGCTTTTGAAGGAAGTGTGGAGCAAAATTCACTTACAAGGTTATTGAAGATTGATCAAACAAAATTAGATGAGATATTATCTGATTTACAAATTAATAATGTTATTCAACCCTTCGGAGCAAGCGCTGTTCCGGTAATTGCATCGGATGGGTTAAAAAAACATATTTATTCTCTTATTAAAAATAAAAATAAATTGCATGCTGCCATTGCTGAATCGATTGAAACAAAATTACGTGGATTTAACAGGAGAGAATTAGCACGGCAATATGAACTTGCCGGCAATTATGAAAAAGCTTATACAATATGGAATGAAGAAATTGATAGCGTACAAAGACTATCGGCATATTCATATATTAAAAGTATATTAATGCATTTGCTTGAACTCCCGCTCACTGATATTATTAAAAATGAGGTGAACTATAAACTTGCTGAAATTTTGTACAAGATCAGTGATAATAATACCGCGTTAAATATCATCGGAAAAATTGAAATTGAATCGCTTCCTAAAGATAAATTGTTGGAACTGTATATTATGAAGGGAAACGCGATGATAAATAGCGGTAGTGTGGAAGAAGGTAAAGAACTTATTAAATCATTAATCCCTAGAGTTGAGGATGAGTATAGAAAAAATAAATTGTTAGTTGAAATTGCCTACGCTAAATTTGATTTAAATAATTTTGATGAAGCAGCTGAAATGTGTAACGAAATACTTGAAAGAAACAAGCTAAATGGTGAAGACAGAGGAAGAACACATAATTTATTGGGACTGTATTACCATTATAACGAAAATGATTCGAGGTCTGCCCTATTACATTTTGAAAAAGCCTTAAGTTGTTATGAAAAAGAAGGATTACTTAGTAAGGTGGCTGCTATTGAGGTAAATATAGGAGTAATGAACAACATAATTGGAAATAAAGATCTGGCAGAAGCTTCCTGGAATAAGGCATTAAATATTAACCGCTCAATTGGAAACCTGGCACAGGAAGGTACTTTACTATTAAATAATGGCGTATACTATTTTCAAAATATAAATTTTGCTTTGGCTATTGATTATTATCAAAGAGCACATAATATATTTCTAAGCCTTGGAAGTAAAGTGAACGAGGGAATTACATTAAGTAACCTTGGGGAAGTTTATATTACCATATGTGAATACCAAAATGCTTTTGTAGTTTTGGAAGAGGCAAAAATTATTTTCGAGGAACTGGATAACATTGAAGAGCTGATTCCTGTGTTAATTTTACTTTGTCAGTTCTATTTTACCATAGGCGATTATAAACAGATCGAACCAATTTATAAAAACATTAAATCGTTCATTAATAAATCACAACTCAACGATAAATATGAGAATGAACTCTTAATGATAAAAAATCTTACGTTAATTGCAGATGAGAAAGAGATAGATATTTCTGTTTTGGAAACTATCCGTGATAATTACCTTGAGAAAGAAGATTTTAAAAACTATGTGACAGTTAATACAATTTTATTAAATTATCTGATAAAATTAGAATTATTCTCTAAAGCTATAAAAGAGTTAAACAATAATTCCTTTATTGAAGTAAGCAAACAAAATAATATTTTTGAAGCAAACCGGGAATATCTGTTTGGAATAATTGCATCAATGCATTTAACCGATGATACGCTTTCACCCATAGAGCATTTCGAAAAAGCATATGCGCTATTAGCTGAGGAAAGTATAGTTGAGTTAACATGGAAAGTATTATATGCTCTTGTGGAAAGGTATAACGAAAGAGGCAATTTCAATAAAGCAAAAGATTTTACTATTTATGCGAGGGATCTTATATATTTAATTGCTGAAAATATAGAAACGACCCAAATTAAAACAGCATATCTGCAGAAAGAGGAAAGACGTAAAGCAATTGAAATACTTGAAAAACTTCAAAATGTTTAATAAAAACTAGTATGGATGAAGTTTCTGTAAACATAAAGGTATTTTCTGATTCGAGTGATGTTGTTTCGATAACTTCTGCATTGAAACAATTATCATTAAAGGGTATTCCAATTAATTTCACATTCCCGGAATCCTTTTTGCCTGAAGATAATGATATCATTGTCCTGCAGGTTGAATCAATGGAATCTCTTAAATTAAAAGAAGTAATTCCAATAAGAAATAAGATTAATAATAAAATCATTATTATTATACGCAATGCAGATGCACTGTTCGTAACTTCACTGCTTAAATTCGGATTTTATAACATATTTGTATTCCCCTATGAAGTTTTAAAATTTACATCATTACTTTCAGAAATAATTTCTAATAAAACTTATATAACTACAGGAAATAGATTAGGCACATTTGGGGTAAACAGGCAGGGTATCAATTCTATAATAGGAGAATCAGAAAGTTTATTGCGTGTGCTAAATCTTGCAAATAAAGTTTCCGAAAAAAGTAATGCAAACGTTCTCATTCTTGGCGAAACAGGTACAGGCAAAGGACTGTTTGCACGCGCTATACATAATAACGGAAAAGCAAGTGCATTTCCATTTATTGATATTGTTTGTACTGCCATTCCGGAAAATCTACTTGAATCAGAACTTTTTGGATATGAAGCTGGTGCTTTTACGGATGCGAGGACAAGAAAAATCGGATTATTCGAACTTGCGGACAAAGGAACTCTGTTTCTGGATGAGATAGGGGATTTAAGTATTAACATTCAAACAAAATTACTAAGGGCAATCGAGAAAAAAGTTATCAAAAGACTCGGTGGTGTGACAGATATTCCAATAAACGCACGAATTATATCCGCTACAAACAGAAATCTGGATTCGATGGTTGAGGATAATCTTTTTAGAAGAGATCTGTTTCATCGCTTGAATGTTGTATCAATTGAAATCCCACCACTACGCGAGAGGGAAGATGATATTGTGATTCTTGCCAATCATTTTATTAAAGAGTTTAATATTCAGTTTGAAAAATCGGTTAAGAAAATAGATAAAGATTTACAACACTTTCTTAAAGGTTATTCGTGGCCGGGTAATGTTAGAGAATTAAGAAATGCAATAGAAAGGGCAGTTCTTTTAAGTGATAATGGTAAGATTTCTATTGATGATTTTTCCAACTTAATAAGAACAACGCAAATTGAATTTAATGATAATATCAAAAATGAAAAAATCCCAAGTAATATTGTGAGCATGAATATAAATTATGGTACAACCGGATTAAGAAAACTTGAGAAGCATTACGCACGTGAAGTTTTGAAACGACTAAAGGGCAATAAAACTCAAGCAGCAAGATTATTAGGGATTTCCAGACCAAAATTGGACACATTATTGAAAGAATAGTGGACGCTAAAATCAATCTTGGTTTTAAAAACCTTTGAAAATTAACAAATTTAGAAGCTTTTTCATGATTCAATTTATTCAGTTTTTGCTCAAATATCGTAATATTATTTTACAATCCTCACTAATTACAGTTGCTAAATGGTAATTATTACCTATTAGAACATTACCATATGCGTAATAATCAAGCATTTCATTGAAAAACCACATGGCATAAACATTGGCCAATTAGAAGGCTTTTGAGGGCTATTTGTACGCTCATATGGGTGAGGTACATTGTAGTGCTAAAAGTGTCATTATTAATTAATTAATTGTGAGTGGGCGCTATGCGTTTATTTATATTATCCAATTTAGTGGTAGGACTGTTCATATCTGGTTACGCGCAGGTTGCTGACAATGTTGAGAAAGCAGACCGGTATCGCGTGACACAGGATAATAGGATAATAACTGTGTCTGAGACCCACACCTCATCCTCAATTGATGAAGAATTTCTGAATGACGCAATCAAAGTTGATTTCAGATCTAATTCACAACTGGAGGAGCTTGGAAGCCGCTATGGTTTTACAAGATCAAGCACACAGCTTGAAGAACTTGGAAGCCGTTATGGTTTTACAAGATCAAGCACACAGCTTGAAGAGCTTGGAAGCCG
>Ga0209536_100002024_pt1 | contig 33132 bp, 27 predicted proteins | sample DeeMarSeWOR28_12_FD_187461 | JGI IMG/M metagenome (GOLD analysis project Ga0209536, IMG submission 187461) | Marine sediment microbial communities from White Oak River estuary, North Carolina - WOR-2-8_12 (SPAdes) (version 2) | ecosystem: Environmental > Aquatic > Marine > Intertidal zone >... | reverse complement strand
ACGGCGATCCGGTACATCCACGTGTAGAACGCACTGTCGCCTCGAAAACGCGGCAACGCCCGGTAGGCTTTAATAAATGCATCCTGAGTAATATTTGTTTCTGAGGCATCCTGAAATTCAGTCTCACCGCCGTCATCAATTTGGAAAGTGACACCGAGCACAGTAATGGAAACATCTTTTGTAATGGATTCCAGTTTGCCTTGTACAATGATATCTGCCTTATCAGATAAAGGATCAAAAGCTTCGCGTTTGATCTTGCTTGCGATGACTGAACCACTGCCGCCATCGTAGCCTTCTACAGATACTAAGTTACCGCTGTTCAGGCCCGTGATCAGGTCATCAGGATTGGTGATGTTGCCGACATCATCATCGACTTCTGTTGACTTGTCGATGACCACTGTAATGGCTGGTTGTCCGGATACCGGGGTCAATTCGAAGCTGTTGTTCGCAGGTGTAACGCTGGAAATAGTAGCCTCGACTTTAAGATCGTTGCTTTCATCCTTGACCTTGGTGGCGACCAGGGTGCCGTTGACAATTGTGCCCTCGACTTCAACTTCCCGGTCTTCAACGAGGTTGAGTGATGCCGGAATCCTGGTCGCACCGGATGCGTCGACCGGGATGCCGTTGACTTCGAAGTTGTTCTGGTCTGTCAGGCTGGTGATGATGCCTTCGACTTCGACATCGTCGTTGTCGCTAAAATCATCCAGCCCGCTCTCGACCTTGCTCGCGTTGATCGTGGTGCACTGGGCACTCGAACAGGTTCCCTTGACTTCGACAAAGGCGCCGTCGACGATGCCGCCCGGCAGGTTGTTGTCAATGATTGCATTTGTCGAGTCAATTGTGACGCCAGTTGTGTTTGCGAGGTTGAAAGTCGCTGGGGGACCTGCATCAAAATTCTCAACCGTACCCTTCATTTCAACGATAGTGCCGTTGTGATTGAAGTTCGTTGCCTTGAGTTCAACGCGCGTTGCTTTCATCACGCCGTTCGAATCAAGGAAGCCACTGATTTCAACGAGATTGTCATCTGCGATGCTGTCAAAATCAAAAGGACCCGGTAGAGTTCCGCTGATATCGAAACTGGTAGTTGTGCTGTCAATCACAACCTGTCTGCCCAGAACAGTCATGGTTCTGGTTGTATCATATGGAAGCGGCTGTATATTGCGTACCGGGCCTTCCAGGTCATCATTAAAGCTGATGCTGTTCGCTGTGCCGTTGCTGTCATCAATGAGGCTGCCGCTGACGGTGACGCGCATGCCAACAGAGAGATCACTTTCGATACCAGGGTTGTCATCGATGCTGATAGTTGCGCTGCTGGTATCATATTTAACACCATTGACATAGACGCTGCCAAAGCCGGTAATAGTCCCGGAAGAAGTAATACCGCTGCCACCAATGCCTGCAACATCGCTGCCACCACCACTGCTGCAAGCTGTGATGCTGATCGCTATTGCGGCCATTACGGCGCTGTTTAATATAGATTTGTTCATGTCTTAATCCTCTTCGGTATCTTGTTCATAATAGTAGATGTTCATGCTGACGTAACGTGAATCAGTATCGTCATCAGCTTCGTTCTTGCTAAGCCATGCGTCCAGTTCTTCCAGCAGTGTCTGGGAGCGCTTGCGTGAAAACTCCTTGAATTCGGGTATTGCATCAGTTGTCACACGTGTGTTGGAAACTTTTCGCTGGAACCACTTTGATGCTTCATCGGCAGTCAGGTTATGGTCAATCGTATTAATCAACTGGCTGGTATCCTTACCCAGGATACGCGTTATTTCTTCAGGGTCGCTGCCCGGTACATAAGCGTTTCTCACCAGGTGCACCTGCCCGTCTTTTATTTCTACACAGTCCGAAGACTCGAGCAGGGTGAGCATGGCCTTGGTGGGTATATCGCCGCTGTACTGTTTGACCAGGTTGGCGAATGATGCATCGGAGCTGTCCAGTGACAGTGCCCTGGGGTTGCCTTCTTTATAGGCAAACTGCGGATCATTCAGCCAGCCGCTGATCACGCGAATGGCGCGGTTATATTTCTGCTCGGTATTTTTGCTGTCACTGAGATCAGTTTCTGTCAGGCGTTTCACTTCTTTTCTGGATAGACCTGTTTCGGCAGAAACACTTGAGATCGTGGCTTTGCTATTATTCCGTAGAGCCTGGGCAAATGCTTCATCGACATAAGCTTTACGCACCATTTCTTCAAAACTGCCGCAGGAGATGCCGTTTCTCAATAGTATGCGCACCAGTGGTCGCAGGATCTGGCTGATGGACGTTGTCAGTATTTTGTTTGTAGTTTCCATAGTTGGGATTATTTTCCCAAATGCAAGAATAGTCAAGCATTATTTGGGATTTATTTTTCATTTTTCTCATTTGATGTCCTGTAGATATTGCGCGAAATTGATCAGAAATACAACTAAGATATTGATATTAATCATGAAAAATGTTTCTTCCGGGTTCTATGTCAAGATACAGGTATTTATGCCATCAAGCGGGCTTGCTGAATGAACTGGTCTTACATTCTTGACATAATACGACAGCACAAGTCGACATTAGTTGCTGCTAATGTAATTGCAATTTTGTCTGCGCTACTCAGTGTGCCGATGCCGATGCTGATGCCGATGATGGTCGATGAAGTGCTGCTGGATAAGCCCGGGCAGATCGTCCCGGTTCTTGAAGCCGTACTCCCGGCCCCCTGGCAGGGTCCGGTCATCTTTCTCTTTACAATAATGCTGGTAACCATGGTGCTGCGTTTTGCATCGCTGATGCTCGCGGTATTTCAGACCAGGGAATTCACCCTGATTGCCAAGGACATCAGCTATCACATACGTAAAAAACTGCTGGCGCATTTACAGACCATTTCAATGGCTGAATACGAAACTCTGGGTACCGGCGCGGTGACCTCGCATTTTGTGACCGATATCAATGCTATTGATGAATTTATTGGCAGCACGCTGAGCAAGTTCATCGTCGCCGTGCTTTCCGTTATCGGTGTGGCCGTTGTATTGCTCTGGATACACTGGCAACTGGCACTGTTTATCCTGCTGATGAATCCGGTGGTGATTTATTTCACCATGGTCATGGGCAAAAAAGTGAAAAACCTCAAGCGCAGTGAAAACAGTGCATTTGAGATATTCCAGCAGTCATTGAGTGAAACCCTGGATGGCATCCAGCAGATACGTGCCAGTAACCGGGAAGGTCATTATCTCGACCGTGTGACTGCACGGGCACATGATCTGCGCGACCACATGGCGGCATTTGGCTGGAAGAGTGATGCGGCGAATCGCCTGTCATTTTTTATCATCCTGATGGGGTTTGAGCTGTTCCGCACCGCCAGCATGGTGCTGGTGTTGTTAACCGACCTCACTATTGGCGAGATGTTCGCAGTCTACGCCTATCTCTGGTTTATGATGAACCCGGTGCAGGAAATCCTCAGTATCCAGTACAGCTATTACAGCGCCAACGCTGCGCTGGAGCGTATCAACCGCCTGCTCAGCCTGAAACAGGAGCCCGTTTACCAGCACAATACCAACCCGTTTGAGGGCAGGCATACCGTTGGCCTGCGCGTTGAAAATATCTGCTTTTCCTATGGCGAAGAGTTCAACGTGCTCGATGGCGTCAGTCTTGACATTGCCTCGGGTGAAAAGGTGGCGCTGGTTGGCGCCAGCGGGGGAGGCAAGTCGACACTGGTGCAGATCATTCTGGGCCTGTACCCGGCGAAGTCGGGCGAGCTGTATTTCGATGGCATCAACATCCGCGACATTGGTCTTGATGTGGTACGTGAAAATGTCGCCACCGTATTGCAGCATCCGGCCATGCTCAACGATACCGTGCGTGAAAACCTGTCTCTTGGCCGGGAGCTCGATGATGCAACGCTGTGGCAGGCTGTCGAAATCGCGCAGTTGCGTAATGTCATCGAAGATATGCCCAGCGGGCTGGATACCATCATCGGCCGCAGCGGGATCCGGCTTTCAGGCGGGCAGCGCCAGCGTCTTGCGATCGCGCGCATGATACTGTCTGATCCGAAGGTGGTGATTCTTGATGAAGCAACTTCGGCACTCGATACCGAGACGGAAGCGCGATTGCATGATGCCATGCATGCCTTCCTGCAGAACCGGACAACGCTGATCATCGCCCACAGGTTGAGTGCCGTCAGGCAGGCGGACCGGGTGCTGGTATTCGATGCCGGCCAGATCATCGATGAAGGCCGTCATGACGAGCTCATCAGCCGCGATGGCCTCTATCGGGACCTGTACGCGCATTGAAGCAGGAACTGGGTTCTAGGGGCTAGATTCTAGGAACAAATGATGGATGACAACGTATAATTGCAAACTTGCATGAATAGATCAATTTCAAATTGTTTTGATTTTTCCTAGTACCTAGTACCCAGTTACTAGAACCTTGAAAAGGACCAGCCATGAACACAATCAGAAAGTCGTACAAATTATTTGTCTTGCTCCTGTGCATGAACGCAAGCTCAGGCATGGCTGGTCCTTTTCAGCAGGGCAGCCAGAATGTTTCCATTGTTGCCGGTGCCGGCAGTGCCTATGGGGACGACTACATCATCCTGGGTGCGGGTTATGGTTATTATTTGATCGATGGGTTGGAGCTTGGAATCGATGCTCAATTCTGGCTGAACGGCGATCCGTCGATTACCAAGCTCAGCCCGCAAATCAAGTACGTCTTCACACAACCAAAAACGGTGAAACCCTATGTGGGTGCTTTTTACCGCAGGACCTATACCGACGGATTTGAGGACCTCGATTCCATCGGTTACCGGGCCGGTCTGTATTTTATGGGGCAGGGTAATTTCTTTTTCGGGGCGGGTGTTGTCTACGAGGACTACCAGGACTGCAGCGAAACGATCTTCACCGACTGCTCTGATACCTACCCGGAAATCCTGTTCTCGTTTTCCATGTAAATCAGTGTCTTGCTTGTCTCCGATAGCCTGAAACTATGACTTTAATTGATATAAGTTAATTGTAATATTCTTATTAGGTGATAAATTACGCAAAACTTATTAAATTATTGATAGAGAGACATTATGAGACAGATATCTGTTGTATTGGTGGCATCCCTGTTTGCTGCCCAGGCAGGTGCGACTGAATGGCAGGCTCTGCCGGAAACGGCGCCGGCTCCAGCTGACAACCCGACCACGGAAGCCAAGGTCGAGCTCGGAAAAATGCTCTACATGGATCCGCGTTTTTCGTCTACCGGTACGGTTTCATGTAACTCGTGCCATAACGTAATGGAAGGCGGTGACGACAGCCGCAGTGTTTCCATGGGTGTGCATGGCAAGACCGGCGGGCGGAATGCTCCAACCGTGTGGAACTCGGCTTTTCATTCGGTCCAGTTCTGGGACGGGCGTGCGCCACTGCTTGAAGACCAGGCCAAGGGCCCGGTCTCCAACCCGGTTGAAATGGGTATGAAAGATGTTGATACAGCAATGGAGCGCGTACGGAGAATACCCGGTTACAAGGCCTATTTTGACAAGGCTTTCGGTGAAAACTCGATGACCGTTGATAATGCCGCAAAGGCCGTAGCTGCGTTCGAGCGTACCCTGATTACGCCGAACAGCTCATACGACAAATATGTAAAAGGCGACAACAAGGCCATGAGCGAGCAGCAGGTTCGTGGCATGAACAAGTTCGCCTCCAGCGGTTGCACCAGCTGTCATTCCGGTGCTGCCTTCAATGGCCCGCAGATGAAGCTGGGAGAAGGTTTCTTCACCAAATTCCCGACTTTTACCGATAACAGTTATGTTGCGCAGTACAAGCTGGCTGATGACAAGGGTCGCCAGGAAGTGACAGGAAATGAGGCCGATGCCAGCATGTTCCGTACACCAACGCTGCGTAACATTACCGATACGGCGCCGTACTTCCACAATGGGTCGGTGAATGACCTGGCCGAGGCCGTGCGCGTGATGGCCAAAACCCAGCTGAACAAGGATTTGCCGGATGCCGATGTCAATGACATCGTCGCATTCCTCGGGGCTTTGACCGGTGAGTATCCTGAAATCACCATGCCGCGTTTACCGGCAACTTCAGGAACAAGCATTGTTGCTGACTGATTAAAGCAAAATTAACCAGCGGGTTGGTGTGATAACATCACATCAACCCGTTCTTTTTAGAGAAGATCTATGGCTACTGTCGAACTGACGAAAGAAACATTTAAAGACACAATTACCGACAACGATATTATTATTGTTGATTTCTGGGCATCATGGTGCGGGCCATGCAAATCGTTTGCGCCGATTTATGAAAGCGTATCCGAGAAGCACGGCGATATCGTGTTTGGCAAAATCAACACAGAAGATGAGCAGGAGCTGGCTGCCAGTTTTCAGATTCGTTCAATCCCCACCCTGATGATATTCCGCGAACAGATCGTGATTTTTTCTCAGGCAGGTATGCTGCCCGAGTCTGCACTCGAAGATATTATCACCAAGACCAGAGAACTGGATATGGACAAGGTAAGGGCGGATATCGAGGCCCAGCAGGCAAACAACGCCTGATCAGGTACTAGGTTCTAGGTGTCTGGTCTTTACCCTGGATTCTAGAACCTGGAACCCGGTACCTACTTAAGACTGGCTTCTTTTTCCACCAGTTTTTCCAGTGCGGCCTGGTTCTTTTCGACTTCCCTGCTCAGCAGCTTTTCTGTGCGTGTGACATCCCTGAGTTCGCTTTTGACGGTCTTTAGCTCATCCTGAAGTGATTTCAGCTGTTGCCTGTATGCAGTTTCCGCTGCCGACACCGTTTTTTTTGGGCGTTTTACCGGATTGATCGCAGTCGCTTCTCGTTTTTTCTGCCTGGGAGCGACTTTTTTCTTTTCGTTGACCTGGGTGCGTATCACTTCCGGTCTGGTCTTGACCACCTTTATTGCAGGCGGCTGGGCTGCCGGCTGCAGCTTGATGCGCGAGGAGCGCATCCCGCGTAAAGCTGATTTGATGCGCTTTTTGACTTCTTCAACGGTTCCCTGCCCATCGATTACGTGCAGGTTGCCCTTGTTGCTGTAATAGGCGGTCAACGGTTGTTTATGTGTTTCATAGACACGCAGTCGCCGATCTATGGTTTCCTCATTGTCATCGGAACGATGATGCAAGGTTCCGCCGCAATTATCACACTGTGAATCTATCGCAGGCGGGTTGGTAAATGAATTGAACAATGTGCCGCAAGATAGACAGGTCAGACGGCCGACCATGCGTTGCATCAGCAGATCAAAATCGACATTGATCTGAAGTACGGCATCAATGGGTCTACCGAGGCTTACAAGCAAAGTATCCATCGCTTCCGCCTGCTCCAGGTTGCGCGGGAAGCCATCCATGATAAATCCGTTTTCAGCGTCCGGGCGCATGATGCGCTCACGGATCATGCCGATGACGATATCATTGGGTACCAGCTGGCCGGCATCCATCACGGCTTTGGCCTGTCTGCCGAGCGGTGTCTGAGCAGCCACGGCTGCGCGCAACAGGTCCCCGGTAGAAACCTGAGGTATGTTGTACTTTTCAATCAGAAATTTTGCTTGTGTCCCTTTGCCGGACCCCGGGGCTCCGATCAAAACCAGTCTCATTTGCTACTCCGCTTTATCCAGATGAACGAACAAATGGGGGATTCTATCGATTGTTCAGCGATTGTCGAGCTAAACATGAATAATGCCGCCTAAATCATTATAAAGTCGATATAATTCGGGCCTAATCCGCTAATCAGGCCGGATTTGTCCTGGGGGATTGCTCAAATCGTTAGAACCCGCATGTTGCACGAAGGCGGGCGCAAAATGATCGATAGTGAATAATATTACAGAAGTTACACCAAATTTAATGGCTTTTTACCTGTTACAGTTTGCCCATAAATTCCAGATCCTTCATACAACATGCGGGCTAGTTTCTTCAAAGCAGCGACCTTGCCGTTGATGCAAACAGGATCATGTTGTGCGTAGATCTTTAGTCACTGACCATTCAGAGATATCCAGGCTATTCAAAGTGCGCGCAATTGTTGCCGGGCTTTTCAGCTTTTTGCTGATCGTCGCCCTGCTGAGCAGGCTTGGCTGGCTGCAGATTGTCGAATATGCGCATTTTGCAGGACTTTCAAAGGAAAACCGTGTTCGTTTGATGGCGCTGCCGCCGAACCGGGGTCTGATATATGATCGAAATGGCGTCATACTGGCCGAGAACCGCCCCACCTATCATCTCGAGCTGATCCCGGAGCAGGTTGAAGATATTGATGCCACGCTGGAGGGGCTGGGCGAAATTGTCACCATCAGCGAACAGAATATCGAACGGTTTCATACCTCAATGCGCACGCATCGCGCCTTCGAAAGCATTTCTCTCAGAACCCGCCTCAGTGAGGAGGAAGTGGCGCGTCTTGCAGTCAATCGCCACCGTTTTCCCGGCATGGATGTGGTCGCGCGTCTGAGCAGGTATTACCCGCAGGGGTCGTCTGCGGCGCATGCGATAGGTTATGTCGGACGCATCAGTGAGAAGGAGCTCAATACTATAGATGTGAGTAACTACCGCGGCTCGACGCATATTGGCAAGACCGGGCTGGAGAAGTATTACGAGGAAGAGCTCCATGGCATTGTCGGGCAGCAGAATGTCGAGGTGAATGCAGAGGGCCGTATCCTCAGAGTGATCGACAAGATTCCGCCGTTGCCGGGCAACAACCTGGTACTTAACCTGGACATGGAGCTGCAACACACCGCAGAACAGGCACTGGGTGATTTTGCCGGTGCGGTGATCGTGATGCAGCCCAAGACCGGGGCCATTCTCGCCTTTGTCAGCGAGCCGGTTTACGATCCCAACCTGTTTGTCCATGGCATCAGTGTCAAGGATTACAATCAGCTGCGTGAGGGTGATTACAAGCCATTGTTCAACAGGGCACTGTTCGGCCAGTATCCGCCGGGCTCGACTTTCAAGCCCTTTCTCGGTCTTGCAGGTATTGACGCAAAGGTGATTGGGCACAAGCAGAGCATACGCTGTGTTGGTTACTACACCTTACCCAACGACGAGGATCATCGCTACCGCGACTGGAAAAAACAGGGTCATGGCGAGGTTGATCTGGTTGATGCCATCGAGCAGTCCTGCGACGTGTATTTTTACGAACTGGCTAACCGGCTGGGTATCGATCGCATGCATGATTATCTGCGTGAATTTGGTTTTGGTGACAAAACAGGCATTGATCTGTTTGGTGAGCGCTCCGGTTTGCTGCCCTCAAAGGAATGGAAACGCAGGGTGCATAATAAAATATGGTACCCGGGTGAAACTCTGATTGCTGGAATCGGTCAGGGCTATATGCTGGCTACGCCCCTGCAGCTGGCCGTGGCAACTTCGGCGCTGGCAAACAAGGGCAAGAAAATTCAGCCACGCCTGTTGAAAGAAATGCGAGATACCAATGGTGAGATCACGGCGATGGCGGTGCCGTCAACCTCTTGGGTCAAGCTGAAACAGGAAAATCACTGGGATGTCATGCACAAGGCCATGCAGCGCGTGCTGCGCGGCAAATGGGGTACCGCGCGAGCGACCGGGTGGAAGCTCAAGGGCTACGAAATGGCTGGAAAGACAGGGACGGCGCAGGTTTTCGGTATCGCGCAGGATGAAGAGTACGATGCGGAAACGGTTGCCAGAAAATTAAGAGACCACGCATTATTCATTGCGTTTGCACCACTCGAAGATCCCGAAATTGTCGTTGCGATAATCGAAGAAAATGGCGAGCATGGCAGCGCCGTGGCGCCGATTGCAAAGACCATAATGGATAAATACCTGCTGGAAGATGAATTGAAAGAAGATGCCAAGTAAATACCAGTTCGATACAGAATATCAGGGACGCTTTGCTCGCGTGCTGCAGCTTATTCGCATCGATCCGGTGCTGCTGTTCGGACTGTTGATGCTTACCCTGGCGGGGCTGGGTATTCTCTACAGTGCCGGTGACCAGTCTGCCGAGTTAATGCAAAAGCAGGTCGTCAGGCTGTCGATTGCGTTTCTGGTGATGCTGGTGGCGGCGCAGGTTTCACCGCATCAGCTCTATTTATGGACGCCCTGGGTGTTTCTTGTCGGCGTGATCCTGTTGCTGATGGTATTTTTTGCCGGAGATGTCGGCAAAGGCGCGCAGCGCTGGCTCAAGATCGGTGTGCGATTCCAGCCCTCGGAGATCATGAAACTGGCGACCCCGCTGATGCTGGCCTGGTACCTGTCCGAGCGCCCGCTGCCGCCGGGATTTCGTTCGCTGATGATTTCGTCGGTACTGGTGCTGGTGCCGACAATCATGATTGCGATGCAACCGGACCTGGGTACTGCGCTGCTGGTTGGCATGGCCGGATTCTTCGTGGTATTTTTTGCCGGACTGCGCTGGCGTGTACTGATCGGCGCAGGCCTGGCGCTACTGGCGTTTATTCCGATTTTATGGCGAATGATGCATGATTATCAGCGACAGCGCGTACTGACCTTGCTGGACCCGGAAAGTGACCCGCTGGGCGCTGGCTATCATATTATTCAATCGAAAATAGCGATTGGTTCCGGTGGTCTCTACGGCAAAGGCTGGTTAAATGGCACCCAGTCGCAGCTCGATTTTCTGCCGGAGCGGTCTACGGACTTTATTTTCGCGGTGTTTGCAGAAGAATTTGGTATGATGGGCGCTGTCGTATTGCTGTCGTTGTATGCCTTTATCATCTGGCGCGGACTGTATATCGCCGATCATGCGCAGGATAATTTCAGCCGCTTGCTGGCTGGCAGTTTGAGCATGACTTTTTTTGTGTACCTGTTCGTCAATGTCGGCATGGTATCGGGAATCTTGCCTGTGGTAGGCGTGCCGTTGCCGCTGGTGAGTTATGGCGGAACATCGCTGGTCACACTGATGGCGGGATTTGGTATGCTGATGTCGATAAACTCTGACCGCAAATTGTTGTCAAGATAATAATAATAAAAATTATAAAACGGATTCATGAATCAAGTTACATCCTTTTTTGCATTGTTGTTCATGTTGATTTCACTGAACGCGCAGGCAGATTACAGTCAGCGCAGTGATGTTCAGCAGTTTATTGACGAGATGGTTGAAAAGCACGACTTCGACCGTAATGATCTCGAATTGCAGTTTGTCCTGGCAAACAGGCTCGATGGCGTGCTGGAAGCTATCGCAAAGCCGGCTGAGAAAGTGCTGACATGGAGGGAATACAGGCCGATTTTCGTCACTTCCAAGCGTATCGGGAGAGGTAATGATTTTCTGCGGCTGCACCATGATCTCCTGAAGCGTGCTGAAAAAGAGTACGGTGTTCCCGCTGAAATTATTACCGCCATTATTGGCGTTGAAACCTACTACGGCAGGCTTAGCGGTAAAACACAGGTATTTGATTCACTGGTTACACTGGGATTTGACTACCCGCCGCGTTCACGTTTCTTTCTCAGCGAGCTTGAACAGTTTCTGCTGTTGACGCGGGAAGAAGATATTGATGTCAGTGTTGTTCGAGGTTCCTATGCCGGAGCCATGGGCATGCCCCAGTTTATATCCAGCAGCTATCGGCAATACGCGGTTGATTTTGATGGCGATGGCAAACGTGATTTATGGAACAGCACGGCTGACGTCATTGGCAGCGTGGCTAATTATTTCAAGGTCCATGGCTGGAAAAGCGGCGGGCAGGTAGTGGTGCCGGCGCGTGTAAAAGGGCAAATAGAAGAGACAAGAAACAAGCTGAAACCGCATACGAGCATTGCAGACCTCGCCAGTCAGGGAGTTGTTGCTGAAGTTGCTGTTGATGATAGTGCAAAAGCAACGGTGATAACGCTGGAGGGTAAAAGGGGCAAGGAATACTGGCTGGGGCTGAATAATTTTTACGTGATTACACGTTACAATCACAGTGCACTGTATGCCATGGCTGTATATCAATTAAGCCAGGAATTTGATGCGAATTAATGATGCATTGTAAATATTCAATCAGGTACCTTTGTTTACTGATCCCGCTGTCAGGCATTCTGGCTGCCTGCAGCAGCAGCGTCAGGGACAGTGCGCCTGACAGCTATAACAAGAGCTGGGATGAAATACCCGATGCGGTTCCCAGGGATGAGGCCAGAAGCAAATACGGCAATCCAGATTCATACGAAGTGTTCGGCAAGCGATACTATGTTATGGATAGCAGTGAAGGATTCAGCCAGAAAGGTGAAGCGTCATGGTATGGTACCAAGTTCCACGGCCAGCGTGCGTCAAGTGGTGAAACATATAATATGTATGCCATGACGGCTGCGCACAAAACACTTCCATTACCAAGCTATGTTGAAGTCAAAAACCTGAAAAATGGCCGCAAGGCTATTGTTAAAGTCAATGATAGAGGTCCATTTCACGATGGCCGCATCATTGATCTTTCGTACGCGGCCGCTACCAAACTGGGCGTGGCAGAGACCGGGACGGCGCCGGTAGAGATCCGCGTTGTTAATAGCGACACGACCAAAGAGCGCAGTGAAGCTGCTGTCGGCATCGATGAAGAGTATATCGATGAAAATGGAAAGCTGTACGTGCAGATCGCTGCATTTTCTACGGAAGAAAATGCACTGAAGTTAATCAGTGACTTGCGCGATAAGAAATTCCATAGTGTTCGCATTCATGTTGATAACAATAAGGGAAAATTATTATACAGGGTGCGAATAGGACCGGTGCCGACGGATAATGTTGCTGAAAAGGTGCTTGCCCAACTGAAAGAAATTAATTTGAATAATGCAAAAATAATCCGATATAACTAAACAGATGAAAATACTAAACAAATCTACATCCTCATTATTAACGGTTTTTACGCTTCTTTTTCTGTTCATCTCCACCGCGAGCGCCGCTGTTCCGATTCCTGCGCCACCAAAGGTCGCGGCGAAAAATTATATTCTGGTCGATGCGAATAGTGGCCGTGTACTGGCTGAAAAAGAGGCCGATATTCAGATCGAGCCCGCCAGTATCACCAAGCTGATGACATCTTATGTTATTTACAACGAACTCGATGCGGGTCGCTTGAGCATGGATGACATGGTTACGATCAGCGAAAAGGCGTGGCGCATGGGCGGTTCACGCATGTATGTTGAAGTCGACAAGCAGGTCAGCGTGCATGATCTGATGAAAGGGCTGATCATACAGTCGGGTAATGATGCGACCGTCGCGCTGGCTGAGCATATCGCCGGTACCGAGCGTGCATTCGTCGATTTGATGAATCAGTATGCCGCCAAAATGGGTATGACCAATACGTATTTTGTAAACAGTACCGGCTGGCCGGCAGAAGGCCACCTGACTTCGGCAAGGGATATATCGAAGCTGGCGCTGGCTGTGATCCAGGAGTTTCCGGAACATTACGCCTGGTATAAGGAGAAAGTGTTCACCTATAACAATATCAAGCAATACAACCGCAACAAGCTGTTGTGGAGTGATGACAGCGTTGACGGTATAAAGACAGGGCATACAGAATCTGCAGGCTATTGCCTGGTGGCCTCCGCGGTGCGCTCGGATATGCGGCTGATATCTGTCGTGCTCAACACGGACAGCGAGAAATCAAGAGCCAGTGTGAGCCAGTCGTTATTGAATTATGGTTTCCGCTTCTTCGAAACGCACAAGCTGTATGCCGCAGGTGAGATTCTTAATCGTTCACGCGTATGGAAAGGTGACAGCGAGAAAGTTTCACTGGGCCTGCTGAAAGATCTTTATATCACTATACCGCGCGGTTCGTACGGGCAGCTGGAAGCGGTAATGGATGTCGATGCCAACATTGTGGCGCCCCTGGATAAGGGTTCGCAGCATGGCGCGGTACGTGTCAATCTTGCCGAAGAAGAAATGCTGCAAACGCCCCTGGTTGCGCTCGAATCAGTCGGTGAAGGCAGTATGTTCCAGATAGCAAAAGATCATATCCTGCAGCTGTTCAATTAACACCGAACTGCACTCCATACCCGTAAGCATCGTTAGTGGCAGCTTCAGAACCCATCGTATATATCAATGGTGAATACTTGCCGCAGTCGCAGGCAACTGTTTCAGTGCTTGATCGCGGTTTTCTTTTCGGTGACGGTGTGTACGAAGTCATACCCGTGTTCGCCGGCAAGCCATTGCGTTTAACTGAGCACCTCGATCGCCTGCAGAGAAGTATGCACCGGGTTTCTTTGAAGAACCCGCTGACGCAGCATGAATGGGAAGAAATTTTTCAGGCATTGCTCGAGAGTAATCCCGGCGGTGACCGTTCGATTTATTTGCAGGTCACACGCGGTGCTGCTCCGATACGGGACTTATCATTCAGTGCAGACATCGAGCCGACGGTTTTCGTCATGGTGAATGATATCAAGCCGGTTGATTATGCGAAGCTGGAAAAGGGCATCGAGGCAATTACCGTCGATGATTTCCGCTGGAAAGCCTGCGACATTAAATCAGTCTCGCTGATTGCCAATGTGATGATTCGACTGAGCGCTAACGAGCAGAATGTGGTGGATGCGATAATGGTGCGCGGCGGGCTTGTTACCGAGGGTACTGCAAGCAATATATTTGTGGTTCATGGCGGCATCATCTCGACGCCGCCCAAAAGCGATTGCCTGCTGCCGGGTATTACACGAGACCTGGTGATTGAACTGGCACTGGCGAATGGCTTAACGGTGGAAGAGCGTGATATTAAACAGGGTGAGCTTGAAACGGCTGACGAGATCTGGCTGACGAGTTCGACGCGCGAGATTGCCCCCGTTGTTAAGCTTGATAACCGGGTCGTTGGTGACGGTGTTGCCGGAGTGTACTGGAAAAAGATCATCGCGCTATACCAGGACTACAAGCAGGAGTTAAGGAATGGCTGATTCAACGCCGGAAGACGAAGAGAGCCCGCTCAAGTTCCCCTGCGAGTTTCCAATCAAGGCCATGGGCAGGGCAACGCCCGAGCTGGAGATCGCCGTGCTCGAAATAATGCACCGACACGTACCTGATCTCGGTGAAGGTGCAGTAAGGACGCGTGAAAGTCGCAACGGCAACTACGTGTCAATCACGGTAACGATACAGGCAAGGAGCCGTGGCCAGCTCGATGCAATATACATGGAGCTCACGTCCTGTGAGCATATTGTTTTTGCCATCTAACTGGCCTTATATTTAAAGAAGCATGACGTTAATCGTTCGTGAACTTGGCCTGCAGCCCTACGAGCAGGTGTGGCAGGACATGCAGCTGTTTACCGACCAGCGCAGCGAGACAACGGCTGATGAATTGTGGCTGCTACAGCACTCGCCGGTGTATACGCTGGGAAAAAATGGCAAGCCCGATCACATACTCGATGCTCAGCATATCCCGGTGATAAAGTCCGACCGCGGCGGACAGGTGACCTATCATGGCCCGGGCCAGGTTATTGTCTATACACTGCTCGATTTAAACCGCAGACATATCGGTGTGCGTGAACTGGTGACGCGTATTGAAAACAGCGTGATTGAACTGCTCGAAGACTACGACATCCGTGCAAATGCCAGAAGAGACGCGCCGGGCGTCTATGTTGATGGCAGAAAAATCGCTGCACTCGGTTTGCGCGTTCGCAAGGGCCGCAGCTTTCACGGACTGGCGCTGAATGTGGACATGGATCTCGAGCCTTTTTCGAGAATAAATCCCTGCGGCTATCAGGGTCTGGAGGTCACGCAGCTGTCTGAGCTGGCTGATGTGGTGGATTTCAACGAAGTGCAGAAGCGCTTGCTTTCTCATCTGCAGTACCAGTTACTGTAGAATATGCCCATGTCACAGAATTCAGACCAGAAACCCGGCGGCACGGCCAGGTCCTATCGTGCCGAGCAGGGCGTCAAGCACAAAGGTGCTGAAAAAGTTGCGCGCATACCGGTAAAGGTGGAGCAGGGTGTTGAGCGCTTGCGCAAGCCCGCCTGGATTCGCGCAAAGTCGCCGTTTCACCCGAATGTCAAAAAGCTGAAAGCTGTATTGCGTGAACAGAAGCTTCATACCGTGTGTGAAGAAGCTGCCTGCCCGAACCTGGGTGAGTGTTTCGGTAAAGGCACGGCCACATTTATGATCATGGGTGATATCTGCACCCGTCGCTGCCCGTTTTGCGATGTCGGCCACGGTCGCCCGCTTCCTCTTGATAAAGACGAGCCGGCCAAGCTGGCTGATACTATCAGGGCCATGGGCTTGAGTTATGTTGTGATAACTTCGGTTGACCGCGATGACCTGCGTGATGGAGGCGCGTCGCATTTTGTTGAATGTATCGAACGCGTTCGCAATGAGAATCCGGGCATAGAGATTGAAATACTGGTGCCGGACTTTCGCGGCCGCATGGATATCGCACTTGAGGTCATGCATAACCATCCGCCCGATGTTTTTAATCATAACCTTGAAACGGTTCCCCGTTTATACAAACAATGCAGGCCCGGTTCTGATTACCAGTGGTCACTCGATCTGTTGAAGAAATTCAAACAGGCGCAGCCGGACGTGTCGACAAAATCAGGCCTGATGCTGGGTCTTGGTGAAGAGATTGATGAAGTCATTGAAGTGATGCGTGATATGCGCAATCACGATGTGGAAATGCTCACGCTTGGTCAATACCTGCAGCCCAGCGAGCATCACCTTGCAGTGGAGCGCTTTGTTACACCCGATGAGTTCGATGCGCTCTATCGTACGGCCATGGAGATGGGCTTCAAGCACGTGGCCAGTGGGCCTATGGTGAGATCGTCGTATCACGCGGACCTGCAGGCCCACGGCGAGTTTTGAACAAAGCAACTCATGAGTAGATAACAATATGAAATATTTTTTTAAAGCTATTCGTTTAATTCTGCAGCCAGTCATTCTATTCATTGACCGGGTAACGCGACCTTCATGGCCGAAGCGCAGCGAGGAAGAGCAGAAATCGATCGATGAGAAAACATCAAACCTGGCGCTGTACCAGTTTTATGCGTGCCCGTTCTGCATCACCACGCGTCGAGCCATGCGCAGGCTGGGTTTGAATATAGAAATACGCGATGCGCAGAATGATCCGAAGTGGGAGCAGGAGCTGGTCGAACAGGGTGGTAAACGCCAGGTGCCTTGCCTGCGAATCAGCACTGAAGACGGCAAGGTAGAATGGCTGTATGAATCCAGAGACATCAAGCACTACCTCGAACAGCAGTACGGCGATACTGCCTGAATTGCTATAAGCAAGTATTAGAAAAAATTATTTACCGCAGAGGCGCAGAGAACGCAGAGGTTTTTTAATGTGATAGAAACCTGTAGGAGCGGCTTTAGCCTCGAATTAAGCCACGGATACCCATGCAGCTGTTCGCGGCTAAAGCCGTTCCTACGTTAATTAACCTCTGCGTTCTCTGCGCCTCTGCGGTTAACAATAAAAAAATTCCGGGTTCCTGATTGCGCGGGAATGACGAGTCGCTGGGGGTGGATTCATGTCCCATACACTAGCCGCGGACCATTATTTTTTGCGGGATGTTTGACCTTAACGGCCCATGGCCAGTCGCAACAGGCCGGCCACGCTGACTGCATCGGTTATTTCGCCTTCGATGACGAGCTGGATGGCATCCCCGAGTGGCAGTTTCATCAACTGCAAATCCTCGGTTTCCTCGAACTCGGTTTCTCCCTCGGTGAGGCCGGTAGCGACATAAACGATACCGCGTTCATCGGTGACCGAGTTCGTTGTATGCAAATGCATCAGTGTTTGCCAGTGATAGGCGTTTAAACCGGTTTCCTCCCTGAGTTCGCGTTTCGCCGATTCCAGCGGGTCGATATGCAGCGGACCGCCGCCCATCGGTATTTCCCACGAGTAGCAATCGGGAACGTAACGGTACTGGCCAACCAGCCAGGTATTGTCGTGCTCATCCAGCGGGATGACGCCTATGGCGATATTCTTGAACAGGATTTTTCCATAGTGAGACAGGCCGCCGCCCGGATTGATCACATCGTCTTCATCAAGGCAGAACCACGGGTTTTCATAAATCCGCCTGTTGCTTTGCTGCTTCCATGGATTGGGCTGTGTTTTCAGTCTGGGTGCTGCCGGTTTCATCACGGTTACCTCAATAGTCTGCGTTTGATGTTGCTGCGGCCTTTTATCTGGCTGCTTTCGGGCAGCGGTGCTTCGCGGCTCCGGGCACTGGTTGCTGCTGCGCCCTCATCCTGCCTGATTGCATGCAGGTGGATGCCGATATTGTTAGTCGCCAGGGCGATATCGTAATCCGTCTGCAGTTTCATCCAGTAGGCGGGTTCATTGTTAAAGTACCTGGCAAGGCGTACAGCGGTGTCGGCGGTAATGGCGCGCTTGCCGAGGACGATTTCGTTGATGCGGCGGGGAGGAACCTCGATAGCACGTGCAAGCCGGTTCTGGCTCAGGTTTCCGGGCTGCAGAAACTGCGCGTACAGGGTTTTTCCGGGGTGGTGCCATGCCATGTGCCAACTATAACGAAATTCGTTATATAACGCAATTCGTTATAGTTGGCAGTGGCGAGGTACTAGGTACGAGGTACGAGGTACTAGGAACTAGGGACTAGGAACTAGGGGCTAGGGACTAGGGACCATAAAATATCTGTGTTTATCTGCGTTCATCCGTGGACTTAATAAACCCTTGTCCGGCTTGTAATAGGTCCAGATGTTCTTCTATAATGAGAACATTATGAGAACAATTAATCCGACCCCCGATCTGACCGATAATCAGCGCAAGGTGCTCGACTTCATCCAGCGCTTCATTGCGATTTACACCGTGCCGCCCAAGCTGCAGGAAGTTGCCGAGGGTATTGGTATTTCCTCGCGCGGCGTCGCACACCGCTATGTGCAGGCACTGGTAGAGGCCGGCTATATTGAAACTGACAGCGGCAAGCACCGTGGTATTCGCCTGCTCAAATCGAACCCGTACCGTCCTGAGTCCAGGCTGCCGCTGCTGGGGGAAATTGCAGCCGGCAAACCGATCGAGGCTATTCCGGGGCAGGATGAAATCGATCTCAGCGAATTTTTTGGGCGCAACAATTTTGCGGTTCAGGTGAAAGGTGACTCGATGATCGATGCCGGTATCCTCGATGGCGACACCGTGATCATCGAATTTCGTGAAACCGCTGAAGACGGCGATATCGTTGTTGCCCTGATCGACGAAAGCGAAACCACGTTGAAACGCTTCAAACGCAGCCAGCGCGGCAAGTACATCAAGCTGATACCGGAAAACAGCGAAATGGAACCGATGGTGTACGAAGCCGAACGCGTGCGTATACAGGGCGTGCTGATCGGGCAGTTGCGCAAGTACTGAGAGATTTATTTAACCGCAGAGACGCAGAGTACGCAGAGGCTGGTTAATGCAGGAGCGGCTTCAGCCGCGAACAACTGCATGGGTATCCGGGACTGAATTCGCGGCTGAAGCCGCTCCCACAGGTTTTTATCACAACAAGTAACCTCTGCGTGCTCTGCGCCTCTGCGGTGAGTAGAGAAACCCGTGTTCTGGCCTGTACAGCAGTGACGAGGTATTAATCATGAATGTCTGTCCCGTTTACTGGCCGCGTGCGATTGCGCTGATCGATATGAATGCTTTTTTTGCATCGGTCGATCAGCGTGATTTTCCATCACTGCTGGGTCAGCCGGTGGCGATTACCAACGGTCTGCGCGGCAGTTGCGTGATTACCAGCTCCTACGAGGCGCGGGCGAAGGGTGTGCGCACAGGTATGCGTTTACCGGAGGCGCGCAGGTTATGCCCGAACCTGGTGCAGCGCCCGGCACGCCCGGAGGTCTATGCGCGCGTTTCCACCAATATCATGCAGGCGCTGCACGAAGTATGTCCTGACATGGAAGTGTTTTCTGTTGATGAAGCCTTTATCGACATCACGCCCTGCCAGCGCTTATACGGCTCGCCGGTGCGCACGGCGCGTTTGCTGAAGCAGGCGGTGTACCGCGCTTCCGGCTTGCTGTGTTCCATCGGTGTCAGCGGTGACAAGACCACGGCCAAGTTCGCCGCCAAGCTCAACAAGCCTGACGGGTTTACCGTGATTCCACCGTGGGAAGCGAAGGAGCGCCTGCGTGATGTGCCGGTGACCGAGCTCTGCGGCATCGCCGAAGGCATCGGCCGTTTCCTGGCCGACTTTGGCGTGAAGCGTTGCGGCGACATGGAAAAACTGCCGATCAGCATCCTCGCGCGGCGCTTCGGCAATCCCGGCCGCCGTATCTGGTATATGTGCCAGGGTGCGGATCCTGATCCGTTGCACCCGGATGTGGCGGCACCCAAGTCCATCGGTCATGGCAAGGTGATGCCGCCGGGCACGCGCTCGCGTGACGTGGTGCTGACCTATTTGCAGCATATGTGCAGCAAGGTGGGCGCGCGTTTGCGCCGCCATGATCTTGAAGCGCGCACGTTCTGGGTCGGCCTGCGCCTGCACTATGGCTGGGTCGGCGGCAAGGTGCGGCTGCCGACTTTCAGTAATGACCACCGCAAGATCTACACCTACTGCCGGCAAACACTGGAACTGGCCTGGCAGGGTGAAGGCGCGCGCCAGATACAGGTCACCGCGCTGGACCCGCAGCCGGAATCGACGCAGCTGGACATGTTTGCCGATGATCCTGAAAAACAGTTACAGGACAGAATGCTGCACAAGGCCATGGACAGCATCAACCAGCGTTATGGTGAGTTCACGTTATCACCGGCCCGCTTGCTCAATCGTTCAGATATGCCCAACGTGATCGCGCCGGCATGGAAACCGGACGGGCACCGGCAGACGATATGAATAATTGAAGCCAGTCGTGTATATTCAAGCTAAAGAGGCAATAAAAATAAGAACTATGGCGTATACCATATCGGTGAGGTATAGGCTCTTTCCTGCTGACTCGCGGGTACATCTTCAGGTAAATCTACGCCAAAAAACGCCGCGTCGTAAGTAGTCCAGCGCGGTGTCGGTATTTCCAGCACACGTACATAGTAGAATGCGCGCTGTTCCGGATCGAAAGCCGGATCTTTCCAGTACCCCATCAACAGGGCGTCACCGATACTGTTCGTGTAAGTCGCCTTCTCGACGTTGACCGTATTTCCAACTGGCTTTTCACAACGGTAATCCTTGCTGATAGCACGATCATCGGAGCACACCACATCGAATACCTGCTCGTGGATCTCGCCCTGGCTATCCAGCCAGCCCTTGACGATCTGTATGCGATCAAGATTAGCGCCGTCAACATCACGCAAAGCCCGGATAACGAAGCCAGGCGATTGGTCTTTCGCTGCCTTACTGAGATCACCGCCCATGGGCACGCCACGCTCATATCCTGTTCTGGCAAAATCGGGGCGTTGAACATCCTCCTCTGTAAAATCCCAGCCTGCAAATACGCGTACTGTCATGCGGGTACCTGTGGTGGCATAGACTTCCTTGCGCTGCATGGCATCGAACAGCGCTTCTCGGGTATTTTCTATAGCCCACACCCCGGCGAGGCCAGCAGCCAGAGACTTGTAATGACGAACAGTATAATCCCTGCCTTCGGGATCTGGCAGATAGCCCGTAATCTTGTCTTCAAAGCGGGGCGGCTTGGCTGATGGCTCCACGGGTGTGGCTTTACCGAAGAAGTTGTTTTCTTCTGTAGTTGCCAAAGAAGTATGTGAGTCGGTTGAGCCGACCATACCGAACTTGAACGGGTTGACGCCGAGTTTTTGCTCGTACCTGAGGCCTCGCTTTAGCGCTTCACGTGCATATTCATTATTAATCATGCCGGGCTCCTTGGCGCTACCAAAACTGCCCTTGTCCCAGGTGCCATAATCCGCAAACTCATCATTGGGCGACAACAAGGGATGTGTTTCGCTATCGCCCTTGATCTGGGTGACCTCGTATAACGGCTCCCAGCGAATACGGCGGAGCGCATAGTCACGATCGAGTGGCTGCTTGTCGGTCAAGGTGATATCGTCAAACATCAGGCCATTGGACAGGTTGCCATTGTGCGCAATGGCCAGCACCTTGCCGCCGGTTTTGTTTTCATAGGCCTGCATCCACTCCCACAAGTCTTCCGGATCGGTGGAATCATAGTTACTGAATGGCAGCACCGAGTCGGCTTTGGCTTTGCCATCGCGAAACAGCACATTTCGATGCAGATTGTTGCCAGCAGGACTGGCTGTCCACTCGAAGCCGATTATCGCAGAGAAAGCACCGGGCTGATTATACTGCTCGGCATATGTTGTTATTCGTTCCCACATGCTGCGTTCTACGGCCTTGTCCGCCAGGGGATCGTCGCCAGCGCCCATTTTTTCACCCCATGCCGAGTAAGCGTCGTATCCCTTACCCGCCTTGACTATATCATGCACCTTCTTACCCCAGGGTATGCGTAACAGGTCCGGGTTGGACTCGGCGATCATCGGTGCCAGCCCAAGGTTTTCGGCGTGGTCTGCAACCACGAGAAAATCCAGCGGCCGTACCAACTTGGCCCTGACACCGGTGCTGGAAACCACTTCTTCTCCGCGTGCGAACCGGTAAGCAGTATCGGGCGCGAGGCGATTGCCAATCATGCCGGCATCTGTGGAATAGGAGGTATGCAGGTGAGTGTCACCCCAAAATACACGTTGCGGGTAACCTTGATCCAGATGCGGTGAATATTCTCTCTTACCAATAGTCACTTCATTGGCATCAATGGCAATGCCGCCATATTTTTCTTCAGCTGCAAATGTATTACTAGCAGTAGCAAGTACAGTACCTGCAGTTATTGCAAAGACAAATGAGCATATGCGTTCATTCATGATTTACCATCCTCAGCCTTACTTTAGTAACTAAATTACACTCGCATTGATTGTATTGTAACAAAAAGAACAAAGGGGTCAGAGTCGATTGAAATATCTGTTAAGGATCAAACGACTATGACCCTTTTGGTCTAATTTATTCATTACCAGCGCCATTTTTAGCGTGGCCTGAAATCCTGATAAATAAAAAAGCCCGCTAGAAAGCGGGCTTCTGGTGCGTGAACGCAGTGTGTTTTATCTAAGCTCCAACCATACCCGGCCACGAGCCTGGTAGCTTGCTGTGTCGCTAGCTGATCCACCATCACCGCTGCAGGTCAGGGTGAATGTAACCGCGCTATTGATCACGATGGACTGCGAGCCGGCGGTCGGTTTTGCACCCAGCCAGTCGCCTGATGCGAAACAACTGCTGGCGTCCGTTGATGACCAGCTTAATGTTACTGTACCGCCTCGTTTCACTGTGGATGGAGCTGCTGTCAGGTTAACAGTCGGTTCGTTTGCAACAGGAGGCTGATTGACTGTTACCGTCACGGTGTCACTGGCACTGCCGCCGGGACCGGTGCAGGTAAGGGTGTAGGTGTAAGTCGAGGCCGTAACGGGTTCGATGATTACAGAACCGGCGGTGCTGCGAGAGCCGGTCCAGTCGCCGTTGGCCATGCAACTGGTGGCATCAGTTGAAGTCCAGCTCAAGGTTGCTGTCGCGCCCAGTTCAATGACTGTGGGGGCTGCAGACAGGTTCACAACCGGTGCAGGCGGTGGTGTGCCGCCGCCATCACTGATAACAGTTGTTTGTGCGCTGGCAACCTGTTCGTGTTTCAGGCTTTGCGCATCATAAAGTGTCTTGAAAGTCTGCACCTGCGGCAGGTGATCTTCACGATACAGGTCCTGCAGGAAACCGTGTGCGATGGTCTGATAATTTAAAGATACGCTGACATCGAGTTCACCCGCAACAGCAACATCGAAGCGATAGGTAATTTCATCGCTTCCCAGGTTGAAGTCCGTGTCATCGTATGCATTTCCCAGTACGGCGACATCTTCCGGTATGTTGTTTAACTTGTTAAAACCTTTCGGTGTCAATCTGTTGTCTTTTATGTAGCGGGCACCACGAAGCAGGGTATAGGTGATGTTGCCTTCTGTATCAACCATCACCGGCTCGTAGATCTGCACCTGGTCGGCCGAGCTAATCAGGTTGTAATGCGGTTCATATACGGCCTGATTGGAATCATTATCGGCACCGGTGATGGAGCCATCAGCATTAATCCTGCCCGATTCGAATACAATATTATTGTTGCTGTCAGTTACCTTGAAGTTGAGCCACATGCGGCGCGAAGGATAAGCCGTGGGTGCTTTGTGCCCTGAATTATTCTGCACTTTTACGCGTGCTTCCAGCGTGCCGTTGTTCACCGAAGCTGACACGATCTCTACACTTGCGGCGCTTTGCAGCATGGCGCGGGCACGGTCGATGCCCAGGTCCATATTGGAGCTGGTGACGCCCAGTTGTGCTGCATTGTCGCGCAGCATGGTCAACATTGTCGTGTTGGCGCCCACCAGTTCATGTTTTGCAAAGCCGTCTTTGGTATCCAGCCACCTGGGACGATTGGAGACTTTTGATGTGGTTTCCGGCATATGGCAATCCTGGCAGCTCTGCGGATTGCTGCCGGCGTCATCAAAAATAGACTGTTGCCATTCGGTATAAGGCATCTGTTCAGGGAATCCTGCTCCTGTAGTTACGATATTGCCTTGATCATCAACAAACGGGGTTTTCAGATTATGGCAGGTGGCACACATCGCCGAGTCCGAAACATGCGCGCTGTAGGTCGGCGTGTAACCTGTGTTGTTGATCATTGGCTGGCCAAAGATATCAACATACTGCCCATAAATGGTTTTCGTGTTGTTAATGCTGTAGTGGCCGGAAAAGCCATCCGGCGTTCCCAGGTTGCCATCATCTGCGATCTGATGGCATATGGTACAACTGACACCGTTCATGCCGGCATCGTACAGGGCGTGATTGGGATTCAGAATGCCATTGGCTCCGAACAGGCTTATATCGCCGCCTTGCACTTTGGTTATTTCGTAATTTGCCATCGGTGCATGACACTTCGTGCATGTGTCATTGATTGTTGCCGCAAGATGCGGATTTCGCTCTAATTCTGTTGCAACCTTGGCCTGCCAGAATGGGTCCTTGGTTGCATTTGCCATCATGGACGTTCCCCAGTCCCGGGCAAGGGATACGTTTTCTCCGGATGTGTCTGTGAGGCCGTCGTGGCAGGTAGCGCAATTACCCGAGCCGGAAAAATGTGAAGTGGTGAAGTTGGTGTTTTCAGCGTAAGTGGTAAAGGAAAACAGGAAAAGCAGCATCATTATTGATGCTCGAAACAGTTGGTTAATCATCTAGTACCTCTGGTGGATTTTTTTGTTGTTAAAGACAACTGGCCTGTAACTTCATTATTAAGTGGTAAATTTATTGAACAGGCTTTTTTGTCTGTTAATTTATATATTGCGTGATAAGTTAATACCAACCATTTGTTCGTTCATTTTCGTTGATTTCGCTCAAATGAATTATTCTTTACCAAATCAACAAGATACAATGTGAAAGATGCAGAATGAAGTTGGTGATTAATATCTGGCTGGCGAAAGAAGCTTGAGGTTTGATCCGGGTTCAGGGTTAATGTCGGGCAGTAAGGGTATGCAACACGGCCTGTTCCGATATTTCAATTCATCGGTACGCAAGCAGCTTCAAAATGTGTTCGCATTGATAATTGTCAATTTTAGAAAAATGCAAAACCTGGAAGGTTTCAAGGTGTTTTGCTGATTCAGGCATGTTTATCGTGGGATGTAAGTGGTCATTAAAATATTTCCACGGATGAACGCAGATGTTAAACATGTTATTTGCGGACCATTGTTCTTTTTCTGAATTGTACACAAGGGCGCTGGACTCCGGCTTCCGCAGGAGTGACATAAAACTGTCTGTGTTTATCTGCGTTCATCCGTGGACGAATAGCAGGCCAATTAAACTTTCGATGCCTTACCTTTTTGGAATGTAGATGTCAGTCACTGTGCCTTCTGCGACTTCGGCGGCGAAGTTGAAGGTTTCAGACAGTGTCGGGTGCGGATGCACGGTCAGGGCGATGTCTTCGACATCGGCGCCCATTTCCAGTGCAAGTACGGCTTCGGCGATCAGTTCACCGGCATTGGTTCCAACCATGCCGGCGCCGATAATCCTGTGGCTGTCTTTGTCGAACAATACCTTGGTCAGGCCTTCATTGCGGCCGATACTGAGTGAACGGCCACTTGCCGCCCACGGGAACACGCCTTTGGTATATTCAATGCCTTCGGCTTTGGCCTGCTCTTCGGTGATGCCCATCCATGCAATTTCCGGGTCTGTGTAGGCTACCGATGGAATGGTCCTGGCATCGAAGCAGGATTTCATGCCGCTGATGACTTCCGCCGCGGTTTTGCCTTCGTGCGTGGCCTTATGCGCCAGCATCGGCTGGCCGACGATGTCGCCGATAGCGTATATGTTGGCAACATTCGTTTTCTGCTGTTTATCGACAGGAATAAAACCGCGTTCATCGACGATGATGCCGGCATTCTCTGCGCCAATGTCCCTGCCATTGGGGCTGCGCCCGACGGCGAGCAGGACACGGTCAAAGGTGTCGGTTTCCGGTACGCCTTTACCTTCGAAGCTGACCTTGAGGCCGCCCTTTAGTGCCTTGATCTCGGTGACCCTGGCGTTCAGCCAGATGTTCTCGTAGCGTTTCGCCACGCGTTTTTGCAGCGGGCGGACCAGGTCGCGGTCGCATCCGGGGATCAGGTCGGGCGAGAGTTCGACAATCGATACACTGGAACCGAGCGCATCATATACCGTGGCCATTTCCAGGCCGATGATGCCGCCGCCGATAACGAGCAGTCGCCTGGGGATATCGGCCAGTTCAAGCGCGCCGGTAGAATCCATCAGTCGATCATCGTCATAGGGGAGGCCGGGGATGCGCATGACTTTTGAGCCTGCCGCGATAATGGCATTGTCAAAAGATATGGTTGCGGTTCCGTCCTTACCGGTCACTTCGATGGTTTTCGGCGAAGTAAATTTGCCGACTCCGGTGACGACTTGCACCTTGCGCTGCTTTGCCAGTCCGGCAAGACCACCCGTTAGCTGTCCGATAACCTTGTTCTTGAAAGCGGCGAGCTTGCTGATGTCTATTTTAGGCTGGCCAAAGGTGACGCCATGCGCAGACATCTCTTCCGCTTCGTTGATGATCTGCGCCGTATGCAGTAATGCCTTGGAAGGTATGCAACCCACGTTGAGACAAACGCCGCCTATGGTGTCGTATTTTTCTATAAGGATGACCTGCTTGCCCAGGTCGGCAGCACGGAAGGCGGCGGTATAACCGCCCGGGCCTGAACCCAGTACAACGACTTCGGCGTGCATATCGCTGCTGCCCGCGGCTGCGGTTTTTGCGGCAGGTGCAGGGGTTGTCTCGCTTTTGGTTGATGCTGCAGCCGGGACGGGTTTTTCTTCAGTTGCTTCAGTTGCTTCAGTTGCTTCAGTTGATAGGGCTTCTGTAGCTGACAGTTCCATGGTGAGAATGACGTCACCCTCGGAAACCTTGTCATTCACTTTCACCAGCACTTCCTTGACAGTGCCGGCCTGCGGCGAAGGAATTTCGATGGTGGCCTTGTCAGACTCGAGTGTGATCAATGCATCTTCTGCTGCAATTTGATCGCCAGGTGCAACCAGTACTTCAATGATGTCGACGTTAGTGAAATCGCCGATGTCAGGGACTTCAACTTTTACTATTTTGCTCATAATTAATTTTTATCCGCTAATAAACGCAAATGCACGCAAATGTAACTGACAAATCCTGGACCAAAACCGTATTCATGTTTGAACCAACAAAGAAACATTCGCGTTTATTTGCGTTCATTTGCGGACTTGTAGATTCAATCTGTCTTATAACAGCAGTCGCCGTGTGTCCGACAGCACCTTGTTCAGGAACGAGGTAAAGCGCGCACCATCGGCACCATCGATAACACGGTGATCATATGAAAGCGATAACGGCAGAATCAGGCGTGGTACAAACTCACCGTCTTTATAGACCGGCTTCATTTGTGCACGCGAGACACCCAGTATTGCAACTTCAGGCGCATTCACGATCGGTGTAAACGCAGTACCACCGATACCGCCCAGGCTGGAGATGCTGATGCAGCCACCGGACATGTCGGCAGGTGACAGTTTCCTGTCTCGCGCCTTGATGCTGGTTTCGATCAATTCATTAGCAAGTTCGATCAGCGACTTGCGATCACAGTCGCGAATAACCGGAACCACGAGGCCATCGGGTGTATCGACCGCGACACCGATATGGATGTATTTTTTCAGCACCAGGTTTTCACCGGTTGCATCCAGCGAAGAGTTGAAGCGCGGGTATTCTTTCAGCGCGGAAACCAGTGCTTTCATCAGGAAGGCGAGTACGGTGACGCGTATGCCTTCATTTTTGTGTTCTTCGTTGAGCTGCTTGCGGAATTTTTCCAGTTCGGTGATATCAGCCTCATCAAACTGGGTGACATGCGGCACGGTGACCCAGTTGCGGTGCAGGAACTGGCCGGTCAGCTTGTTTATCTTGGTCAGCGGTTGTGTTTCGATATTACCAAACTGACTGAAATCGATTTCCGGCATGGGTGCAACGCCAAGGCCGCCGGCATTGCCTGATGTCAGTGCCTTTTTCACAAAGGCCTTGATGTCGTCTTTCAGGATGCGGCCCTTGTTGCCGCTGCCGGTGATTTGTGCCAGGTCGGCACCGAGTTCGCGGGCAAATTTACGGACCGAAGGGCTGGCGTATGCCTTGCGGAAGCCGGCTTCATCGATCGGGGTTGGGGCAACCGGTGGCGGCCTGTGCGAGGTGACTTGAGCCTGGGCCGGAGCGGGTGCTGCCGTTTTTTCAGGCGCTGCTGCAGCTGCCGGAGCTGGCTGTTCGGGTTCACCGGCCTTTGCTTCAGCTACAGGCGCGGCTTCGGTCGCGGAAACTTCCAGGGTGACCAGCAGGTCGCCCTGGGATACCTTGTCACCGATGCTGACTTTTATTTCTTTAACGGTGCCGGCATCGGGTGAAGGGATCTCCATTGCCGCCTTGTCGGACTCGAGTGAAACCAGCGGGTCCTCGACACTGATGGTATCGCCTGGCGACACCATGATCTCGATGACTTCTACGCCCTCGAAGTCGCCAATATCAGGAACAAGAATGTCTTTTACATCTGCCATTGTCTGTTTCCTGTTATGCCATTAGCGGGTTTGGTTTAGTGATGCGGATACCATACTTCTTGATAGCTTCCTTGACTCTGGAGGCGGGAATGGTGCCTTCATCAGACAGTGTTTTCAATGTGGCCACGGTGACATAATCGCTGTTGACCTCGAAGTGCTTGCGCAGCTGCCTGCGTGTATCCGAGCGGCCAAAGCCGTCTGTCCCCAGAACGGTGTATGTTGCGGGTACAAAATTACGGATCTGTTCTGCAACATTGCGCACGTAATCGGATGATGAAATAACAGGGCCTTCGCAGCCCTGCAACTGCTGTTCTACGTAGCTGACGCGGGCTTTCTTTTCAGGATTGAGCATGTTCCAGCGTTCGCAATCGCGTGCTTCGCGCGCCAGTTCGTTATAGCTGGTCACGCTCCAGACGTCTGCACTAACACCCCAGTCGTTCTTCAGTTTTTCTGCGGCATCGATGACTTCACGCAGAATCGTGCCGCTGCCGAACAGTTGCACTTTGGGCTCGCCTTTTGTGGCGCTATCTTCACTGAAGCGGTACATACCATTAACGATGCCCTTTTCAACGCCTTTCGGCATTGCCGGTTGAACGTAGTTTTCGTTCATCGCTGTGACGTAGTAATAGACGTTTTCCTGGTCATGCATCATGCGGCGCATGCCGTCATGAATGATGACTGCCAACTCGTAGGCAAAACAGGGGTCGTAGGCGATACAGTTGGGGATCGTGGATGCGATCAGCAGGCCGTGGCCATCCTGGTGCTGCAGGCCTTCACCGGCCAGCGTGGTACGACCTGCGGTGCCGCCTATCAGGAAGCCGCGTGCCTGCATATCACCGGCCGCCCATGCCAGGTCGCCAATACGCTGGAAACCGAACATGGAGTAATAAACGTAGAATGGAATCATGTTGACGCCATGCGAACTGTAGGCCGTTGCGGCCGCGATCCAGGATGACATTGCGCCGGCCTCGTTAATGCCTTCTTCCAGGATCTGGCCGCTCTTGTCTTCCTTGTAAAACATGACCTGTTCCCTGTCCTGTGGCTCATACAGCTGACCCACTGAAGAATAGATGCCGAGCTGGCGGAACATGCCTTCCATGCCGAAGGTGCGGGCTTCATCGGGCACGATCGGAACCACGTATTTACCGATTTTTTTGTCGCGCGCCAGCGCTGTCAGCATGCGCACGAATGCCATCGTGGTCGACAGTTCGCGTTCGCCGGAGCTTTCCAGCATGGACTTGAAGATATCGAGGCCGGGTATTTCCAGCGGTGCGGCCAGGTGCTGGCGTGTGGGCAGGTAACCACCCAGGGTCTTACGGCGTTCTTTGAGGTACTGTATTTCTTCGCTGTCTTCCGCCGGGCGGTAGTATTCAGCTTTCTCGACCTGTTTCTCGGATAGCGGGATATCGAAACGCTGGCGGAAAGCCTTGAGCGCATTGATGTCCATTTTCTTCTGCGAATGCGTGATGTTCTGGCCTTCACCGGCCAGGCCCATACCGTAGCCTTTTACGGTCTTGGTCAGGATCACGGTTGGCTGGCCGGTATGTTTCATCGCGGCTGCATAGGCGGCATAGACCTTGTGTGGATCGTGGCCGCCACGGTTCAGGCGCCAGATGTCTTCATCCGACATGGTCGCAACCATGGCTTTCAATTCGGGATACTTGCCGAAAAAGTGCTCGCGTACGTAGGCACCATCCTTGGACTTGTAGTTCTGATAATCGCCGTCGACCGCTTCTTCCATGCGTTTGCGCAGCAGGCCGTCTTTGTCCCTCGCGAGCAACGGGTCCCAGTAGCCGCCCCAGATGACCTTGATGACGTTCCAGCCGGCGCCGCGGAACACGGACTCGAGTTCCTGGATGATCTTGCCATTGCCGCGTACCGGGCCATCGAGGCGCTGCAGGTTGCAGTTGATTACGAAAACCAGGTTGTCGAGTTTTTCGCGGCCGCCCAGCGAGATCGCGCCCAGCGACTCGGGTTCGTCCATTTCGCCGTCACCGCAGAATGCCCACACTTTTCTGTTGGTGGTGTTGGCAATCCCCCGGTCCTGCAGGTATTTCATGAAGCGGGCCTGGTATATCGCCATGATCGGACCCAGCCCCATCGATACCGTGGGAAACTGCCAGAAATCCGGCATCAACCAGGGGTGCGGGTAGGATGACAGGCCGTCACCGTCGACTTCCTGGCGGAATTTATCCAGCTGATCCTCGTTAAGGCGGCCTTCGAGATAGGCGCGCGCGTATATACCGGGTGCCGAATGGCCCTGCATAAAAACCAGGTCGCCGCCATGCTCGTGGCTGGGCGCGCGGAAAAAATGATTGAGGCCGACATCGTAGAGTGTGGCTGCCGAAGCGAAGCTGGCGATATGGCCGCCGAGTTCTGAACTTTCCTTGTTGGCGCGCACCACCATGGCCATTGCATTCCAGCGTACCAGCGACTTGATGCGGCGTTCGACCGAGGTGTCACCCGGATGCGCTTCCTGCAGATGCGGTGGAATGGTGTTGAGGTAGGCGGTGACATTGCTGAACGGCAGGTTGGCGCCTGAGCGACGTGCATCGTCGATCAGTTTTTCGAGTATAAAATGTGCGCGTTCCAGACCCTCATTTGCGATAACCGCATCGAGTGCGTCCAGCCATTCCTGCGTTTCCTGGGGGTCTATATCGTGTTGCTCAGTCATGTATCTCTCACATGTTTTGTACAAATCGCCGCACGTTCAGTTTATTTGTCAGCAATTTCTACGAAATTCTTTAGTTTTTATAGTTAACCAGCGGGCTTTTCCGGGCATTTTTCGACGCTTCGATGCTGGCAGGAAGCGGAATTATAGAAGCTAAATGTCGGTTAGTCGAACCTAAAAAGCAGTGAACAGCGGGATATGTGTCATCAAACTAAGTTTCTGTAACTTAACGATTTACTATCCGCGTAAATGAATGTGACTTGTTATTTATCTCTGTTAACTGTTCACGATTCACTATTCACTGATTTCACCCTGTATAATCCCGCCCCTGATAATTTAAACTCGACTGGAGAGCCAGGATGTCTGCCAACAAATCTTCCATTAAAAAAGCCGTGCTTGCCTACTCGGGTGGCCTGGATACCTCTGTGATATTGAAATGGCTGGAAGATACCTATGGTTGTGAAGTGGTGACATTTACCGCTGACATTGGCCAGGGTGAAGAGGTGGAGCCGGCGCGCGCCAAGGCCGAGGCGGCGGGTGTCAAGGAAATCTATATCGAAGACCTGCGCGAAGAATTCGTGCGCGATTACGTGTTCCCGATGTTTCGCGCTAACGCCATCTATGAAGGCGAGTACCTGCTCGGTACCTCGATTGCGCGTCCGCTGATTGCCAAACGCCTGATTGAAATTGCCAATGAAACCGGTGCCGACGCGATCTCTCACGGTGCTACCGGCAAGGGTAACGACCAGGTGCGCTTCGAGCTTGGCGCCTATGCGCTCAAACCGGGTGTACATATCATTGCGCCGTGGCGCGAATGGGACCTGCTGTCTCGTGAAAAATTAATGGCCTATGCAGAACAGCATGGCATCGCTGTTGATTTCAACAAGGGCAAGAAGTCACCGTATTCAATGGATGCGAATTTATTGCACATTTCCTATGAAGGCGGCGTGCTCGAGGATCCATGGGCGGAGCCGGAAGAAGAAATGTGGCGCTGGACCGTGTCACCAGAACGTGCGCCGGACAAGCCGAGCTATATCGAGCTCAGTTACAACAAGGGTGACATCGTTGCCATCGATGGCAATCCAATGACAGCCGCAGAAGTTTTAACACTGCTTAACAAGGTTGCGGGTGAGAACGGCATCGGCCGTCTTGACATGGTTGAGAACCGTTATGTGGGTATGAAGTCACGCGGTTGCTATGAAACGCCGGGTGGCACCATCATGCTCAAGGCGCATCGTGCCATGGAATCATTAACTCTTGATCGCGAAGTTGCACACCTCAAGGATGAACTCATGCCGCGTTATGCCGAACTGGTTTATAACGGTTACTGGTGGAGTCCCGAACGTGAAATGTTGCAGCAGATGATCGATGCCTCGCAGGCAACGGTAAACGGCGATGTCCGACTCAAGCTGTATAAAGGCAATGTCGAAGTCGTTGGCCGCCGGTCCGATGATTCCCTGTTCGATGAAAACATTGCAACCTTTGAAGATGATGCCGGCGCCTATGATCAGAAAGATGCCGAAGGCTTCATCAAGCTCAATGCCCTGCGTCTGCGTATCGCGGCGAATAAAAAACGTTAAACGCAAAGGCGCAGAG
>Ga0209536_100002023_pt1 | contig 33138 bp, 35 predicted proteins | sample DeeMarSeWOR28_12_FD_187461 | JGI IMG/M metagenome (GOLD analysis project Ga0209536, IMG submission 187461) | Marine sediment microbial communities from White Oak River estuary, North Carolina - WOR-2-8_12 (SPAdes) (version 2) | ecosystem: Environmental > Aquatic > Marine > Intertidal zone >... | reverse complement strand
AACAACCGAGGCAGAAGTTTCACCTTTTATTATTCAACTTCATAATAAGTACATTCTTTCACAAATAAAATCAGGATTGATGATAATTGATCAGCATGTTGCCCATGAAAGAATTTTATATGAAAAAGCTTTAGCGAGACTCGATACAAACATTCCGTTTTCACAGCAGTTACTTTTTCCCAAAAAATTAAGGTTGGATCCATCCAGAATTGAATTGTTGAAAGAATTGAACGATTATTTATCAAGAATTGGTTTTCAACTTAAATTTAAAGGGAAGGATAATGTTGTAATTGAAGGTGTTCCGGATGATGTAAAAAAGGGGACAGAAGAAAAGGTGTTGGTTGAAATTTTAGAAGAGTACGTTGCTAATCAAAGGGAGAAAAAATTGGAAGAAAAAGATAACCTCGCAAAATCATACTCTTGTAAAGCTGCAATTAAAGCAGGAGAAATTTTAGAAGAAAAGGAAATGCGTCTATTAATCGATAAATTATTTGCTACCTCAATGCCGTATGTTTGTCCACATGGCAGACCAATTGTAATTAAGATTAACCTTGATGAATTTGACAGAAGGTTTGGCAGAACGTAAATTAAGTATTAACTGAAGCCTAAAGTTTTTCAGAAATTAATTAGTTAGAGGATTTTATTATGGTTGATAAAGAATACCTGAATAAAAAAGCAGAGTATGATGCAAAAGTTAAAAATTTAAAAACGACCGGAATGAAATTTACATCTGTAAGCGGAGAGAAAATGGAAGTTCTGTACGGACCTGATGATATTGAAAATATTAATTATCTGAGTGAGATTGGATTTCCAGGTGAATATCCATTTACAAGAGGTATACATCCCAACAGTTACAGGGGCAAAATCTGGACAATGCGTCAGTTTGCAGGTTTTGGAACTCCGGAGGATACGAATGAACGGTACCATTATCTGTTGAAAAGAGGGCAAACGGGTCTGTCAGTCGCGTATGATCTGCCTACCTTAATGGGATGGGATGCCGACTCTCCTTTAAGTGAAGGGGAAGTTGGGATTTGCGGCGTTGCTGTTTCTTCAATTAAGGATATGGAAATACTTTTTGATAAAATTCCACTCGATAAAGTTTCTACCTCGATGACAATAAATTCACCTGCTGCAATGATTTTTGCTTTTTATCTTGCAGTGGCTCAAGAGCAGGGGGTTGATTTAAAACGCTTACGTGGTACACTTCAAAACGATATTTTAAAAGAATACATAGCACAAAAGGAGTATATCTACCCTCCAAAACCTTCGATGAGAATCATTACTGATATGATAGAATATTGTACAAATGAGGTCCCTCAGTGGAACCCGGTTTCGGTCAGCGGCTATCATATTCGCGAAGCAGGATCAACTGCGGTTCAGGAGCTTGCATACACGCTTGCAGATGGATTTGCTTATATAGAAGCTTGCATTGAAAGAGGTCTGGATGTAGATACATTTGCTCCGAGAATTTCTTTTTTCTTCAATTCGCACCTGGATTTTTTTGAAGAGATAGCAAAATTCCGTGCCGCAAGAAAAATTTACGCTAAAAGAATGAAAGAAAAATACGGTGCAAAAAATCCACGTTCGTGGTGGCTCAGGTTTCATACTCAAACTGCCGGATGTACATTAACTGCACAACAGCCTGAAAACAATATTGTACGAACCGCCTTCCAGGCGCTTGCCGGAGTTTTAGGCGGAACACAGTCCCTGCATACGAATTCGATGGATGAAACTCTTGCTCTTCCAAGTGAAAAAGCTGTAAAAATCGCATTAAGGACACAACAACTGATTGCATACGAAACGGGTGTAATTAACACAGTCGATCCACTTGGCGGAAGTTACTACGTGGAATCCTTGACGGACAAAATGGAAAGGGAAGCAAATAAGATTTTCGAGCAAGTGGATGCGATGGGTGGAGTTATTCCCGCAATTGAAACCGGCTATTTTCAAAAAGAAATTGCGGACGCCGCATACCGATACCAGCAGGAAGTTGAAAGGAAAGAAAAAATAATCGTTGGCATAAATGATTTTGTTGAAGAGGATGAAAAAATTGAAATCCCATTGCTTACTATTTCGCCCGAAGTGGAAATTGCACAAAAGAAAAGACTTGCAGATTTAAAACAGAGCAGAGACGAGGGAGCGGCAGCTGAATCCCTGGCTGAAATAAGATCTGCTGCAGAAAATGGAAACAATCTTATGCCTGTATTTGTAAAGGCTGCACATAATAAAGTTTCATTGGGTGAAATGGTAGGCGAACTGAAGGAAATTTTCGGAACGTACGAAGAAATTGCAGTCTTTTAATGATACTTAAATACCTTCAATTAATCCGAGTTCACCAGTGGATTAAAAACATTTTTGTTTTTGTCCCCATATTGTTTTCTCTTCATATTTTTGAAGAAGATTATCTGCTAGCAACGATCTTTGCATTTCTTGTTTTTTGTCTCGCATCCAGCGCAATTTATGTGATTAACGACCTTGTGGATATAGAGGCAGACCGATCACATCCTTTAAAGAAAAACCGTCCTTTACCTTCGGGTGCTATCAGCAAATCTTCCGCCTTAATTACGGCAGCGTTGCTTTTAGTATCAGTTTTCTGGCTGATCTTTTACTTTAATTATGAATTTATACTGATTGTAGTTTCATTTTTAGTGCTTAATGTTCTCTATTCATTTTTACTAAAGAATATTGTAATACTGGATATATTTTCGATTGCTGCAGGATTTGCTTTAAGAGTACTTGCTGGGGCATTTGTAATACAGGTCCCTATTTCGAGCTGGCTACTGTTAACGACGATGTTTATTTCTTTATTCCTTGGGGTTATGAAAAGGCACTCTGAGCTTTCCATAATCTCGGAAGAGAGCAATACATCCAGCCGTAAAGTACTTGCGCAGTATTCCTTAAATTTCGCCGATCAAATTGCTACCGTTGCAGCTGCGGGGGTAATTATTTGCTATGCGCTTTACAGCGTTGCACCGAGAACTATATCTGTTTTTGGTACTGAAGGATTGATCTATACCACTCCTTTTGTCGTTTTTGGAATTTTCAGGTATATGTACTTAGAATATATGAGCAAAAAGGGGGAAAACACTACTCGCATTATGGCAACTGATATTCCGATGATTGTGACTGTTATCCTTTATATTATAGCTACGGTTTTAATTATTTATAAAATTATATAGAAATGGATATCGAACTTATTTATTTGCTGATACTATTAGTAATGAGCGGATTCTTTTCCGGAACGGAATTAGCTTATGTTGTCGCAAATAAGCTTAAAATAGAAGTGCGGGCCCGTAAGAAAAATTTTGCGGCATTACATGCTCAATTTTTCGTTGAACATCCCCAAACTTTCTTTTCAACTATTCTCATCGGTAATAATATTGTTAACATCGCACTGGCATCCCTCAGTGCGGTTTTTTTAGTTACACTTTTTGGATGGGGTGAAATTACAATATTAACCGTCTCGACTGTTATAATTCTAATCTTCGGAGAAATTATTCCAAAATACTTCTCACGTGAATTAGCTGATAGAGTTATTTTAGTCTCAGCAATCCCCTTAAGATTTTTTTCTTATCTGATGTATCCATTTGTACTTTTGGCTTCAACATTTTCTGAAAAATTAACAAAAGCTGCCAGCCAGAAATCTGATAATATCAGTCATCTTTTTGACAGGGAAGATGTAAAAGGATTAGTTAAGGAAAGTGAAACGGTTGGAATGGTGGATAAAAAGGACAGCACACTCATTAGCAGGGTTTTTGAACTTGGTGAACAGCGAGTATACGAAGCAATGACTCCCCGAATTGATATTGTTGGAGTAGAAATATCAAAGAGTATTTCTGAACTTATTTCAACATTCATTGAATCAGGATTTTCAAAAATTCCTGTGTTTGAAGAAAATCTCGATAATATAAAAGGAATTGCGCTAGCAAAAGATTTATTCAGCAGACCGAAAAATATAAAAGAAATTTTGAGAGAGGTTAGTTTTATCCCGGAAACGAAAAAAAGTTTTGAAGTGATGAACGAATTTCTGGATAAGAAAATTTCAATAGCAATTGCAGTGGATGAACATGGTGGAACTGCAGGCATTGTAACGATGGAAGATATATTAGAAGAGCTGTTCGGGGAAATAAAGGATGAGTTTGATGTCGACGAAAATATCTGCAGAAAAATTGCGAAGGATACATTTATAATCAGTGGTAAGATTGAGATCGATCATTTGAATGAAAAATATGATTTAAATATTGAGCAGGGTGATTATGAAACACTCGCAGGTTTTATTTTAACAAAGCTTGGCAGGATTCCGGAGCAGGGTGAAACCATTAAAATTGATAAGTTCACAATTCTCATTGCCAGATCTTCAAAACAAAAAGTAGACATTGTTAAACTTATCGTTAATCCTGCTTCCGTTTAATGGATAATCGGCAGATAATTTTATTTGATGGAGTTTGTAACTTCTGCAACTTCTGGGTTAATTTTATTATTGACAGGGATAAAAAAGATCTGTTTAGATTTGCCGCATTGCAATCGGAAAAAGGGCAGGAGCTTTTAGAGAGATTTCAAATGGATAGTAATTCTCTCGATACTTTTGTCCTGATTGACGATAAAAAAGTTTATACTAAATCAACTGCTGCTATTAGGATCAGCAGAAACCTGGTGGGGATCTGGAGGTCCTTGTACTTCTTGATATTGGTTCCCAAACCATTCCGCGATTTTATTTATACCCTCATCGCAAAAAACAGATACAAATTTTTCGGTAAACGGAATACCTGCAGAATTCCAAACGAAGAAGAGAAAAAAAAGTTTCTGTCTTAACATCTCAAAATTCAATTTTCGAAACACTCAATTATACTTTAATTATCCTTTGCCCTTCATTGCGTTAAGTTTATATTTATGCACTTTAAAAACTAAAAATTATCAACCGGAAAAGATTGCTTAAATTTTCAGTTGCTGCAATAGATAATCCCGACATAGTCGGGACAAAAGCACGGGCAGGTTTTTTTGAAACTGATCACGGAATAGTTGAAACCCCTGCATTTATGCCTGTTGGTACTCAGGGAACAGTTAAAGCCGTTAATCAAAATTATCTTAAGGAGGAAATTAAAGCTCAAATTATACTTTCAAATACTTATCACCTTTATTTAAGACCAGGTACAGAAGTGCTTGAAAAAGCGGGGGGATTGCACAATTTTATGAACTGGAAAGAACCGATTTTAACTGACAGCGGAGGTTACCAGGTCTACAGTTTATCCAGTTTGAGAAAATTAAAAGAGGACGGCGTTGAATTCAGATCTCATCTGGATGGATCGACCCATTTCTTTTCACCTGAAAAAGTGATTCAAATTCAAAGAAGCATTGGCTCTGATATTATGATGGTATTAGATGAGTGCACACCGTACCCCTGCGAGTACGATTATGCAAAAAAATCAACCCAACTTACAAGCAAATGGGCTGTGCTCAATAAAGAAGTATTTGAAAATTCAAAACCACTTTACGATCATAATCAATTCCTGTTCGGAATAATTCAGGGGAGCATTTATAAGGATTTAAGAGAACAATCCGCTGCGGATATCGTGAAATTAGATTTTGATGGTTATGCAATTGGCGGATTAGCTGTCGGAGAACCTGCAGAGGAAATGTACGATATCACTGATTTTTGTTCAGATTTAATGCCCAAAGATAAACCGCGATATTTAATGGGTGTTGGAAGACCTGAAAATATTCTTGAATCAATTGATCGTGGAGTTGATATGTTTGATTGTGTAATGCCAACGCGGAATGCCAGACATGCGGTTATTTTTACTTCAGAAGGTGTATTAAGTTTAAGAAATTCTCAATTTAAAGATGATTTAAGTAAACTCGATGAAAATTGCAATTGTTATACATGCAATAATTATTCAAGGGCATATTTAAGGCATCTTTTTAACTCAGGTGAAATATTAGCTTTGCAGCTTGCAAGTATTCATAATCTGTTTTTTTACATACAATTGGTAAAAGAGGCACGGGAGAAAATAATTGAGGGCAATTTTAAAGATTGGAAAGAAAAAATAGTTAAATTAGTATCTAAAAAAATATCATTGGAGGTATAATGGAATATCCGGCTTTAGACGGATTAGAACTGTTATTTGCTATGGCTCCGCAGGGCGGAGAAGGCGGTGGAAGTGGATTAGTCAGCACACTTATAATGTTTGGTGCGATTTTTTTAATATTCTATTTTATGATCATCAGACCGCAGCAAAAAAGATCTAAAGATAGAGAGAAAATGCTTTCGAATTTGGAAAAAGGGGATAAAGTTGTTACAAGTGGTGGACTTCATGGAATAATTGCCGGGTTGGAAGAAAAAACTGCTCTGCTTCAAATAAGTGATAATTTAAAAGTAAAAGTTGAACGATCCGCGATTACAACTGTACTTGCAAAGAAGAGTGAGTAAAAAGATTTTATGTTTTCTGCTCTGACTGGAACCAGCCTGCCGGCAGGCTGGTTAATCCTGATGAGAGATTTATTTAAATTTATATCAACAATAAGGTTCAAATAAAAATTGAAAACAATTTTTTTAACCCTACTCTTGTCCTGTCTGTTAATGTCATTTTTAAGTGCACAGCAGAAAGTATACATTGCATACATCGAAGGCGATATTGATTTAGGCTTAGCACCTTATATCAGCAGGGTAATAGCAAATGCAGAAGAAGATGAAGCTGCAGCTATCATTTTTAAAATAAATACTTTTGGCGGAAGGGTAGATGCTGCAACACAAATAAAAGATGCAATTATGGGTACCGATCGTTTTACCATTGCATTTATTAATAACAGGGCGATTTCTGCGGGTGCTTTAATAGCAATTTCCTGTGGAAAAATTGTAATGGTTAAAGGCAGCTCGATTGGTGCTGCAACTGTTGTAGATCAAACAGGTGAGAAAGTCGGGGAGAAATATCAATCCTACATGCGTTCCGAGATGAGATCAACTGCTGAAAAAAACGGTAGAAGAACCGATATTGCGGAAGGAATGGTTGATGAAAGAGTTATCGTTCCGGGATTAGTTGATTCAACGCAGTTAATTACCTTAACTTCATTGGAAGCGTACCAGTACGGGATTGCTGATACAATCTTAAATAATATTGATGAAGTACTAGCTTATTTTAATTTAGAGGGATCTGAGACAATAACCCAAACATCCAACTGGGCGGAAGATGTTGTGAGGTTTTTAAATAATCCTATTATCTCCTCAATTTTAATTATGATCGGCTTTTTCGGGCTGCTTGCTGAAATTAAATCACCCGGCTGGGGATTACCTGGGACAGCAGGATTGATTGCACTCGCCCTCTTTTTTGGCTCGGCATACATTTTACAGCTTGCCTCTATTATTGAAATTCTACTGTTTGTAATAGGACTGGGATTAATTTTACTCGAAGTTTTTGTGATCCCCGGCTTTGGTGTTGCCGGTATTAGCGGAATAATTTTAGTTATAGTATCTTTATTCCTTTCGATGGTCGGCGAAGATCCGTTTTTAGATATGCATGCTGTATCCATGGCAATAATTCAGCTCTCGGTCGCACTATTACTTTCTTTAGTTTTAATTTTTCTGCTAGCGAAGTATCTTCCTAAATCCAACATCTTCAAAAGATTTATATTATCTGAAGAAGAAAGATCAGTTGCAGGATATACATCGCGTAAAGATGCCAAAGATTTATTAGGTGCTAAAGGAATAGCGTTAACAACTTTGCGTCCTGCAGGCACAGCAGAAATAAACGGTAAGCGTGTGGATGTAGTAACCGATTCTGAATATATTGAACACGGCAGGCAGATAGAAGTTGTAGAAGTTGATGGGATGAGGATTGTTGTTAGGGAAATAAAACAATCAGATCAGCAAAATTGAAAAGGATGAGATAACTCATCCTTTTACACTTCACAGCAGTTCCAACACGTTCACATTTGTTACTATTTCTCTTGTATTTCCTTTTTGCATTCCCTGGGGAGTGGGCATTTCAACGGTAAAAGCAGTTTCCATTCGTGTTTCCGTTCTGCTTTTTTGGATCAAACCTTTGTCGAGATTAAAATAAATTTTTCCGCTCGCAGATGAAATCGGTTTCTGAAACTGATAATTTACACTGCCCTCGCTGTAAGTTGATTCACCTGTAATTTTTGTTTCAACCGTACCATCAATTACAGCAACTTTTTGATCTTCAAACAATTCGAGTCCACCGATCTTATATAAATTTTTATAATCAATATTAAAAGTTAAAATTGGAATTGATTGCCTCTGGTATGACCAGGTTGAATCTTTTGCCATTTTGTGTTTTGGAACTTCGCGGATGATTTGCGCAATCAGCGGTTTAATTATTCTTTCGGATAAATCCTGTTTTAACACTGCTTTATCCTCTGTCTTAACTGAATCCTGCAATCCTCTTAAAGATAAATAAGAGTTCAAGATTTTATCGGTTTTATAAATTTCTATAAGCTCGCCGTACTTATTTACCCGAAGATTAAAGGGATTGTTTATAAAAGATTCGTGCTCTGCAAACTGCTGCTGATCGACAGAATCGCTTTTAGTCCCGGATTGATAAGTAATTTCTTTACCCATTCCACTTGCATTCAGATTTATAGAGCTTACAGTGCACTGAAGCTCAATAATTTCATCTTCATCTATTGAAATAGTCTTAAAGTTGATTAAATAAATAAGCGTCTGATCAAAAGATGAATCCATTATTGTATCGGCTTCCATGTGCTGCTCGTTACGAGAGAATACACTCATCCTGTATTTTAATACTTCACCCGGATTAAATTTGTAATTCATTAAAAACGTTTGATCGCCTGCTTCCTCTTCATTTAGCTTCGTAGTTTGTAAAGAGGTGCTGTCGAATGTGGAACCCAGTTCTTCGGTACTCTTATCTTCTTTTTCAGTTTTATTATTACAAGCTACGGTAAAAACTAAAAGTGATAATATTATAAAAATAAGTTTATTCATTTTATTCCTTTCATTAAAGGGTTAAAACCCAAGTTAAATTTTGGTAATCTATAGTCCACGTCCTGAAGGACGCAGCTAAATCAGCCCCGACTTTTTAATATTGGAATAATAAAATCGATATCGAAGTGGGCTTCAGCCATTTCCAAGTTGCCGGTAAACTTTAATAAAGTAAATACTTTTCTCTGATTGATTTAAAATAAGTTAATTCTTCTTCCCAGGAATTTATTATATAACCAGGTGTGTGGTTATTCAAAATTGAATTTCTTATTTGATCTGTTCCTGCCAGTAAATCAAAATGCTCTTTGTTAAGCTTAAATTGATCAGGATATAATTTATGCAAAACATAAATTAGATTAACTCCAAAACTTACCGCATCAAATTTCTTCCCGTCTACTATTTTGATCGATATTCCATTACAAATTTCATTTTGATATTTAGGATTTTCTGCTTTCCCAATTATACTTTCCGGTTTAAATGCAACCGGGTAGATTTCAAATGACTCATCCCCAAAATTCTTCATTTCAGCAATCAATTTTTCGGACGAAACAAACGGGGCACCGATCTGGAGAAATGGTTTTTCAGTTCCTCTTCCTTCCGAAATATTTGTCCCTTCGATTAAACAAATTCCCGGGTAAACCAATGCAGTCCCTACATCCGGGATATTAGGAGAGGGCGGGTTCCACTTAATTCCGGTTTCTTCCCAGCTCATTTCCCGGTTCCATTTTTGCATTCGTATTACGGTTAATTTATACATTGAATTTGAGTTTAAAATAAATTCATTCAAATAAAGCTGAGCCAGCTCTCCACTGGTCATTCCGTATACAATTGGAATTTCTGTTAATCCAATAAAAGATCTGTAATCACCTTGTAATACTGGTCCGGCTACCTTTAAACCACCGTTTGGATTTGGTCTTTCAAGTACAATCATAGGAATATTATATTTAACTGCAGACTCCAGGACATAGTAAAGTGTTGAAACGTAAGTATAAAACCGCACACCCAAATCCTGTATATCATAAATTATCAAATCCAGATTTTCAAACATTTCTTTAGTGGGCTTTTTTACATTTCCATGAAGCGAGTAAACATTAATCCCTTCTACTTCAGAATTGGAAATGATTTTTCCTCTCTCGAGATCACCGTAAAAGCCATGTTCCGGAGAAAAAATAGCAGATACATTTACTTTCAATGAGAGAAGTGTATCCAAAATGTAAGTAGAGTTTGATAAAAAGGAAGTATGATTTATTACCAAACCAATTTTTTTATCATTCAATAAATTCAGATGTTTTTCAACCAGTACATCTGCACCGAGTTTAAATTGATTTTCTGAATTATTGGGTAGCTGACAATTTAGAAATGTTGAGATAATTACCAGCAGTGTGCAAAAATATTTTAGATTGAAACTCAAGTTTTAGAATTATTTAACAGCTCATCCGAAGAAAAGAAGTGGGCAATTTCTTTGACAGCATTTTCATCCGAATCTGATCCGTGGACGGCATTATTCTGTATATCAACTGCGAATAATTTTCTCACAGTTCCTTCTTCTGCTTTAGCGGGATCGGTTGCACCGATTAATTTTCTGTAATCGTCCACGGCATTTTCCTTTTCAAGTGCGATAGGAATACACGGACCGGATGTCATATATGCAACCAGATCGTTGAAGAACGGTCTATCTTTATGAACTGTGTAAAAACCCTCTGCAGAGTATTTAGTTAAATGAACCATTTTCATCGCTTTAATTTTAAATCCTGATTTAATTATCATTGCAATTATTTCCCCGGAATACCCTTTCTCAACCGCATCAGGTTTAATGATGGCTAAAGTTTTATTGTTCAATTTTTCTCCTGACTTTTTTAACGTTCTAATTAACTAAAATACAAGCCCGGCTAAGCGGGCTTTTTGTATTTTAAAATGGAATATTTCAAATAAATTTATTTTTTCTTTTTCTTCTTACCGGAAGATTTCTTCTTTTCTTTCTTTTTCTTTGAGGATGCTTTTTTTGCAGATGCCTTGCCTGCCTTTTTCTTTTTCGGTTTCTTTTTCTTTTTAATTTTATCTAATTCTCCCAGCATGGTAGTTCCAATTTCGGCAGGATTCTCTACCACAACAATACCTGCTTTTTTCATTGTTGCCATTTTTTCCGCAGCGGTTCCTTTTCCTCCAGAGATAATAGCACCAGCATGTCCCATTCTTCTTCCCGGGGGAGCAGTTCTTCCTGCTATAAATCCCACGACCGGTTTTGTGACATTCTTCTTTATAAATGCAGCCGCTTCTTCTTCTGCACTGCCACCAATTTCACCAATCATTACTATTCCCTCGGTATCCGGATCTTCATTGAATAAATTAATAATATCTGTAAATCCGGAACCAATCACCGGATCACCTCCAATTCCCACCGCAGTAGATTGTCCCAATCCGACATCAACTAATTGTTTTACTGCTTCGTAGGTTAAAGTTCCACTTCGGGACACAACACCAATTGTTCCTTTTTTATGAACAAAGCCCGGCATAATTCCTACCTTAGCTTTTCCCGGTGAAATTACTCCAGGGCAATTAGGACCAACGAGGACAACACCTTTATTTTTAATCGAGTTATAGACTTTAATCATATCTGCTGCGGGAATACCTTCTGTGATACAAATAATTACTTTTATTCCCGAACCAGCTGCTTCAAGAATTGCATCTGCGGCAAAAGCCGGCGGAACAAAGATTACGGATGTATTTGCTTTCTTTTCCATGACAGCTTCCTCAACGGTATTAAAAACCGGGACACCGTTGAACTGCTGACCACCTTTTCCGGGTGTTACGCCTGCCACAACTTTAGTTCCGTATTCAATCATTTGCTCTGTATGGAAGGATCCTTCTCCGCCCGTAATTCCCTGCACCACGAGGCGGGTTTTCTTATCTACAAGAATACTCATATTTGTTTTCCCTGATTTGAAGAAGAGGATAAAATTTTAATCATCAAATTTAATGAAATTGAATTTAATATCATTCTTTGAGTTGAAGATTAGCAAAGAGGAATCTTACATGGTAAAACTTGAAAGATGGATAAAAGTAACTTGTGAAAAACGTTATAATTCGCAGCAAATTTGCTACCATGAATCTATCTGTGGAAGACAGGTTAAAGAATCAAATTCGAATACCTAACTTTTTTTCTCGTCAATTTTTTTCGATTCAGAATCGGATGTTTTTATCTCATCCTCAACATCTTTCAGACCTTTTTTAAACTCACTCATTCCTTTTCCAATGCCGCGAGCAAGTTCAGGAATTTTTTTGGCTCCGAAAAGAATCAGAATAACCAGCAGGATTAAAATTATTTCGCCTGCACCTAAATTACCAAACATCTTTTTACCTCTTAATTTAAAGTATAATTAGCAAGTGATCTAAATATTAAACTGCCGTCCGTTTTCCGCAAAACCGGGTCGCTGCTTCTTTCGGGATGCGGCATCATCCCCAAAACATTTCCCTGTTTACTCATGATTCCCGCGATATTAAATACCGATCCGTTAGGATTACTCTCGTTCGTTATCCTGCCTTCGCCAGAACAATATCTAAAGACTATCTGTTCGTTATCCTGCAGAGCTTTAAGTGTATCTCCATCTGCAAAATAATTCCCGTCTCCATGTGCTATTGGAATTTTCAGTAATCTGCTTTTATCAATACCGGTCGTGTAGGCAGTTGCATTATTTTCAACTGAAAGATAAACATCTTTGCAAACAAAGTTAAGGGATTCATTTTTTACCATAATTCCGGGCAGTAATCCGGCTTCGAGTAAAATTTGAAATCCGTTGCAGATTCCAAGAACATAACCACCATTATTGGCAAAACGTATAACATCCTTCATTATAGGTGAAAACCTGGCAATTGAACCTGTCCTCAGATAATCACCATAGGAAAATCCGCCGGGTAAAATAATTACGTTACAATCTTCTATCGTCATTTGTTTATGCCAGAGGAAAATAACTTCATATTTTAGAATCTTTTTTAACACGTAGTATGTATCGTGGTCACAATTGGAACCTGGAAAAACAACCACACCGAATTTTGGATTACTTCTCATTTAACCTCTTCCAAAGTAAATTCATAATCCTCCATGATTGGATTTGCCAGAAGTTTTTTGCAGTAATCTTTTACCTCATTCTCAGCAGTCTTTCTATCTTTAGTATCAACTTCAAATTCTATGTATTTATCAATTCTGGTATTTTTAATATTGTTTAAACCCAGATGTTTAGCTCCAATTTCAACTGCCTTACCCTGGGGATCTAAAATAGTTGGTCTTCTTTTAATAAGTACTTTTGCTTTAAACAATTTACTTTCCGTTTAAATTTCTATCTTTTTTAAAAGATAATATTTTATGATAAAGGTGCCTAAAAATACCAATCAGTATGAGGAAAACAAAAGTTAGGAATATGCCTCTTTTATAAAGAAAAATTATAAGTATTCCTGATACAATTATAAATAGAAAATGAAAAGGTTTCTGTGTTAAACTCTTTAAAGAAAATTTTGGAATAGTATCGTATCTAATATTGCTGATCATCAAGTATGAAAGAACAAATACCAGTGGGATAATCATTAAAGAAGAAGGTTCCACAAAGCCATCTTTATAAAAAGCAAGAACGAATGATGCGAGGGTTAATGCAGCAGACGGAATTGGCAGACCAATAAAAAAAGATTTTTCAAATCCGACTAACTGAATATTAAATCTCGCGAGTCTGAATCCTCCTGTGATAAGAAGCAAAGAGGCTAAGATAATGCCCCAGATTTCCAATTGATAAAAATAAGTCTTGTAAATAAGAAAAGAGGGAGCAGCACCAAAGCTAATGATATCGGAAAGAGAATCGAGTTCAATGCCGAGCTCACTGGTTGAGTTTGTGAGTCGGGCAACCAGTCCATCAAGGGCGTCAAAAAGACCCGCTACAAAAATTAACCAGGCTGCATAGTTATAATTTCCTTCACTTGAACTTAATATTGAAAGGAAACCACAAAACATATTTATTGCGGTAAAAAGGTTGGGAACTACTGAACGGGTAAGCCGCAGACGATTCATTACTTATCAATCTCGAATAAAATAGTCTCCCCGGCGTGAACTTTGTCATTTAAATTTACAACTGGTTTAAAGCCCCCCGGTGCAAAAACATCAACCCTGCTGCCGAATTTGATCATTCCAAATCTTGCACCAATTTTTACCGTGTCACCTATGTTTAATTCAGTTACAATTCTTCTGGCTAAAAAGCCTGCCACCTGTGTAAAAAGTACTTTGCCGGAAGTACTGTTTAATCCTATCTCCATTCTTTCATTATTATTCATTGCTTGTTCATCAAATGCTGCTAAATATTTACCCTCGTAATATTTTAAATACTCCACTGTACCACTAATAGGAATTCTATTTACGTGAACATCAAGCGGCGACATAAAAATTGAAATGAGATTTACATTTTCACCGACAAAATCATTGCTCAAATTTCTTTTAACAAGGATCACTTTCCCATCTGCCGGAGAGATGATTATTCCAACTTTTTCTGGAGTTATCCTGTCAGGATCGCGGAAAAAGTTTAATGTTAAAAATAAAATTACGGCAGCTGATAATAACAGGATAATTTTAGCAGGAGTGTTTTGAATAAAAAAACTTGATACTATGAGTAAAAAAGAAATAATTGCAACTACACCGATTGTAGTGTAACCGTATTTTGTAAACATTTACCTATCCGCTCATGAAATTATATAAATGATCGGTGTATTTATTCATCTGGCTTGCCGTTTCTAATTTATACGGATCCGGAAGTTTGTCACCTTCGTTTAATTTGTAAATCTTTAAACTAGTCGGGCTGAAATCGTTTGTTAAGTAAACCTTGCCCTCATATTTGCCAAAGTTGCACGAAAACTCTGCAATTATTTCTCCGCGTCTTTCAAAAAACGATTTTACCACGGCATTGATTTTAGAACATAGCCTGTTGATAAATTTTAAATCATCATAAGTACAAAGGTTAAATGAAATAAGATGACTTTCGGCTATAATTGAATCTTTAGAATTTCCGAAGTGGTACTCAATTACAGGTAAAGTAAGATTATCACCTTGTTTAACGGAGAAAATTCTGGAAATCCTTTTATCGGCAGAATTTAAAATCTTTACCTTAAAAGAGAGCGGCGAATATTTAACAAAAAGAAGTGAATTATTGCCTGTTCTTTTTATATAGGCACAAGGGATATTAAATTCTTTAAGGTAGTCGAAAAAAAAAGAATTTATAGTTGCAAACTTCTTACCCAGATCTTTTACTCTAACTTTTTTATTGCGCTCAGTATAAAAAAAGTCATCGTATTCAATTATTTGATAATTATGTTCGTCGAATGGGAGGTTTTTCTTCTGTTTTTGATTAATCATTAAATAAATATTTTTCAGTATACGATTATATTTTCTTATTAAAAATTCAGCAGAGAAATTATAAAAATAAAGTGTATAAAGTCAATCAATAATAGTATATTTGGACGAAAATCATAGAATTAATATAATAAAATGTTATAGCCAAGGAGGTTTTTAATGAAGGGCGGAATGCAAAATATGCTTAAACAGGTTCAAAAAATGCAGGCCGAGATGCAAAAAGTTCAGGCTGAGTTGGTGAATTTAACTGTTTCTGAAGAGGCGGGCGGGGGAATGATCAAAGCGACTGCAAACGGGAATAAAGAATTAATATCGATAGAAATTGATCCTCAAGTAATCTCGAAAGATGAAAAAGAAATCCTGGAAGATTTGGTTGTAGCTGCAGTAAATAAGGCAATTTCTTCTGCGGCTAAACTGGCTGAGGAAGAAATGGCAAAAGTTACAAAAGGAATGCTGCCTCCAGGTGTAAATATACCGGGGCTTTAAAGTGCAAATTGCAAAACCTTTGCTAATTGCAATTGAAGAATTAAGCAAACTCCCAAGTATTGGGAAAAAAACTGCCCAGCGTCTTGCTCTCTATTTATTAAAAACAGAAAGTGAACAGTTTGATAGCCTGATTGAGGCATTGGAAGATCTAAAAACTAAATTAAAATTTTGTAAACGATGTTTTAATCTATCCGAAGAGGATTTGTGTAGTATTTGTAAAAGTAATAAAAGGGATGGAGAAAAAATTTGCGTGGTAGAAGAAGCAAGTGATGTAATTGCGATTGAGAAAACTCATGAGTACAACGGTTTATATCACGTGCTTGGAGGAGTTTTATCTCCTTTAGCAGGTACTACTCCTGAGTCACTCAAGATTAAAGAATTTTTAAGACGGCTTGAAAAAGAAAGTATAAAAGAAATTATTCTTGCACTGAATCCTGATACAGAAGGCGAAGCAACTGCACTTTATTTATCAAAATTGATAAAGCCGCTTAAAATTAAAGTTACAAGAATCGCAAGAGGCTTGCCTATTGGCGGAGATCTTGAATTCGCAGATGAAGCAACGATCGGAAGGGCTATAATTAATAGAAGCGATTTTTAAAATGTCATGGTATAAAGACTGGTTTAATTCCGAAGATTACCTCCTGGTCTATAAACACCGCGATTCCAGGGAAGCCGAAATTCTGGTAAAACTCATCCAAAAAAAATTGAATCTTTTAGCCAGCAGCTATATTTTGGATATGGCTTGTGGTGCCGGCAGGCATTCAATTGCTTTTGCACAAAAAGGTTACAATGTAACCGCAGTAGATTTAAGTGAAAGGTTAATTCATGAAGCAGAGAAAAATGCAATTCAGGAAAATGTTAATGTAGATTTTGTGCAGGCAGATATACGTGATTTAAAATTAAATACACAATTCGATTTAATCGTAAATCTTTTCACAAGCTTTGGTTATTTTGAAACTGATGAAGAAAACTCTATTATCATTCAAAAAGCATTCGATTTGTTAAAACCTGGCGGTTATTTTGTATTGGATTATCTGAATAAGAATTATTTAGAAAAAAATCTCGTACCATTATCTACATTCAGTGAAAATGGAACTGCTATCACGCAAAAACGTGCCATAAAAGATAACAGGGTAGAAAAGGAAATTACTATTGAAAAAAATAAGTCAGTTAATAAATTTTATGAATCTGTAAGATTGTATGATTTTTCTGAACTTAAGGATATTTTGGAAAGGTCAGGTTTTAGAATATTTCAATCTTTTGGTGATTTTAATGGCAATATTTTTGAGCGGAATTCATCACCACGATTAGTTATCTTCGCTGAAAAATGAAGATCATATTAAGAATATTGTTACTATCCGCCGTCTTTATCTGGGGCTGCGATATTTTTGAAACGAGGGATCCCGAGCAACCGGACAGATCACGTTCTAATTACGAAACTCCGAGTGAACCTCAAATACTAATTCAAAACCTGAAAAATTCCTTTAGTGATAAGAACGCGGACAATTACAAAAAAAACTTTGCCTTGGGATCACCTTATGTTAATAGAAACTTTTTTTATTTGCCAACAAGTCAGGCGCTATCAAGTGATCCAAATCTTTGGGCAAACTGGAGTGTTGATAACGAATTTCTATATTTTAAGAATTTGATTACACGTACAGCGGAGGAATTACCAATTACTCTTTCACTTTTCTCAGAAAATTATAGTCCTTTCGGGGATAGCACAATTTATACCGCAGAATATTCGATTAACATACCAAATTTATCAGGTTCGCCGAACATCTATAAAGGCAATTTAAAGTTTAGTATGATTACAGATAACCAGGCAGCGTGGGTTATATATTACTGGGAAGATATTTCTAACGAAATTAGTTGGAGTGACTTAAAAATTGAAAATAATATATAACTCTCAAAAATATATTTTCGTCCTGACTTTAGCTATGCTTTATAGCTGCACCAACCCGTTTGCTCCTTCTTTTGATGAAGACTATGACAATAACCGTCCTCCAATTTCCGATCTCACAACAATTGAGGGTGTATTTCAAAATTTTCAGTATGCTTACACTTTTAAGGATACTTTAATTTACGGTGAGCTTATCGGTGCTGATTTTGTATTTACCTACAGGGATTATGAGGCGGGCTTTGATATAAGCTGGGGCAGAGATGATGAAATGAGGACAACTTTCGGACTTTTTGAAAATTCGCAAAGATTGGATTTAATTTGGAACAATATTGTGCTTAGTACGATAGATTCTTTAGATGCAAATATAGTCCGAAGCTTTAATCTCAATATTACTTTTAATCCTACTGATGTTGTACGGGTAGATGGTAGAGTTAATCTTTCCCTCAGACAGGATCCGGAAACCAAAAGGTGGCGGATAACGCGCTGGCTCGATGAATCGAATTTTTAATAAAAACTAATCCTGTACTTTTAATAAAAAAAATTATTTATGATCTTTTTCTTTTTTTCAGAGGCGCTAAAGTCAATATTTAGATCCAAAGCTTCTTTTATACTTACTGTAATTAGTTTATCTATAAGTGTTCTCCTGATTTTAAGTTCATTGATCACACTTCAAACTTCAGACTATCTGGAAAAAAGAATTAAAGAAATTGTAAAAATTAATTTATTTCTAAAAGAATCCCATAATGAAAAAGATCTTTTAGATATCAAAAAGGAGTTAATATCTAAATCATTCGTTGCACAAGTAATTTATATTAGTAAAGAAGAAGCTGCTGATTTGTTTTTAGAAGAAACAGGGGAAGACTTCAGAGATATTTTAGATTACAATCCACTCCCCGCATCATTTGTAGTCACGATAAAAAAAGAATTTTCAAATCCAGATTCAATTGAAAATATTATTTCCGATTTGAATAAATTCAGCTGGGTCGACGAAGTTGTATTTAAAAATCAGTTTGTCTATCGAATTCTTAATTTTTTAAATTCAATAAAAGGCTATTTAATTGTAATTACCGGCTGCGTTATTCTCATAGCACTTTACCTGGTATACACAACTGTTAAGTTAATTATGAACTCTAAATCAAAAGAATTTGAAACAATGAAATTAGTGGGCGCTAAACTATCCACGATAAAAATACCTGTTTTGTTAAACGGACTGTTTGCAGGCATTTTGGCTTCAGTTATATGTGTTGCTCTATATTATTTTTTGCTCGGTTATTTAAGTTCATTTAAATCGATTCTTAATCTTCTGCAGACAAATCGAATTATTCATTTATTAATTTTGATTTTTACCGGTCCGGTACTCGGTTCAATTGTTACTTATTTATCTTTAAGAAGAATTTCTCTTAAAATTTGACGGTGCTCTTTTATTTTTTAACTTAGAAATCAGCAAAATTAATAGTTATATTATAACAGTCTAAGCATCCAAATTATACGCTTGATGAAATACCTAGCCGCATTTTTAATTTCGATATCTATCCTTATGGTTTTTTCCGGTAATTACGGGTTCAGCCAGGACATTCCTGATTATCCTGAAAGACAGTTAAGTGAAAATGTTGATTCGTTAAGTTATCAATATCCTGAACTTCCTATGGTAAGTGCAACCGGTGGAATAATTGATCCTGAGGAATATTTAGTTGGTCCGGGCGATAAGTTGTTTCTTTCAATAAGCGGAGTAAAAGAGGTTATTCACTCTTTAATTATTGATCAGGAAGGATTTCTGTTTATACCGCGTGTTGGCGGGATAGATTTACGAAATTTAACCCTATCTGACGCTAAATTGAGGATTGCAGAAAAGATTAATGAGTATTATAAAAATGTTGAAATATTTATTTCATTAATAGACTTACGGAAAATCAAAGTTTCTTTATCAGGCAATGTAATAAAACCATCGACTTTTACGGTATCGGCAAATTCAAGATTGATCGATTTGATCTCTTCCTCTTTGGGTACGCAGCCAACTTCTGATATTAGGAATATTAAAATTGTATCAATAACAGGCTCACAAAAAGTCTACGATCTGTTAACGTTTTTAAGAACAGGTGATTACTTAAACAATCCTTATTTAAGGGAAGGTGATGTTGTTATTGTTGATAAGATAGATAAACTTGTCAGGATCAGCGGCCTGGTAAAATATCCCGCAATTTATGAATTTGTGTCCGATGAAAGTGTGAATAATCTTATAAAATTAGCAGGTGGATTTCTAACTAAAGCCCGAAAAGACACAATTGAGGTTGTAAGCTTTACATCTGACGGAGGATCACAGCAGAGCAGTTATTATTCATTAAAAGAAATTGAAGATAAAGAAATCATATTAAGTAACGGGGATCACGTAATAGTCAGAGAAATTCCAGAATATTTCCAGGAGAATTTTGTAAAATTAGAAGGATTTGTGAAATACCCGGGTTGGTATAAAATTGTTAAAGACAAGACAACCTTAAAGGATGTTTTAGAGGAAGCGGGCGGATTTCTCGAAGAAGCCTCTTTGACTGAAGCAACAATTACAAGAAAAATGCGAATTGATGAAAAAGATCCGGAATATGAGAGACTAAAACTTATTAGTACTGCGGATATGACGGAAGACGAATATGATTACTTTAAAGCAAAGTCCAGACAATCATCCGGTCGCGTGGTCGTCGATTTCGTCGATCTCTTTACAAATAAAAATTTAAAGGAAAACATTACTCTCATAAGAGGAGATGTAATAACAATTCCAGAAAAGAAAAACTATATAATTATGCTGGGTCAATTGGTTATGCCGGGTAAAATAATTTTTGATCCGAATCTGAGTATCAGCGATTACATAAATCTTGCAGGAGGTTTTGGGTGGCGCGCAATTGAAGATGAAGTCAGGGTGATAAAAGCAAAAACCGGTGAATGGCTCGATGCGGAAGAGGTGGAAAAACTTGATCCCGGCGATACAATTTGGGTTCCAGAAGACCCGCCCGGACCAAAATTTTGGGAAGTTTTTATGGATGGTTTAACCGTTGTGGCTCAACTTGCAGCAATTGCGGCAGCAATGGCGGCAATAATTATTGCAACGAGATAGCATATGACATTTCATCAGATCTTACATACAGTTTTGTTTAATCTTAGAAGTATTCTAACGATTACTATTATTTCAGTGTTAATAATATTCTTCTATCTGTTAGTAATTTCTCCGAAATCTTACAAAGCCCCGGTCACAATTCTTCCACCTGCAGAACAGGATAACATGAGTGGACTCGGAAGTCTTTTATCTGGTGGTGATTTCTCTGCTCTGCTCCCATCCAGTTTTACACAAGGAAATTCCCAGTTATTTTTAGAAATTTTAAAAAGCAGATCTGCTGCTGAGTATGTTGTTAAGAAGCATGATCTTACTAATTATTACGGCACAGAAAACGTTTATGAAGCCTGTATCAAGCTGCAGAATGGTCTCGATTTAGATCTTTCAAAGGAAGGTATTATAACCTTATCAGTAAATATTTCAACTAATTTTATACCTCTCATTTTTTCAAATAAAGATTCAGTAAAAAACTTTGCAGCGTCAATTTCAAATTCCTATGTTGAAGCTTTAGATATAATCAATCGTGAAAAAATATCCTTTAAAGCTAAAAGGGCAAGGGAGTATATTGAAAATCAATTGTTATTAACAAAAGCACAATTAGACTCTGCTGAACACCGGCTTATGGAGTTTCAAAAAAATAATAAAGCTATTTCGCTTCCTGATCAGTTAAAATCTGCAATAGAAGGTTCGGCACAAATAAAATCAGAAATAATAAAAACTGAAATTGAGATCGGATTATTAGAACCAAATTTAAAAGAAGATAATAAAACACTTGTAGCTCTTAGAAAAAAACTTTCAGAATTGAAACAGGAGTACGATAAATATGAAGTAGGTACCGAGGATTATTTAATTGCTTTTCAAAGCGTTCCTGAGCTTGGGATGGAGCTTGCACAATTACTAAGAGAGGTTAAAATACAAAGTGAAATTTATCTTCTTTTGCAACAGCAATACTATCGTGAAAAAATTCAGGAAAACCGCGACTTACCGACAATTGAAATTCTTGATGAAGCAATTCCTCCTCTGAAAGCCACTTCCCCTCGAATTATTTACTCCTCTGTAGTAAGCGGTATATTTATTTTTCTGCTGCTCTCATTGTATTTTGTTTTAAAGGAAAAAAGACTAAATCTTTTTAAGGATCAAAGTAATAGCTAAATGGATACCGCAGTTGTTACGGGCGGAGCAGGATTTATCGGATCACATCTTTGTCATAAATTATTGAACGAGGGCTTCAAAGTAATTTGTATAGATAACCTGATCACAGGTGATTTAAAGAACATTGATAAAATAAAAGAGCATAACAACTTTTCATTTATAAACCATGATGTTACAAAATTTATATCAGTAGAAGGGAAAGTAAATTTCATTTTACATTTCGCTTCTCCTGCAAGTCCATCAGATTATTTGGAATTTCCTATTCAAACGCTTAAAGTTGGATCGCTCGGAACACATAATGCACTTGGACTGGCAAAAGAAAAAAAAGCAAGATTTTTGTTAGCCTCAACTTCAGAGGTTTACGGCGATCCACAAATTCATCCTCAAAGCGAAGATTATTGGGGACATGTAAATCCAATTGGTCCAAGAGGAGTCTATGATGAGGCTAAACGTTTTGCTGAAGCATTATCGATGGCTTACCACAGGCATCACAAAGTTGAAACCAGGATTGCCAGGATTTTCAATACTTTTGGTCCCAATATGCGTTCGGATGATGGCAGAGCAATACCCAATTTTATAATTCAATCTTTAAACTCTCAACCTATCACAATTTATGGAGATGGAAAACAAACCAGAAGCTTTTGTTACATATCAGATATGATTGATGGGCTATTTAAGTTGCTGATGTCGGATATAAATAGTCCAGTCAATTTAGGAAGTGCTGAAGAAATTACAATCTCAGAGTTAGCAAATGAAATCATGCAATTAAATAATAGTTTAAGTGAAATTGTGTTTAAGAAATTACCTGAAAATGATCCTAAAGTACGGAAGCCGGACATAACAAAAGCAAAAAGAGAATTGAAATGGGAACCAAAAGTAAGTTTGAAAGAAGGCTTAAATAAAACAATTGAATACTTTAATTATTTAAATCAATCGTAAATTGTATCGGTCGTAGCAAAAGATTCTTCATTGATCCATGAAAAACAAATTTACCTCAACTATAGCAGGAGCATCAATATTCATTGCTTTCATAAGTCTTTTTGTAAAAGGATTGGGATTTCTAAGAGAAATAATCTTTGCGAGCTATTTTGGGACCGGCAAAGACTTCGATCTCTATTTAGTAGGGGCGGTTCTACCTGTTACAATCGATACTATTTTACTTTATGTGGGTCAAAACTATTTTATCCCGGTTTATAACGATTACATTGATAAAGGCGGTAAACAGAGTAAGGAATTTCTGTTCAAAACATTTAGTAGATTTTTACTAGGGGGAGTTTTATTATCTGCGATATTGTTTATTGCCGCCAATCCGATATTAAGATTCTATGCCGGCGATAGTTCCATCTCTAATTATGAAACAATCTATTCAGTTTTCTTAATTTTTCTGTGTACTATACCTTTGTCTGCCGGCACATCAATCTTGTCTGCTTATCTGCAATCTGTTCTTGAATTCAGATTTCCATCAATTGCAAGATTATTTTTGAATATTTCGACAATAATATTTGTCCTGATTTTCGCTGAAAAAATCGGAGTATTCGTAATTGCTTTAGGTTATCTTACCGGTGCAATACTTCAGCTATTGTATCTTATCATAAAATCAGATATTAAGATACCCGCAAAGGTTTTTCAATTATTGAAAGCAAAAGATATATCCAACTCAGCGTTTAAATATTCCATTATAACAATAGTCTTGATTGAAGCGATTTCACAACTTTATCTATTATTCGACAGGTATTTCTATAATGAAGTAAGTACTGGTGGCATAGCCGCATTAAACTATGCAATGGCACTATTCGTATTTCCTATTGGGATATTTTCGATGGCTTTGGCAACAGCAATATTTCCTAAAATCACCAGCACGATCAGGGAAAAAGACTATAACCAGATTAAGTCAATATTTCTGGATTCTCTGCAGGTTATTTTATTCTTATTTATTCCAATCTCATTTATATTCATATTTTTTTCCGGAGAAGTGGTGACCCTAATTTTTCAGAGAGGGAATTTTAGCCAGTTAAGCACACAGTACACAGAAACAGCGTTAAGTTTTTATTCAATTAGTCTCGTTTTTTACGCAGCATATGGGGTTATCAATAAAATATTTTATAGTGTTGGATTAACTAAAACTTTATTAGTGATTACAATCACCGGGAGTCTGCTTAAATTAATACTAAACCTGATTTTAGTTAAGAGTTTACAACATAATGGTCTGGCTCTTGCTACAACAATTACCTATTTCTACTTTTTTGTTCTCAGCTTCATCGTATTGAATAAAAATTTAAAAATCGGGACCACATCAATATTCGCAAGTAATCTATTAATTGTATTAGCCAATGCATTTTTCAGTTATTTAATTACACAGATCATCGTTAATTCATTTGATTATAAAAGTAATGTTGTAAGTATTCTACAAATTTTGCTTTTTGTTTTAATATTTATCTTGAATTTAAATATGATTAAACATACATCAATAAAAATATTCACAGGAATTTATTTCAGGGTGAAGGAAAAAACACTTCAAATTCAAAATTAAGTTCTGAGGATATTATTTCATTTTGAATTCTTTGATTTTACATCGCCCCAGTCTTAAGGAAATAAAACTTTTTATTCCCCTTGCGATATTGTTAGCTTTCCTTGCAATTGGTTTAAGCGATTACATTATTTATGGTTTTGGCTTAGTCGTGATGCTATTTCTTTTCTCTGTATTTGGGGAGAGGTTCATTATTGTATTTGTAATAGTAACTTTACTAACCTTTGTTGGTGATGTGAATCCTAATCTGAGAATTGTAGTACACGTAGTTGATTTTAGTCTGCTGGGAATATTATTTCTCAGAAGATACGGGCTTGAATGGGGAAATTATCCATCATTACCGAAGCCAATCATATTTTTTTTAATACTTTACTACACGTCTATGTTTGTATCACTGGTGATGTCGGATTATCCAACAGCCGGATTACCTTTGTTATTCAGACAGAGCGCATTCTTTATAATCGTATATGTTTTAGTTTCACTGATCAGGGATGAAGCTGATGTAAAACTATATTTATTTGCGTTGATACTGGCAACTTCTATTCTGGTCGCAAGTTCGCTTGTGATGTTTGTTACGGAAGGTATTAATTTTTTCAATTTGGCTGGCTACAGAAACAGAGTATCTGGTCTTATTAGTAATATTGATGCAATAACAGCATTTTATATGATTACTTTTCCACTGTCAATTATATTAATTATCAGAAGTAAGCATACATTGGCTAAGTCGCTTAGTTGGTTGCTTTTGTTTTATCTCAGTTTAGGTTTATTGCTCACTATGTCACGCTCGGCTATTCTGGGTGTTCTGGTAAGCTCATTAATGATGTTTTATATTCTAAAGAGAAAGTACTTTTACCGTACTACAGTTATTCTGGCGGTACTACTTGTCACAGTTATTTTTTATGAGCCTTTAGGAAAGTTCAGCTCTTTGTTATTCAGAATGGAAGCTGGATTAACCAGTCGTGATCAACTTTGGTCGATTGCAGTGAGCATAATAAAAGATAATCCTATTTTTGGACTCGGACCTGGCGCATATAAAAATGAAATGATTAATTACTTCCCTGTGATGTTTAATTCCTGGTCAGGTGACTTGCTGCTTAGACTTTTCGAGATGACAAAAACAGGTTCAAATATGTCCCATAATTTTTATCTCTTCTTTTTCTCTGAAATGGGTATTTTTGGTTTTATAACTGCCTTAGTATTTACAGCAATTTTTTTCAAGGTAGGAGTACAATCATTAAGTGTCTATAAAAAAGAAAATGATGAAAAGTATTACTTAATTGTTGCGTTGTTTACAGCTGGAGCATCAATGTTTGTCAGAAATCTTGTTGACAGTATTGGATTACTGTACTATGGTTGGATAACGGCGGACCTACCTTTCTGGATTATATTTATGTGCTTATTATTTTACTACAACAAACGCCTGCCTGATAATAACAGTCAGAATACTAAATTTTTAGCTGAAACGAATAAAGTTTTTTAAGTATGCCGGGAATAACTTTTTATTGCAATTTACCAGAAACAAGTAACCTTCAAGATGGGGATATAAAAAAATCTATATCAAAACTACTCTTTAGTGAACGGTACCATGTGCTGGAATTATTGCATTCTAATAGTTACAACCTGTTTATTACCAAATATTTAGAGTATCCTTTTTCTCATTACTTAAATGAAAGGTACGAAATTTTTGTTGAAGGAATGATCTATAACAAACGATCTGAACTAATAAATAGTCAGCTAACTGAAGTCGCAGATTCTTTAGAAAATAATTTGAACAAGTTAAATAATTGGATCAAAAATACTGACGGGGAGTTCATTATCATTATTTACGATAAAATAAAAAATGTTATTTCTATTTTTAATGATTCGCTAGGAAGGCTTCCACTTTATAAATACAATTATGGTAATAAAATAATTATTTCGAGAGAAATTTCATTTTTTTTTCATTTTCCAATCGACATTTATCCAAATAAGCTTGCACTTTCAGAATTTCTACACATAGGTTACTCATTAGGGGAAGATACTTTATTTAGTAATATTAAAAGAGTATCTCCAGCCAGATTGATTACCATTAATTTGAATACATTCAAATCTACCGAGCAAATAATTTTAGAACATAATTTTGATGAAAAAGTAGACCATAGTCTAACATTAAAACAAGCTGTTAATAATTTAGAGGAAAGGTTTCTAGAATCCTGTGCTAATAGAATGAGAAGTGGTTACGAAAATATTATCTCATTAAGCGGAGGACTTGATTCCAGATCTATACTTGCCGCTTTTGATAAATTAAAATTAGACTACAGCGCAGCGACCTTTATAACAGGTGATGCATATAACAAATATGATACGAGAATTGCAGAAGAAATTGCATCTTCTGTAGATTGCAAACATAAAAAATTTCAACTTGCTGCAAATCGGAACCAGGATACAGAATTTCTCATATGGTCAAAATATGGACTAAATCAAATTGGTTTAGCTTACCTTTTGCAGTTTTATCAAAATGTCATAAGTTATTTTGGTTCAAATGTTTCCTTGTTTAGCGGAGACGGGGGGGATAAAGTCCTGCCGCATCTTTATATAAATAAAGGGATCAAAAATATTGACCAACTTGTCGAATACATTATATCATCCAGGCAGGAATTATTTGACATTGATACAGCTCTGAAAATTACCAACGTAAATAAGTCCGATTTTAAACTAGCGCTTTATGAAATCTTTGAAAATTATCCGGAAGAATCGATAGCGGGTAAATTTACTCATTTTCTGATTTTTGAGAGAGGATTTAAATGGTTATTTGAGGGCGAAGATCGGGTTAGATATTGGATTTGGAATATGGCCCCATTTTATTCATTGCCATTTTTTAATTTTGCCATGAGTGTTCCAAATAGTTTTAAAAAAAATCACGTACTGTACAGAAACTTTCTGATAAAATTATCAAGTAAAATTGCAAATATTAAAGACGCTCGTTGGAGAGTTCCTATAACTTCAAAAAAAATATTCTTCTTTAATTTATTTAAAGAAAAAATATATCCTAATTTCCCTCCGCTTGTTAAGCGAAAGATACATAACAAACTGATCAAAATTAATGTTAAGGAAGATTATGTAGATTATTTAATGGATTATTTGGATGGGAAAGAGTTATCGATCAAGGAACCAATTTGGATCTCAACAGGTGAGCTTAAAAAGAAAGATACTTTTAATACTATTCAGATTGATCATATTCTGACTTTACTTTACCTGGAAGAAAGATTTAATGCTCATAAGTTATAATTAATGTGATATTTGCAAACGATTTCTGATAGATTTTACTTTGAGAGAATCAACAGTTCGGGACCATATTACAAAAAAGGATAAGTCGGTTAGATTGACTTCATTCCTTCACCACTTAAATTTCCTTAATCAGCTATTTGAAATTTCGTTAAATTTTTTCTTTTATTTAATCCGAGTCCTCCTGAAAGAAAAGGAAGATAAAAGAAAAACGTTAGTGATTATTTGCTTACACCGGTTAGGCGATACAGTGTTTTGTATATCTGCAATAACTGAAATCTTTAACAATTTTAAGGATTATAAGAAGTATATATTTACATTCAAAGAGACAGGGGATATCTTGAATTTAAAATTTGATGATGAAAATATTATAAAAATTGACAGATCAGAAATAAAATTCCAGGGTAGGCTTGCTTCTAAAAAAGCACATGAAATTATAAACCAATTAAATCCGTCGTACATCGTTGATTTCACAGGAACGCCGGCTTCTGCTTCCTTGATATTTAATAAAACTGCTGCAAAAATAGTTGGAATGAATTTACCCTATTTCAAGAAAATATATACTGATTTTATCCTGAAACGGACTGAACCACATTTCATTGATAACTATTTAGATGTTGCTAGATTGATAATTCCAAACTTACCATCAGCATCAAATTATGAATTTAATACTGATATTAATAGAAATAGTAAAATAATGATTCATCCTTTTGCGATCAGGAAAGCAAAAGAATGGAATTTTAGAAAGTTCATTGAACTTGCACTCCGATTAAATGACAATTATCAAGTTGAAATAATCTTTCCTAAAAATTTTATTTCTGAAGATGTATATAAAGAATTAAAAGATATGGATTTGCACTTTAGGATAACAGGGTCAATAAAAGATTTAATCTGTGCAATTCAACAGGCTGGTGTTTTTATCTCAAATGATTCGGGTCCAACATACGTTGCTGCCTTACTTGGTAAACCAACATTTACCATTTATGGTCCAACGAATCCAAAATATTCGCTTCCTTTTGGTAAGTTTCATGAATATCATCAGAATAAAATGCTCTGTTCTGCTTATAATGAAATGTTTTGCTTTACCCTGGGAGGAATTGAGTGTCCATCGGTTGAGTGTATGAATAGCATTTCACTTGATACTATTGAGGCTAAGGTACTTAAATTTATTGAAGGATTAAGAATCAACAAGAAAAGGTAAATTGAATAGTATAATCAACGGGAAAAAAAATAGAAAAGTCTTACTTTTAGCTGATCCCTTTTCAGCACATACTATTAAGTGGGCAAACGGATTAAGCAGCAGAGGGATAGAATTAATGATATTTGGATTGTCTGATTTTGATAGAAATCAGTACTCAGCTGATATTAAATTAGAAATATTCAAAATATCGGAACACATCAAATGGAAATCCAGTGGTAGTTTAGCAAAAGTAATTTATCTTCTAGGAATTCCCAGATTAAAGAGAGTAATAAAGAAATATAAACCAGATATCGTTCATGCACATGCTGCTTCCAGTTACGGACTGCTGGGAGCTATTACTAAATTTCATCCTTACATCATTTCAGTCTGGGGAAGTGATGTTTATAACTTTCCTCTAAGGTCAGGATTTCACAGAAGGATTTTAACTTACAGCCTTGCAAATGCTGATAAAATTCTTTCAACGAGCAATGTTATGGCTAAAGAAACTAAAAAATATACAAAAAAGGATATAACAGTAATTCCTTTTGGAGTCGACACTAACGAATTTAAACCAACCAAAGTTAACAGGTATTTTTCGCAGGATGATATTGTTATTGGGACAATAAAATCTATAGAAAAAAAATATGGAACCGAACATTTGGTGAGGGCTTTCAAAATTGTTAAGGACAAGTATCCTGATTTACCCTTAAAGCTACTACTGGTTGGAAGAGGATCACAAACTGATTATATAAAATCATTAATAAAGGAATTTAATCTGGAATCTGATTCACTGATCACAGGATTTATTCCTTACAATGAAATACCCGAATATCATAACATGCTCGATATATATATATCAGTTTCAACTGAAGATAGCGAATCATTTGGTGTAGCCATTTTAGAAGCATCGGCTTGTGAGATACCTGTAATTGTTTCCAATGTCGGAGGTTTACCCGAAGTAGTGGAAAATGAAAAAACAGGTTTTATAATTGAAAAGGAGAATCCTTCTGCCCTTGCAGAAGTTTTGAGTAGATTAGTCACCGATAAAAAAATGAGCTCTGAACTTGGAAGAAAAGGAAGAGAAATGGTTTTAAGAGAATATGATTGGGAGAAATCATTGAATAAAATGATTTCTGTTTACGATTCGATTGCCGGTTAGTTTATTTTTGTACAATTATTTAATCATTTGATCCTAATATGAAGTTAGCAGTTCTATATTATAAAATTAGAAAGCGTCCGGTTCCTTATTATGCACATTACCCTATGTGGTTAATAATTTGGAAACCAGTAAGAAAATTTATTAATGTCGTTTTTATTCCTAATGTTCCTTTTTCAGGATTACGGATTTTTTTATATAAGACCCTGGTGGGTTACAAAATAGGGAAAAATGTATTTATTGGGATGAAGTGCTATTTAGATGACCTGGAACCAGGAAGCACGGTGATCGAAGACAACGTAACGATATCCTATGGCTGCTATTTTGCGCTACATGGAAAAAATCAGAAACATACATATATTCATATAAAAAAAGGTGCATATATTGGAATGCGTGCCTCAATTATAGCAGGAGCTGAAGGATTGTTTATTGGTGAAAATTCAATTGTTGGGGCATCCTCTTTAGTAAATAAAAGTATACCTGACGGTAAACTCGCAGTTGGTATTCCGGCTAAAGTAATTAAATCGGTAGACTAGCAAGCACTTAATGTTATAGTATCAGATAAAAGATTTCCAATATCTACTAACTATTAATGTTTAATAAATCTCTTTCCATAATTATTCCCTGTCGAAATGAAGAAAAGTATATAGCTGAATGTTTAAATTCATTCCTCAGGATGGATTATCCAAAAGAATTGATGGAAATTGTTGTTGTTGACGGGAACAGTTCAGACAATACCCGAAATATTGTACGGGAGATTCAGACCGGAAAGGATAATATTATACTCTTAGATAATCCCGATTTATATACACCACACGCCCTGAATCTGGGAATTAAGAATGCTAAAAATGAATATATTATGATCGCCAGTGCACATTCTGATTTTTCGAAGCACTACGTTCGTGAATTAATGAATGCGATTGATCAATTTAATGCTGATGGAGTCGGTGGTACTATTACTACTGATGTTAGAATCAAAAATAAAAGGACTCAATCAATATGTAAAGTTCTTTCCAACAAATTCGGGGTTGGAAATTCCATGTTCCGGATAGGGAGTGATCAACCCATGCGTGTTGATATTGTTCCCTTCGGAATTTATAAGAAAGATCTGTTGCTTGAGATTGGTCTGTACAATGAAAGGTTAATCAGAAACCACGATATGGAATTGTCAAAAAGATTAACATCAAAGAGGAAGAATATTTATCTGATCCCGACGGCTGAGTGCAGGTATTATGCCCGTGAAAAGTTTTTCGGAATATTTAAAAATAATTTTGGTAACGGCTACTGGGTACCTTTAACTATTTATATAACAAAACATCTTAATTCACTTAGTCTGAGACATTTTGTACCACTAATATTCATTTTATCGCTAATTCTGCCTGCGTTATTAATGTTTTGGCTTCCCGTATTAGGAGTTATTGTCGCTATAAGCCTCTTTTCCTACTTTATTACAATTTTTGTCGAATCTGTAAGAATAAAGGATGATTCCACTTCCCTTGGCTACATTTTTTTAGCATTTCTTACTCTGCATTTTTCATATGGAATAGGTTCTTTGTCAGGACTATTTAGAATTAATTATTTATTTAAGAATAATAGATGAACGAACAGACTTATAAATCGAAAATTGCTTCAATTTTAAATTGTCATATAAACCAAGTCTTTCTCTACTGGAAGGGAAGAGTTGCGCTGTATGCAATCCTGAAGGCAATGGATATTACTGAAGGTGATGAAGTAATTTTGCCAGCATTTACATGTGTTGTTGTTCCAAATGCTATTTTATATTTAAATGCAAAACCGGTTTATGTTGATATAACTGCAGAAGATTATAGTATTGATATTAATCTAATTGAAAAATCAATTTCAAAAAAAACAAAGATGATAATTTGCCAGAACACGTTCGGACTTTCATCTAACATTGATAAAATCCTGCAGATTGCAAAGCAGTACAATCTTTTGACAGTGGAAGACTGTACTCACGGATTTGGAGGATTTTATAAAGGGAAGCCAAATGGCTCATATTGTGATGCAGCATTTTATTCAACACAATGGAATAAACCTTTTTCAACCGGTATAGGAGGATTTTTAGTCGTTAATAATAATGAGCTGATTGAAAAAATTAAAGAATTTGAAGAGCAAAAAATTCAGCCAAGTTTTAAGGAAAAACTATTTCTTTCCTCTCTGCTAATATTAAATCGATATTTAGTTAATCGTTTTACATATTGGACCCTTTTGAAATTTTACAGATTCCTGAGTAAAAAAAATCTGGTTATTGGTTCAAACAGGGGGGAGGAATTATCTGAAGTTAGAATGCCCGTTAACTACTTTAAAAATATATCTTCTGTTCAAATAAAAGCCGGTGTAAAAGAGTTAGCTAAAATAAGTACTATTAATAAAATCAGAAGAAAGAATGGGATAGATTATACCAGATTTCTTAAATCAAAATATAAAACGTATGTTAATGAGAGTTTATTTGAGAATCACCTTTTTCTCAAATATCCGATTTTAGTAAAGGATAGAAATTTATTTTTACGACTGGCAGAAGAAGATAAAATATCTTTAGGTGATTGGTTTCTATCTCCGCTGCATCCTGTTAAAGAAAAATTGGAGCAGTGGGGGCTTAAAAGAGAGCTGTACCCTGTTGCAAACCGGATTTCAGAAAAGATCCTTAATCTTCCAACAGATATTAAGGATAATACCAGTGTAATAAAGTTTTTGTCAAAGCATTTAGAGTTATTGGATTAACTTTCGTTTACTGTTTCTTTCTATTAACCTTGAAAAGGTTAAAACGAAAAATTAGAACCTGTATTATTGCCTTTGATCTGAGATAAATGTTAGAGTAATCATATACCGATAGAATTATATTACCTTCTTGACATAATTGTTCTCAAAATGAAATTATCTTTTGATTTTAGTTTTTGTAATACTATTTTAATAATTTAGTGGTAAGTTTATTTGGAAAATTCATTCCGAATTAGTTATTTTACGCCTAAAAATTTAGGAATATGAATAGAGATTTCCTGCTGTTCCATAAG
>Ga0209536_100002022_pt1 | contig 33145 bp, 31 predicted proteins | sample DeeMarSeWOR28_12_FD_187461 | JGI IMG/M metagenome (GOLD analysis project Ga0209536, IMG submission 187461) | Marine sediment microbial communities from White Oak River estuary, North Carolina - WOR-2-8_12 (SPAdes) (version 2) | ecosystem: Environmental > Aquatic > Marine > Intertidal zone >... | reverse complement strand
GCTTTTTCAGTGAATTATTTTTTTGGTGTTGTTCCATATTCCCAATTTTAATGCGAACCAGATTATTCCGACAGGATTCAATTACGAATTAGGTAGTCCGCATCATGGCTTTAAAATACCTAGAAACTGAAAATGGTTGACCCGAGAGAAGTATTTGTGCGTGAAACACCTTGGCGATAAATCGCACAATCAAGATAGCCATCACAAGCGTCAATACAGCAGAAATCATTGGTTGCCAAGCAGGAACGCCTCCAACAGTTAATCGGGTGATCATCATTACAGGGGCTGACAAGGGAAAGATGCTCAATCCAATTGCTAATAGAGAATGGGGTCTTCCAAGCAACATCAGCGAGAAAAAATAACTCACGAACAATGGTATTGAGACAATAAAATACACTGAAGTGTATTGGCTTAGTTTTGGGGTGAGCGCTCCTGCACCAGCCATCAAACTCGCATAAACGGCAAATCCTAATAAGTAGAAAATTATTCCCCAAACTAAAATTGAGATAGGCAATGAAAATCCTTTTGGTATATTTAATGTTGTTCCACCGATCCTAAAAATCAGAAAAACTGCTCCAAACCATGTCGTCACCTGCAGCAAGCCCAAAAGACAATAACTTAATATCTTTCCCGTCAATAACTGGTGAGGTGAGGCAGAAAGGATTAATAGTTCCATGACTCTTGAATCCTTTTCACTACTGATTAAACGTAGAAGGTAGCTCCCTCCTGAAACTATAGAAATATAGATTACAAGCATGAGCACTAGAGGTAACATCTGTAGGAGTAGATTTGATTCACATCCAAAACCTGGTGAGACACAATCGCCAGAACCGCCGGAAGTGTTGGATCCCTCTAAATTGAGATTACGTTTTTTGAAGCTTGCTGGATTCCATACATTTGAGGCAAGCTTTGCATCTCCATCAACCATATTCACTAATAATGTCCATCGCATTATCCAATCCTGCCCCCCTTCTGAGATCGGATTACTCGTAGGATGGATATATATCAACTTCCCCGATTCGATGTAGTCCGCAGGGATAATGTAATACCCTGCAATTTTCCCACTGTTTAATGCTGATTGCGCTTCAGACTCATTTGAAAATGAGATTAATATATTTTCTGGCAAATCTTTCGGAATTCCTTCGATTATTCCTGAATAATCCATATACCCTTCGGTCTTTAAACTCACATTATTCTGGTCAGATTCAGAAATCGCACTCCTGGATTGATTACTTTTGACAAATGAGAACACAAGGACCGCAATCACGGCAAATATAGGGATACCGAAGGCAAGTAATAGATATGAAGGTCTTTTGAACGCGCTTACGATCTCATAGCGCAGGATCTCAAGTGTTTTATTCATCATGCCTCCGCACCAATAACTTCTCTTTGGCGGTAAATTAACTCATCAATACGAATGCGTTTGCCATATCGCAATAATCCGATCCGAAAAGTGCGGACTGCCAACCATAACACTGCCAATACACACAGAACATGGATTATGGAGCTCAATAATATCTGCCAGAGGGGGATTTGCATGAATATTGTCCGAAAGCCAATGGTCAAGAGTGAGGTGATAGGCAAAATGGATAAGATTATCGCAAGCGAGCCATTTAAATCATTTGCGATGGGGACAGCGAACCACAAAGGAATGAAAGCAATTAAGAAGAAAATTGGACCAATAGATTCAGCTTCCTGATGCCCACCAAATAGTAGACCAATTGAGAACATTAATGCAGCAGCAATGATATATGAGGGTATTGCTACCAAAATTATGCTCAGAACATCTCTCCAATTTAACCCTTGAATTTGAATCCAATCCAGGTTAAGGATATTTGCACCAATAAAATATGCAACAACTCCAACGATAATCCAGGTTGCCATCATTGTGAAACCTAAAGCGATCATATTCAACAACTTGCTCATCACAAGTTGAGCTGGTGAAAGTGAAGTAACCATCAATTCAATCGTTCGATTTGATTTTTCCTCTAGAAACCCTCCTACCAAGTATCCCGAACCTATCAACAACAACATAATAAAAGAAAAACTGATGATTAATGGAAGAAACATATTTAGAGTTGGCCCATTTTCGGGGAACTCCCTGGTTCCATCAGCTGTCCGTATCGTCACATCATGACCAATAGCTGCACGAATACGAATTTCTTCTTCATAAGGCTTCAACACATTGAATTGAAGAAAGTCATAAATATCCCTGATAGGTTTCTCACCTAGCTCTTCGAAATATATTAATTCAATATTATTGTTCTCAGGATAATCAATCGGCAGTATGAAGTAAGCCTGAATTTCACCAGATTCAATTGCTGTTCGAGCGTTAGATTCTTTAGAAAATGGAATGAATTCAACCGGCAAATCACCCGATAATCTTTCTACAGCAATTGGATTGTCGAACAATCCAGAGTGGTCAATATAACCAATTGGAGATGAATTTTTATTTTGGGAACTCATAAAGATGCCGACAACGGCCATAAGAGCGATAAATAACGGCAGGCTAAACAATGCCAACAAATAGGTTTTTTGACGAACTGTTTTTATGTATTCGTGAGATACAGCAAGCCAAAGCTTTCTCATTAAATACTCCCTTACCCTATGAAAAGAACTTTGTAACACTAATTAAACGAGGGGTGTGCATAATTCATATAAACACTTTTTTTCTCGCCAATTACTGAAATGGACAGCTGAACTATGAACTTTAGACTACAAGATGATTTGATTTTTTCCTATTCATCATTGGTGATAAATCAAATGTAAGCATCTGATGCCATCCTATATCGGGTCATTACTATTTATGCACATTCCTCAATTAAATTCCTTTGAAATAAGTCATTCAGATGAACCATTGAAGTTTATATTTCATGCTCTTGTTCTCATTTTGGAGCCATCTCAAAGACAAGAAGCAATGCTCCGATATAATCCTACTTGATGTGGCAAATTCTTACACGAGTCTTTAGAATGATTTTGGGGGATACTTCAGAGGGGTGTGCTTTTAGATATCCTCGCAGCAGATCTTTTTTGCCAGATCAATCACATCAAAACAGTCCGATCAAAACCACCGTTGCAATTGTCAAGTAAATTAAATAGCCAAGCGTATCTGTTATTGTTGTCACCAAAACAGGGGAAGCTAAGGCTGGATCTATCTTGACAATGTACATACCAAGGGGAACAATCACTCCAGCAAAGCCAGCCGCGATCAAATTCAACAATGTGGCAACTCCTACTACCAAACCCAAGAGGGGTGTCCCTTTCCAAACCAGGGCAATCAAGCCTACAAGAATCCCCAACACCAAACCATTAGCTAAACCGATTAACAACTCTCGGGTAAGGGCAGCGAGTCCATTTCGAGGACTGACTTCTCCCAAGGCTAATCCACGGACAGTAATTGTAAGTGTTTGCGTTCCTGCACTACCACTTACACCGGCGACGATAGGAAAGAAGATCGCCAATACTGCCAATTGAGCAATCGTATCTTCAAAAAAACTTAGCACCACTACTGATATCATTGCTGTACCCAGGTTTAATACGAGCCAAGGCAAGCGTGATCTGAGCTGGGACCCGGGGGATACGGCAATTGAGATTCGCTCATCGGGCACACCGCCTAAGCGATAAATATCTTCTGTCTCTTCTTCTTCCAATACAGCCACCATATCATCATGAGTTATCACACCCAATAAATGATTTTCATCGTCTATAACAGGTAGTGCTAAGAGATCATAACGAGCCATCAATCTTGCTGTGTCTTCTTTATCGGTATCAAAGTTTATAGAGATCACTTCAGGGTTCATAAATTCAATGATTCTAGAATGAGAATCAGCCATGACCACTTGAAGGAGTGATACTACACCGACTAATTTGACTTCATCATCGACCACGAACAAGTAATATACGGTTTCTGCATCGGGCAAAACAGTGCGAATATGAGAAATTGCTTCAGCTGCGGAAATATCTTTGTGAAGCACAACCTCGGCTGAAGTCATCAGTCCCCCGGCGGTATCATCATGATATTCTAGTAAAGGTAGAATATCTGCCGCATCTTCAATGCTCGATAGTGCAATAGCTGCCATATCTGGTGCCATATCTCCCAAGAGATCTGCAGCTTCATCCGGTTCCATCTCATTAATGATCCGGGAGAGATCATCTGTTTCTAGACGCTCGGCAACTTCTATGGCGTTTTCATCATCCAATTCTTCGAGTATATTTGCAGAATCCTCAGGATTTAAAAGCGGCAATAATTGAGATTGAGTATCTGGTGGAAGTTCTTCAAATACATCAGCCTGGTCAGGTGGTCGTAATGCCTCTACCAATTCCACTGCACGATCCCAATCTTCATCGGTCAGGGCTTGACGTACATTTTCAAGGATTTCTTCAATATTGGTGATATCAAACACTGGATGACCTCCTCAGAGCGGTTATCCGTGATTTTCTAATTCTAATCAGAAATTTCAATATTGCACAATCTTTGGTAGTTTTTTTGCCTTGTTTATCGTAAATCTTGCTTCCGCGGGAAGTATTGGGACCCCATCAAAACCGGTCTCGGCAACGAATTCTACAATCTTGTCGACTAGCTTCTCTGGTTCCCAGGCAGCCATTTTCTCCACAGTATCAATTCCGGCATCATAGTATAACCTAGCACGGATTCCTTTAATACCTGGAATTCGCGCAAGATCAGATAATTTTACAAACTCGAGAATCACACTTTTTGGGATACCAGTTTTATTCGATAAATGTTCCCGATCTTGATCGATTGAACCTGACTCCAACATCTGATTAACATTTTTTATACCGATCTCAGCCAATCGATCAACATATTCGGGATTCACACTTATAAAACCTTTAAGAGAGAATGGAGCTCGATCGATTTTCATTTCACGCAATGTTGTTGCTAAATATTTAATCTCATCATTTGAAATGAAATCGTAATAATAACGTATTGCCCAAAGATATCCTTTTGCACTTGAGCCTGATTTTGATTCTAGCCAGTCAACGAAATTGATCAAATCCTGGTCTTCTACTTCTGTCAATTGTTTCCCATCACTATGTACTTCTAAATAAGCTTCAAACTCAGATATGTATTTAACACAGCGCTTTATTGCATTTGGAGACCTTCCACCTCGTTTCAGGAATGTTTCGAAATCTTCATTATCCATAGCATCCTACCTTAATTCCACCATAGAACATGTTGGGAAATGGCTATGCGAATATAATTAATTTTTAGATATTGACAGTGTGTTTCCTCTAACCATGGGATACATTGTAATTTATGACAGCAAACCGCTTATGTAAATCATGATTAAAGATAAGCGTTGCAAATCCTATTTAAATTATGGTATGGACCGTCTTGAATTTTAGTATTGGAATCAAAATGGGTGAATCAGCAATTTAATTTTTCCGATAACGATAAAAGGTGCTGAATCTTCTAAATAAAAAAAAGGAATTTAACTCCTGGTATTTTCTATTAAGCTGTCTTGTCTCACATGGGTTGGATTAGCGTTTCGCAATTTTCTTAATATCTCAAGTTCCTGATTATTAACTTCATTTTCGTCAATCGATAATTCATCTGCGATCTTTCTATTCGAGAAACCCTTTGCAATCAAATTAAGCATCGCAATATCATCAGTCGATAATTCCAATCCAAGAACTTTGCATGCTCCATTTCGTGGAGAAAGTTTTTCCAATATAAGAAATGCAACCCGTGGATGTATCGTCGGTTCACCCATCGCCGAATCACGGATTGCATCAACCAATTTTTCCATTTTTACATCTTTAAAAAGAATGGTAGTTGCTCCAGCTTTGAACGCAGAAAGAATCTTTTTTTCATCATTTGAATTAGTCAGCACAACAACTTGCGTCTTCGGATTTTTCAATTTGATATGCTTAATAACCTCAGTCCCATTCATACCTGTAAATATTATTTCCATTAAGACAACTTCTGGTAAATATTTCTTCACAAGATCAATAGCCTCTTCTCCAGAAGCAGCTGATCCTACAACAATAAATTCATCATGTGATGAGAGATAAGCCCGCAATCCATCTCTCATAAATGCATGGTTGTCCACAATCAGTACTCGAATATCTTTATTCACTAAACCCACCTATTCGGAACCCAGGATGAGTAATTGTTAAAGACATCATCAGTGAATCAGTTCCTCATGAACCACACATAATTACCAATGAATCACATTTTCAAAGAGGAAAAATCACAATTTCTGTAAAGGATTCCCGTAATTTCGATCTCAGAAGACCAATACCGCTGCACGAAAGTTAGCCACAAAAATTGATTGTGCTCGACTTTTTCCAGACACTACAGAGCATGAATGATCTCACTTGATTCTATATTAACATTACATTGTTTCAAGCGGAGCACATTACCCAAAAGAACGGTTTTGTACCATACTTTAGAGGGGTTTTTAAGTCCATCCATGCTTAATCTCACTAGAACGACAATCTTTTCCTACGAAATAATATAACCCTTTCCAAATTGGAGAACTGGAAAGGGTATTTGTGGAAATAGTAAAACAAAATGAGCTGCTATTTTATTGAGGTGAATCTCTTTGAACAATGCCTTTCTGCCAGGCGAAAACTGCAGCTTGAGTACGATCTGCGAGATGTAACTTACTTAAGATGTTACTAACATGGCCCTTAACAGTATTTTCGCTGATCACCAGTTCTTCAGCGATCTGGCTGTTTGGATAGCCGTTGGCAATTAATTTCAGTACCTCTAACTCGCGTTCAGTTAATTCAGTATAAATTTCATTCTCAGCTTGGTCTTCTTTCCTGATATTCTGCAATACCCGTGCTGCCACTCTTGGATGAAGAATGACCTCACCGTTATGGGCTTTACGAACTGCTTCAGCCAATTTGTTCATCTTCATATCCTTTAGGATATATGAGATTGCACCAGCTTTTAAAGCTGGAAAGATAAGTGAATCTTCATGAAAAGAAGTCAAGACAACAACTTGGGTTCGAGGACTTAAATTTTTCACTACCCGTGTTGTTTCGATGCCATCCATTCCAGGTAAGATCAGGTCCATAAGAACCACGTCTGGGACATACTGCTTAACCAATTCAATCGCATCTTCACCTGAATAAGCTTCACCGATCACATCGAAATCTGGCAATGTTTCAAGATAAGCACGCACCCCCTGACATACAACTTCATGATCATCAACAATTAATATCGATATTTTATCCGACATGGATTTCTCCTCGATTATGGTAAGAAAATTAATTTGGAGATATCTTAACAGGTACTTTCACTAATATACGGGTACCGGTTCCAAGATTGCTTTCAATTTTCAACTCTCCCTTTATCATCTCTATCCGTTCATGCATTGAGCGAATTCCAAAACCAGTTGTCCTTTGATCGAATTCAAAGCCCACTCCATTATCAGAGACAACCAAATTTACATCTTCGGTGTCGTAGATTAGCGAGAGAGATACATTCCTCGCCTGACTGTGTCGAGCAATATTCGCCAGAGATTCTTGAATCACACGATATAGAGCCTGCTCAATCTCAAGAGGTAATTTTCGTTCGTTTTCAATTTTCAACTCAACTTCGACCTGGCATTGATGCTCCCAATCAAAGACATATTCCCTGACTGTTGATGCAAGTCCTTTTTCTCTTAATGAGACAGGGTACATTTCCTGGATCAATATGATCATTTCTTGTAGGACTTCATAAACAAGTTGTTCTGCTTCTGAAACATGATTTTTAGCAGCATTCGGATGATTATCTATCATGGCAGTTGCGGCACCCAGTTGGGCTAATGCTGCGAATGCTTTTTGCTTCGCGCTGTCATGGAGATCACGAGCCAATCGGCTGCGTTCATCCATTATAGCGAGATCTCGCAGTTGCGAAAACAATTGAGCATTTTGGATTGATAAGGCGGCGCGTTGCGTAAGCGCCAGGAACAAGCGCTGTTCTTCCTCACCAATTGCATTGGGTTTAGAAAAATTCACGTTAAACAATCCGAATGTTTCATTGCCAAACTTGATGGGTAAGAACATATACGAACGAATCCCCTCCTTTAAAACCAATTCATCAAATTCCTCATTCACCTTATCTTTGCTAAGTTCCCTGAACCCATCATCAACGATCAATAGCTCCCCATTCTCGGCTGCCTGGCCAATTAACCCTTCACCATTACGAAATACGATTGCATGAATCGTCTCAAACTCAAAACCGCGCGCAACCGTTATAGTAAATTTCTGTTGTTCTTCATCCCAACAAAATATTGAGCTTTTATCTGCGTTCAATATTTCGATGGAAACGTCAACTAAGGCTTGCAACCTATTTTCGAGGGAAAGGTATTGATCGATCACTTCATCCGCCTGATAAAGGGCTTCTAATCCCAGTCGGCGACTTTCAATCTCTTCAGTTCTCACAATAACTTGATTTTCCAATTCTTGGCTTCGCGCTTCAATTGAGCGGATGCGTAATCGGTATCCCCCGATCACACTTGTTATCACCACAAGAACCACAATACTAATAAACCACCAAGTTTCCCATATCGGAGGGACAACTTTAACTAATACCGAAGTTCCATCTTCGTTCCATACACCATCACTATTCGTTCCCTTCAACCTTAATGTATATGTCCCAGAAGGCAGATTTGTATATCTCCCAATTCGTGAGGTACCTATATAATTCCAATCCTTGTCAAATCCATCGAGCTTATATGCATATTGAATTTTCTCTGGATTGGCGTAGTTTAATGCAACAAACTCAAATTCAAGGTTGTTATTAGACCAGGAAAGATTTACATCATCAATTGCTTCTTGTGAATTACTCGGAATAATTTCCTCTTCACCTTGTTTCATCGAGGTCAAGACTACAGGAGGGAGATATGTAATATCTTGAATGTGCTCAGGATGAAATGATGTTAACCCATTGATTCCCCCAAAGAAAAATTCGCCTCTGTCATTCTTTAGATAAGCTCCAACATTGAACTCATTGCCTTGAAGACCATCACTTACATCAAAATTTTTGAACGATTCTGTTGAGGGATCAAAGCGTGATATTCCTAAATTGGTACTCAACCACAGGTATCCATGATCATCTTCCAAGATCCCATAAATCACATTATTAGGAAGGCCATCCCTAACTCTATAGTGTACAAATACCCCGGTTTCCAGATCGAGCATATCCAGCCCGTTACCATAGGTCCCAATCCATATCTTGCCGCGAGAATCTTCATAAATGTTGAAAACATCTGAATCACCCAGGCTAGTTGAATCATCAGGATCATGTAGAAAATGGCTGAACTTACCAGATTCCCGATCCAGAATGCTTATACCACCACCCCCTGTACCAATCCATAATCTACCATTACTATCTTCCGCGATCTTCCAAATTTGGTTATTGCTGATGGAATCCGGGTTTTGAGGGTCATGAAGATAATGAGTAAATTTCCCTGTATTTCGATCGAGTCTCTCGAGACCTCCCCCATTTGTTCCGATCCAAAGTATTCCAATTCGATCCTCGTAAATGACATTGATATAGTCATATGATAAACTTTCCGGATCAGCAGAATCGTGGACATAATGGGTGAATTCCTCACGAACTGGATCAAGCCTGTCAAGCCCACCACCCCAAGTTCCAATCCAAATCGATCCCTCCCGATCAGGATATACATACCACACATCGTTACTACTAAGACTGTTTTGTTGCTCAGGATCATTCTCGTAATGAATGATCCTTTCAACTTTACTGTCAAGGTAATCCAGTCCACCCCCATAAGACCCCACCCAATAATTCCCATGACGATCTTGAGATATCGACATGACGATATTTGCTGACAATGAATTTTGATTATTTGGAATGTGCCGAGTATGTGCAAATCGTGCAGATTTTGGATCAAACTTGTTTAAGCCCCCTCCAAAGGTTCCGATCCAAACGATGCCTGACTGATCGACAAACAAATCAGTCACCTGATCCTGGCTTAAGCTAGTCGCATCAGCTTGATCATTACTGAAATTTTGAATCTTGCCTGTTCTTGGATCAAGGAGGTCAACACCGTAGTCTTCCGTTCCAATCCAAATATTTCCAGATTTATCGACCTCGACAGCTCTGATAATGTCTTGACTCAACCTGTTCCCACCATCATCCGATTTTAAAGAAAAGAACTCTTCCGATATCGGATCAAATCGATTCAAACCACCATCCGCTGTTCCAATCCATAGAATTCCAGCTGAATCCTCTGAAATTGAAGTTATGTAATCACTGCTAATCGTATTTTCATCTGAATCACCATATCGGTAATTCTTGAACTGGTCCGTAATTGGATCATATCGATTCAGTCCCCCACCCAGTGTACCGATCCATAATGTTTCATTACTGGAAAGAAGAAGGTCCGAGATCACATCATTGCTCAGACTATTTGGATTCTCAGGATCATGGTTGTAATGGATAAAAATCTCTTTCTCTCGGTCCAACTTATCCAACCCACCCCAAGTTCCAATCCACAATGAGCCACTCGCATCATCGATGATTGCATTGATAGAATCGTTTACCAGACTGTTTGTATCAGATGAATCATTAACATATCGAGTGAATTCATTTTTGTTCCGCTCAAAACGGTTTAGGCCACGTCCGTAAGTACCGATCCACAATACACCTGTTGTATCTTCAAATATTGAAAGGATCGTATTGTCACTGAGGCTGTGCAAATCATCCGGATCATGCCTGTATACCGAAAACTCGTATCCATCATATTTATTCAATCCATCTTCGGTTCCAAACCAAAGAAAACCGGTCCTATCCTGATAAATGGAAAAGATAGTGCTTTGAGAGAGACCTTCTTCGAGAGAAATTCTCTCGAACCGAATTTGCTGTCCTAAGATCGCTGGTGTTTCAGAAAAGTTGGTGTCGATCTCATCCTCATCCAATGAATTTGTCGACATATTCCACTTTTTCATTGGTATCTGATATCCACACGACAAATCGGGGTTAAGATGTACCATAAATTCTGATGGATTAAATAGGATGCTATCAATGCTGAAAATTCCCCCGATACTTATAAACACAAAAAAGAATAATACTTTTTCTTGGATCAATTTCACCGAACGGCTGAAGATTTTCAGGTTCCAAATCATGTTACCTATATTCATAATCACATAGATCGCTTTACATTAGAATGAGCTTTGGTAGAACTCAGAGGGTAAATTTTTTAGATGTTTTCCCAAAAGACGCTGATGTTTCCAAATACGTGAAATTTGGAGAGAATGAATAGAGTGACTTATCTGCTCAGCCAAGGATAGAAGATAAAGAAGAGGATACTACCGACAACGCAGGTAGCGATCGCTACCGGCAAGCCGCGACGACTCCACAACTGAGATGTAATCGGTGTATGGGTCTTTTTTGAAAGCGACACGACCAAAATATTGGCACCTGAGCCAATGCTAGTTGCATTTCCGCCAAAACCAGCCCCAAATATTACGGCCCACCACAATGCCCTGACGTTTACACCTGCTGCAGCCAGACCAGTTAGCAATGAAATCATAACTATCGTTACTGGCACATTGTCAACCAAGGCTGATAAGGCGGCAACTACCCAAATGATTACCACTCCCAATAACCTTGGATTTGCATAACCTAACTTCGTCAACGCCCCAGCGATTGGATCAAACACACCTGCCGCTTCCAATCCACCCACCATCACGAATAAACCTACAAAAAACAGGAGTACAGCCCAGTCAACTCGATGAAGAACCTCGCGCACATTTGGTCGAATCCATACTAATGCTGCAGCTGCACCACAGAGGGCAATCACCTCCGAACTAATATTTAATGGTCGTTGAACGATGAATAGAATAATGACTATGAGCAAAATGATCATTACTCTCCGTGCGGTTATCGGATCTTGCAAAGCCTCTTCGGCATCCAATTTCATGACGAGTTCAGGATCGCCAGAATCTTTGGACAATTCTTTCGAAAATAAGAAACGCAGCATAAGCAAGGTCACAAATGCGGCAACAAGCACTATCGGCATAGCATGTGTCAAAAAATCCGTAAAGCTATAACCGGATGCTGAAGCCACGAGAACACTAGCAGGATCCCCAACGGATGTACCTACATCAGCTGTATCAGAAAGCAACGCCTGAGCCATCAAAATAGGTATCGGATTAATGGCGATTAGTTCCGCAATCATTATTGTGATCGGTCCGACTAGGACAACCGTAGTTATATTATTAAAAAATAAGGAAACAAGCGCAGTTCCAGCTCCAAGCAAAAGGACCAACCGCCAGGGATTACCGCGTGATAAATGTCCCGCCTTTATTGCAGCATACTGGAAAAATCCACTTGGTTCAAGAATGGCAACTATGATCATCATCCCCAACAATAAACCAAGAGCCTTAAATTGGATCGCTTCTAACGCTTGTTCCTCAGAATAAAAACCGAGGCTGATCCCGAATCCGATCATCACGGCCGCTCCAGCAACAGTGGCGATTGTTTGATTTAACCTATCCGTTAATATCAACGCAAGTGTCCCAAATAAAGTAAGAGAGGCCAGAATAGGGGCCATGAATGAACTTTCGCTTAATCTAATGTTGAAGTTAACCAATTGGTAAGAAATGCTCTCCTAATCTTAATCAGTGAGGCAATACCTACAAGTTTCCCAAATTCTAATAGTGGTAAGTCCTGAATCTTGTGTTTATGTATAAAAATCCCCACATGGTTCCCTGTCATTAGAACTGCTGCTGACTTAATTGTCATTTCTGAACAACCAAAAATCACCCTACTTTTCATGAAATCGCAGATGCATTTTATTGTCTTTGAATATTCTTACTCCATCTCTTCGATAAGCGTAATTTTAGTTTAGGGTGATTTGCAGGAAAAGTCAATCTGAAGAACGTCACAGATTGATTTCGATCAAATTCCTTGATTCAGAAATGGTAGAATTATCCCTGACCATTGCAGTGGAGTATTGAATGAAATTGATCATTGCGATCTTAAGGGATGAGGATAGTGATAACATAATTGAGACCCTGATCAAAAATGAGTTTCGAGTCACACGGATAGCCTCAACTGGTGGATTCCTTCGTAAGGGAATGACGACAATGATGATCGGAATCGAGGACGAAAAAGTAGATGAGGTTTTCCAAATCATGAGGGATAATTGCGCACCCGTTGCTGATAATGGTATACGCCGCGCTACAATGTTCGTTCTGAATGTCGACCGCTTTACCCAGGTATGAAATACCTAGGATACAAAAACAATCTTATTAACTATCTAAGTAAACTTCGATTAGATTGCTGATTCACGAATTACTCGTGAAATTCTTCAACCTGATAGGTGAAGATTTCGACTGTCCCTCCCCTCCAATAATCCGGGGGTGCACCCATTTTCTTACACAACATGGAAAGAAATTTTTCAGGTTCGGGAACCTTTTCCCAAACTTGAGGCAGGAATGTTGCCCTACGATTCCCTTCTTTCAAGACCACCCCGTCCACTCCCGGACGCAAGCGTTTCAACAAATCTTCCGCGTCGTTGCACTCTGAGAGTTGAGGGGCGGTAAGTCTAGAGATTTCAATCGATATTTCTGGTAATTCATCTGGCTGCACAGGTGGAAATCGATAATCTTCTAAACCTGCTGCAACTGCATGTATCCGCACATCCTCAGCCAAAGGTTGTGTTACTTCTAGAGCGCCTATACACCCCCGTAATTCTTTGTTAATCGTCAACGTAACGAAGGTCGCCCCCGGCTCAATGAGACGAGGAGGCAAGTTTTCGAGATCGAGATTGGAGAGAGGTTCCCCACGTACACTTTCTTCGAGCGCTTGGCGGGCGATAGCGAGAAGTATTCGCCGCTCCTCCGAATTCAATGAATCATCCAATTCGCCCATTAGATTTTCTTCATTGGTTGTTTATCTACTCTCCTGGCGTTAATCTTGCAACTTGCGATATTGCTGCTCGTAATATAACAATGGTTTGTCACCATTCCCCTCTTCAGCTGCTAAAACTTCACCAATAACTAGCGAGTTCTGATCAAAGGAATGGACTGCAACCACTTTACAATCGATGAAGGCGAGACCACCCTTCAAGAAGGGAGCACCTGAGATTAGAGTCAATGTACCAACCCCATCAAATCGGTTTAAATCTTCTGTACTCTGGCCTGCAAACCTCTCCGAGAGCGCTTGTTGGTCCTTGGATAGGATTGTTATACCAAAGAAACCACCTTCGATAACAAAATCGTGGGTCCGCGAATTTTTCATTAAAGATATCGTCACCGTTGGAGGCTCAAGTGATACTGAAGCAAACGAGCTCACCGTCATCCCATGAAAACTTCCATTTTTTTGAGCTGAAACTATGGTGACACCAGTTGCCCAGTGGCGCATTGAAACGCGAAATTGCTCAGAGAGAATCGGATTCATATTGTCCTCGAATGATCATTAAATATTGTCAATAAAACTCTATTTATACGAAACCATGTTCTACAAATTGATAATAGACTACCCATCATCATACATGTCGATCGTGGAGCCGTCAAGATAGAGGCAAACTCCAGTCAACAAAAAGCGTTTCAAACTCTGAGATGTCAAGAATCATCTATTACATGACAAAAAGAATTTTTCCGATGCTTATCCAAAAACTCTTGCTTTTCACGCGCGTTTAAGGTACCATGAAATCCAATAAAACCATGGATTCATCGGAATCAAGCACTAATTCTTCTATTTCCAACGTACCAAAGCGCGGTGTATTTTATCAACTGCAATTGGTATTTATAGTTGCTTTCATCTTGGCAACGTTGTTTACAGCTTGGACACCAGCCAGCTTGCTTCCTGGAAATTTAAGTGAAAGGTTTGCAGTTGCTTTGGCTTTTAGGGCAACAGAAACTGCTGCCTACCCAACACCAACACCACGACCCAGACCCCTTATTGGCATTGTGGTTGGTCATTGGGACGACAACACAAAAGATCCCGGAGCTGTTTGTCCCGATGGATTAACTGAGTTTGAAGTAAACCAGTCTATTGCTACTCGAGTTGAGCAGGAATTGGTTGATGAAGGTTATGATGTTGATTTACTAAGAGAGTTCGATGCAAAGCTGAAAGGTTACCAATCATTGGCGTTGGTATCCATCCATGCAGATTCCTGCGAGTTCATCAATGACGAGGCAACTGGTTTCAAAGTCGCGGCAGCATTATCGAATCAATATCCTGAAAGGGCATCACGATTAACGGCATGCATCAGAGATCGATATGAAAAAGCAACCAATCTCAAGTTTCACGCCAATACCATCACCAATGATATGAGCAGCTATCATGCCTTTGACGAAATAGACAACAACACCAATGCCGTCATTATTGAGGTTGGTTTTCTCAACCTTGATCGCCAGAAACTAACCAAAGAACAAGATCAAGTTGCTAAGGGGATTGTAGATGGTATTCTGTGCTATATTCGAAACGAGGATATTTCAACCTCTGAATAACAATGAGCATCAATCCAAATTCTGCACAGCAGCTCATCCGAAATGCATACATCGCTCTAAAAAATGGAGAAAAAAGGGAAGCGCGTCGCCTGGCAGAACAAGCCGCAGCACTTGCACCCGAATCAGAGGAGCCATGGCTGCTATTGGCAGCAGTTGCAAGTCCTGAAGCCAGCATTGAATATCTCAACAACGCTCTTGAGGTCAACCCGCAAAGTCAACAAGCTCGTCAAGGTATGCATTGGGCAATCAAGCGGCTCAGAGAAAAACCGCTCCCCCGCCGCGTTCGTCGAAGGATCATCGTTCATCAACCGTCTGCCAAGGCATTAACCAAAACTAGACCATTGCTAGCTGGTCCACTTATCCCCATATTTGTTCTTGGATTACTATTAGCGTTATTCTTGTTCACCTGGTATGGTACCCCTACAATTTCACGCGCTTTTTCATCCAGGGAACCGCTTCAAATCGCCCAGGTTGATCTGGTGAAGATCACCCGAACCCCCACCGCCACCCCAACATTCACACCAACACCCACATTCACTCCAACACCCACATTCACTCCAACATCTACGCCAACTGAAACTCCGACCTCAACTCCAACGAACACGCCAACTGAAATCCCTACCGCCACTGCGACACCAGTTCCCACAGATCCCCCACCTCCACCACCAGCCGAATCCGCTTTTCCGGATCTCCCCGCGGGGGTTGGAAAGGGTGAGAATTGGATCGAAATAAACCTTTCCAGCCAGACTGTAAATGCTTTTCAGGGTAAAAATCTTATACGTTCCTTTGTGGTCTCTACAGGCACCTGGATAACTCCTACCGTGACTGGAACATATCGAATTTATGTAAAATATCCTTACGCGGATATGGCAGGACCCGGATACTACTTGCCCGATGTTCCGAATGTGATGTATTTTTATAAGGGATATGGCCTTCATGGCACCTACTGGCATAATAATTTCGGAACACCAATGAGCCACGGGTGTATAAATTTCAATATTGCTGATTCCGCCTGGATCTATGATTTTTCATCCGTCGGTACTGTGGTTTATATTCATTACTGAGCATGTTAAAAATAAAGCAGAACAGCAAGAGCAGCCTAATCACACGAAGGGATTTTCTCCAAATAAGCAGTCTGGGGATTTTCGGTATAGTTCTCCAACCGCTAAAGAGTTTACGAGATTTCTTACCAGAACAAATGGGGCGGGTCGCAGAGCTAAAATCTACTGCATTTGATCGACCTTCATTAAGCGGTGACCCAGGAAAAATCTATTGGAGGGACACGATATTACCCATTACGGAGGTGACCGTTGGTGATGTCGAACCCCAATACAATCGAATCTGGTATCAAATCGGTGATCAAGGGTACGTCCACTCCGGAGCAATTCAACCAGTGCAAACTCATCTAAACCAGCCAATCTCGGACATCCCATCCGGAGGGGTTTTAGCAGAAGTAACTGTGCCATACACAGATGCACATTGGGGACCCGGAAAAAACAATCAATTTGCTTACCGCTACTATTACGAAACAACACATTGGGTAACAAAACTAGTCCAGGACAACAAAGGAGAACCCTGGTATCGCATCCAGGATGACAAATGGGATCTAACGTTTTATGCCCCAGCTAAACACCTTCGATTAATCCCTCCTGATGAGCTCACCCCTATATCACCAGATGTTCCCCTTCAAGCTAAACGACTGGAAGTTCGATTGAATGAACAATTGGTTATCGCTTATGAGATGGATAAGCCAAAATTCATGGCTCGGATTGCCAGTGGAGCAGTGTTCAGTAATGGTCGTTTTCTGACTCCTTTAGGTCGGCATAAGACATTTCACAAACGTCCTTCCCGGCACATGGCTGCTGGAGATCTGGCTTCAAATGGGTACGATCTACCCGGTGTACCCTGGATTTGTTACATCAATGAAAAAGGGGTGGCTTTCCACGGCACATATTGGCATAACGATTATGGTCGTCCTCGCAGTCATGGCTGCATCAATTTGACACCATCCGCAGCCAAGTGGATCTATCGCTGGACGATCCCCGTTGTTTCCCCAGACGAAATGGATGTCTACAAAAACTATGGAACCGTCGTCGATGTAGTAGAATAAAGCGAGAGGTGTTGAAGATGGCTCAAGAGCCAATATTTGCTGGTCTGGTATTTGATGAAAGAGATAATCCGGTCGAAGTGACTCAGGTTGGGGATGAATCTTTTTATGTTGTAGATGATGATGGTTTCCGCAGACACATACCATCGGAGCAAGTCGACCGGCAGGTACTTGCATCGATGCGGGAACTCATCGAAGGCCACGAAGGGATCTTGAGTGAGCAAACTGCGAAAATGCTGGGTCAGGAAGATATCTTCACCAAAGCTATGATTGAAACCCAATTGAAGAACATCGACCAACAATTCGATACTCTGCTCAAGACAGGCATCCCAGAAGAGGGTCGCGCATACATGGGAATGATGGGTTTCCGGATAACGATCGATATCCACGGAGAGGTGATTAATATCGATCAGCCAGGAATGATTGACCCAGAAGAGGAATGATAAGAAAAACGGGTGCAAGCACCCGTTTTTTGATCTAAATTTATGGTGATGAAATCCCCTATCCCTTGACGCCACCTACTGTTAGCCCAGATACGATATATCTTTGGAATGCAAAGAAAAGGATCAAAATTGGGATGGTCATCAGGATCGACATGGCAGCAAATTCAGACCAGGGTGTGGCAAACTGTCCCTGCATGGAACGCAATGCCATAGCTAAGGTAAAGCGTGTAGGGGATTCGAGGAACGTCCAAGCCAGGATGAATTCCGTCCACCCAGTCATAAAACTGAACAATATTGTTACCGCCAAAGCTGGCACAGAGAGAGGTAAGATAACACTGAAGAAAGTGCGTGTGACGCTGGCGCCATCGATCAGCGCAGCTTCCTCTAACTCTTTGGGGATGGTATCGAAATAGCCCTTCAAGTTCCAAATCGCAAATGGCAAAGCTGTGGAAGCGTAAGCGACCATCAAACCGATCAGTGTAGTGCGTAAAGATTCGTCGCCAATCCTGACTTGGCTGAGCAGCACATAAAGCGGTGCCAGGGTGGCTGTTGCCGGCAGCATCAGCAAGATGATGAAACCTAACATCCCCAACTGGCGGCCAATGAAATTGAATCGTGAGAAAGCATATGCAGCTGAAGCACCCAACGCTACAGCAAATAGACTGGTACCCAAAGCGACTAACAAACTGTTCGCCAACAATTTGCTGAAGGTCATACACGTGCTGGGATCAGTCGGATTGGTGCACAACAAAGCAAACGGTTCAATTAACACCTTTCTGAATGCAGCTAATGAGGCTCCAGGCGGGATCAGAGTCAACTCAAGGGGCTTGTCGATGTTGCGTGGATCGAGCGCCATTGAGACAATCCACATAATGGGAAGCAAAATTGTCACCAAAACTGTCAGGAGAAAGAGTTGTAAGCCAATTTGGCGGAGTATTGGATGTCTACTAGACATTGTAAGCCTCCGTAGCGCGGGTTACCCGATTATTCACCAGGGTGATGATCAACAAGACAAAGAAAACCACGAAGCTGAAGGCAGCTGCTACGCCATAAAGTCGCTGCTCAAACACCAATTTGAATGCTTGGGTGATTAATATCTCTGTTCGCCCAAACGGTTTACCTTGAGAGATGAAGTAAATAACTGCAAATTGATTGAAGGTCCAGATTGTGCCCAGCATGATGGCCGGGACCATCGCTGGGCGGATCATTGGCACGGTGACGCTCCAGAATTTCTGCCAACCGCTGGCACCATCGATATCAGCTGCCTCATAAAGCTCGTTTGGAATGGATTGCAAAGCCCCAGTCGCCACCACCATCATAAACGGCCAACCCAACCATACATTAGCCACTAATAAACACCAATATGCGACCGGCAGGAAGTTTAGAATACCCGTTGGATGAGTTACATCCAACCAAGGAGTATTCGTTGGAAAACTGGTACCTAAAAGTTCATTTATCCTTGCTAAAGATAAGTTAATCGCGCCAAATCTTGGATCATACATGTTCCGCCAAGTAAGCGCAGTAATATATCCAGGAATAGCCCAGGGTAGGATGAACAGCGCACGATAAATACGACGACCATATAAGTGCTTGCTATTGAGCGCTAAGGCGATCAGAATCCCGAGACTAACATGAAAGATCACATTACTGATCGCCCAAATAAAGTTAAACCCTAATAAACGAACGAAATTATAGTTTTCAATAGCCAAGGAGCTGTTCAAGATTTTGATGTAATTTTGGAGACCCACCCAATCCGGCGCAAATTGTACCCAAGTTTCCAAGTTAAACAAATTAAAGCGCAGGTTCTCAATGCGAAAATTGGTGAATGACATCCAGCCCTGAAAACCTTGCGGAAATATGGTTATAAATAACATCAATATCCCAGCCGGTAGGATGTACAACCAGGCCGTTCGAGAGGTTTTAAGCAATCGGATGAAATCCTCACGACGAGTAGGCGGAGTTGCTGACGGAATTTCACTTTCGACTGGAAGCCCAGGTCCTGGAATAGCCATTTTGAACCTCCTTCAATTTGCAGATATAAGACAAAACAGGTGGGAGAATGGAATCTCCCACCTGTTTTTGTCATCTATCATACGTCAGTATACTTCTGATTATTCACCACGAATTTCTGCGATTGCTGCAGTAACCGCTTCTTCAGCGGTGGCAAGCGCTTCCGCCGGATCAGCCCCTTCATCAACAACAGAACGAATGAGCGTTTCAATCGGTCCCCAATATGCACCCATCTCTGGGATAACTGGGAAGGGGATCCCCTTTTCGAATGCAGTTACAGCCTGTAGAAAGAATGGATCGCTGATTTCGACTCCTTGAACGGAGGGAAGATGAGCTGCCTTGGTGGGGTTAGCCATTATCGCCTGTGCCTCTGGGGAGAGGAAGAACTCCATGAAGGCTAATCCTGCCGCGGCATCGTCGCCAGTAGCATTCGCATTCAGGTAAAGGTTCTCTGTTTGGACATATCCAGACATGTTACCTTGAGGGGTGTCAGGCCAGGGATCGATCACCAAGTTTTCTTCGCCAACTTCCTCGATAAATTTGCCCAGATTCCAGAGACCGTCAATAATAATCCCAGTTTGCCCAGCAACAAAAAGGTTGACATCATCGTCGGTATTGATCGTACCTTCAATTCCTGCTTCTTGTGCTGCAAGGAAGATGTCTTCCATCCAGCAGACACCAGCTTCATTGTTGAAGGCTGGATCACCATTCTCTTCCATAAGCTTGCCCCCACAAGCTTCCAGATGGGGCATAGAGAAGAACGGTCCTGCTTCAAGGAAAGCGCCCTGGACGTCTCCTTCAGTATTCTCTACCGCACTGGCAATCAATTCTTCCCAGGTTGCAGGTGCTTCAGGGACGATGCTCTTATTACGAAACATGAGAACACCCTTGATGCTGTCCGGTAAACCAATCAAGGCATCATTATACTGTAGTGCACCAAGTGCTGCTGGATATACAGTTTCCAATAACTCTGGGTTAACATCACCAGAGATATCCGTAATCAATGCTGAATCATACCAAGCTGGACCCCAGTCAGCAAAGCCAATTATTACTGTCGGACCGCCTCCAGTAGCAGCAGCTGTCTCGTATTTGCCTTGCAAGTCCGTATCAGGGGTGTAAAGGACATCCATTTGAACATCCGGATACATCTCCTGGAAAGCGGCGATTAATTCGGTAAGGCTTGCGAGTTCAGTTTCCTTCAATGCGTGCCACAAAGTGATTGTTCCAGTCAACCCCATCGCAGGTTCTTCAGTTTCCATAGGTTCTTCGGTTTCCATGGGTTCTTCTGTCTCAACAGGCTCTTCGGTTTCCATGGGTTCTTCAGTTTCCACTGGTTCTTCAGTTGTCTCCGGTGGGGGGGCTTCTGTCGCGGTTGTCTGACTGCCTGATGTACAGGCTGCCAGGACCATCGCTGCCACTATCAGAAGACTCATAATAGCAAGAATTTTTTTGGACATTTTCTCCTCCATAGTGCTAACATATGATTTTTGGGATATTGATCTAGTTTAATTTAGTGATTCTTGATTATTCTATCTCTTGATCTAATGTTTCTTGAAACATACGAGAATGCTGCAATTCTTTTTTCAAATTTTCTCCAATCGACAACCTCCTGCAGATGAACGCGGATATTTTTATGAGTTTGCAACTCGCTGAATTTGAGTTATCGTTTACAATATGTTTAGCTTATTTTTAGTTAACCATAATCGGGTGATCCCCCTGCGATGTCAATCTTTGATGCATCAGCAGATATATGAACTCTTGCGTTATCCATTCTTATAATCGACAACTTTTCAAAGAAATTTCCTGCATAACTTAATCTGGTTATTGCGAATTGTATCACAAGTGGAAAGATCCGAATATTAATAACTCATAATACGATAAACTTACTCTCGATTTTAAACAAAACACGATGATGCAGGGTATATTTGCAGCTTCAATAACACCACTTAAACCTGATTTCTCGCCTGATTTAGATGCGCTACCAGAATACCTCGGTTTCCTAGCCAGCAGGGGTTGTCATGGCGCGTTAATTCTGGGAACGACAGGAGAAGGCCCCTCCTTCAGCCCCGAACAGAGGATGGCAATATATCAGTCGGCTTTGGAGGTACGCCAGGTTTGGCCTGAATTTCTCTTGCTCGCCGGTACAGGCACACCCAGCTTAGACGAGACACAGGATTTAACCCGAAAAGTTTTTGAGTTGGAATTTGATGGGGTTGTTGTATTACCTCCTTTTTATTTTCGCGACTCAAGTGAAGCGGGTTTATATTCTTGGTATGCAAGCTTATTGAATCAAGCAGTTCCTCAAGGCAGATGTTTATTTGCATACCACATTCCAAAGGTTTCTGGAGTACCTTTGTCAATTGACTTAATTGCGCGTTTGTTGGACACCTTCCCCGATCAATTTGCTGGGCTGAAAGACTCCTCGGGAGATCCACAATTTGCGCAGCGTTTAGGAGATCAATTTGGAGATGATCTGAGAGTCTTCACAGGTAACGATCGATTATTCAGCCTGGCTCTGGCCAGAGGTGCCTCAGGATGTATTACTGCATTGGCTAATCTGATAGCGCCTGATTTAAGACAGTTATGGGATATGTATCATACTGGTCAAAGCACTGAGGCGATCCAGGAGAAGATCGATTCTGTGCGAGATATCACAGAAAGATTTCCACCCTTTCCACCATTGATCAAATTTCTTTTAGCGCATTTCTTTAATTACCCCAATTGGACTGTTTGCCCACCATTAACGCCAATATCACAGGAGACTGAAAAACAGGTATCCAGTTTGCTTGATTTGGCGTAGAATTGACATGCAATGTTCCTAAAATCTTAATATAGAAATCCCAATCTATGACCTCTTCACCCCAAGACCAATCGTCTGCCGATACTGATAATGAGCGCCCCTCCCGACAACTAATCACATTTGGGGGCTTAGGGGTTGCTTTTATTTTCGTGTTAATCACAGCGCTATTTATTCTGTATCGACCACAGGTGACTGTAAGCGAACCCACTTCTACCACGGAGCAGCTTGCTTCCATCCAGACTCCTGAGATTACTACCACAATTGGGATCACTCTAATACCCGTGGCGACCAGCACACAGACACCTGCAGAGACCTTCACACCAAAACCAACTCGTACCCCCACAAAATCTCCGACACCTACCGGGACACCATTACCAACACTGCCCCCTTCCCTGACACCGGCCTTCCCGGGAGAATTCAACGATCAATATGATCTAGTTTTTTGGACGCCAGAATTGGCCTCGCAGCTGATCGATATCATGGAGGCATATCCTGAAACTTTGTCAATTTTTGCTCGTGGAATTAACGACCAAGGTTACTACGATGCTTTTCAATACGCTATTTTCGCCCAACGGGAGGCCTTGCTCCAATTTCCAACTGCTTCTCAGGCCAGCGATTGGACCTGGCGTCTGGCATACAATCTTGCCCGCACCAGCGATCCATCCGCAGGTGAGATGTATGCAAATATGATCACCCAAGAATTAAACTCCGGGAGAGTATCTCTCGAGGATTTATTTCAGTGGGGATTAGACCAATCACCACAATTGATCATTGAGGTAGTCCCCTTAGAGGGATTAAGTAGTGACCTAAATAGCAGCTTAGTCGAGGTTAGCGCAGCTGAAAATGGGAGCAGTTTCTTTTGGTTAATAGAGAATCCGAATGGATTCACATCCCACCCGCTGACCAGCGATTTTAACTTCGCTCAACCCAGTGAAGTTGATTATTTCATCGAAGAGCTGCTTGGAGATAATAATGCTATTGTCGGCACCTATCCGACGACCATATATGATTCGTTCAAATACATAACTCCAGGGATTTTCAGCCTTGTTCAACAACCACCATCTGAACTTCAATTCGATAATTCATCACCCCCGGAGATCGGTCCAGAGTTCAAAAACAATTGGGAATCTATAGAAACTGCATCCGGTGAGGGAGATTTACAATTTATCGATACCATTTTTCCTGCTTGCCCTGTCACCGTTCGCCATACCTATGGATGGAATGGAACAGCTTTCTCATTCTTGGAGGATACCTATCAGATCCAACCTGATCTTGAACTGTTGAGCTTCTGCGAGATCGTGGTCAATCATGCAATTAGTGTATGGGGACTAGAGCCTACAATCCAATTGATGGAAACATTACTACCCAGCTGGCCTCCTACCCAAACGACTGCTGGGGGGGAATACCCAGAAGATGCATTGGATGAGTGGCGTTACCGATTAAGTATTTACCATGCTCTACTCGGAAACCAAGCTGAATCCGTAGGATACGCAAATGCGATCATTTCCGATCCGGTTACACCAGATAGCCAGTGGATTGTACCGGCGACTGAATTCCTAGATGCATATCAAGAACAGCGAGACATTTATAAAGCCTGCCTTCCATCGGTCTTCTGCGATCCGAGACGGGCCTTCCAAAGTTTGGCAGCTACTATAACCGCTCAAGAATACCCGGATCTGATCGAGGTTCTGGAAGACGCAGGAGTTACAATCCGCTCAAACGGCTTTTTTGACTTTGACAAAGATGGGGAATCTGAACGCTGGGTTGTCGTCCGGCACAATACTGGAACGCCACTCGAATTCTGGATCGTTTTCCCAACGGATACAGGGATCAATGTATTATTTGTTGAAACCTTAGAGACAGATAATCCACGCGTGACTTATCTCGAACCTGATTCAGAACCGCCGGTAGTTTTGATCGATCCGGATATCACCTTTAAGGTGGAGAGACAAGGACCAGAAGGCGAAAAATCGATTGTGATGGTTGAACAAGAAGTAGTGTATTCCTCAGATCTCACCGGATTGGAGCTTGACCGTCTCGAAGATATACTTCTTACCGGTGGAGACCCGACATTTGTACGGGAAGAGTTAATCGTACTACGACAATCTCCTTTCTTTACCTGCTCATACATTTATTGCCCTCGTTATCTGTATTTACTTGGTTTGGCGAGTGAGCTGGCAAATGATGAACGTGCAGCCGTAGATGCATATTTAGAACTTTGGCGGGATTACCTGGATCATCCTTATGCCACAATGGCGCGCTTTAAATTGCTCTCCACAATTACCCCTCCACCAACCTTGACCCCAACAAACACTGCCTCTCCTACGGTTCAAACCATAGTAACGCAAACACCTACCATAACAGGTTCTCCAACTATAACCACACCAACCATGACTCTCACGCCTGCTCCAACCGGTGAAACACAATCCCCCACACTGACGATAACGCCTACATTCACCGTGACTCCTGAGGGGTATGTTCCCCCATAATGTATTTTTCAAACTTGGCACTTCCAGCTAAATGAATTTACCACCAACGGTTTGGCGCTTGTTGCTAACTCCCCCAGCCCAGGGAACATGGAACATGGCGGTCGATGAAGCGATTCTAGAATTCTCCAGGAGGGTGGAGCAACCAACTACACTGCGCTTGTATGCCTGGACGCCACCTTGTTTATCCCTCGGTTATGGGCAGTCATACACAGATATCGATCTCGACAGGTTGACAAGTTATGGTTGGGATGTCGTCCGCCGCCCCACTGGGGGCCGGGCGATCTTACACACCGATGAATTAACCTATGCAGTAATTGGTTCACAGGAAGATCCTCTTTTAACCGGGGGTGTGCTTGAGAGCTATCAGCGCCTATCCAATGCTTTACTAGAAGCATTGAAACGCATGGAGATAACAGCTGACGCAGTAGCTAAAAATGTTGCAATAACCGAAAACATGATGGACAACCCGGTCTGTTTTGAAGTTCCTTCCAATTATGAGATCACCTTCAAGGGTAAAAAGCTGATCGGAAGCGCCCAGGCACGCCGCAAAAATACCGTACTGCAACATGGTTCCTTGCCATTATCAGGTGACCTCACACGCATAGTTCAGGTTTTACGTTATCCCAACGATTCCTCAAGAACGGAGGCGGCGGAACGACTTCTTTCACATGCTACAACCGTTGAATCAGTGCTCGGTTTTAGAGGAGATTGGTGGATCGCTTCGCAAGCCATGATCAGCGCATTCAGCTCCATCCTGGGCTTGAAGTTGATTCCGGGAGGTCTGACTCCCTCCGAAGGTAGACGAGCGTTGGAATTATATGAACAGAAATACAACCATCCTTCATGGACAGAGAAATCATGAAACTATGATTAACCATTATCGTTAGTTTGACAGATGTAAATCATCCCCCCGGATTCTACGGTTCATTAACTTCCAATAAAGAATCATCTTATGAACATCGGATTGCTTACTCTCCACCTGCATCTCCCCGGATGCAAATCACTCAAAGAAAAACGAAGTCGACTGAAGCCGCTCATCCATCGCTTGCATCGTGAATTCAACATCTCGGTGGCGGAGATCGACCACCAGGATCGTTGGCAGGAAGCTATTGTCGCTTGTGCTCTGGTTAGCAATGACAATGCACATACCCAACGCTCCTTGCAAGAAGTTTCACGTTGGATCGAGAGCTCTTGGCCTGATTTAAGCCTCGTTGATCATCAACTGGAATTGATTTAATCAGACTCGCAGTCGAGATCTTTAGAAAAGGGTGAAGAATGGGTTTGCTCATACTGCTCATCACAATTATCGCTTTGTACCTCAGCTACCGGTATTATGCTTCACGGAAAGTCGAGCGTGAAGTAAACCCAAGTTGGTCGCGGTCCGCCCCTGCCCGCCGTTATATGGATGGCATAGATTATGTGCCATCTCCACCAGGTGTATTGGCGGGTTTTCAATTTAAATCCATTTCCTTGGATGTGATCATCGGTCCCGTGATTGCCATCCAATTCGGTTGGCTGCCAGCGATTCTGTGGTTGCTTATCGGTGCCATATTCTTCGGTTGGGTACAGGATTATTTATCTGCGATAATGTCAATGCGGGATAAAGGAAAGCCAATAAGTGAGCTTATCGAATCCTCCTTTGGCATGTATGCGCGCCCGGTAATTCTTTTATTCCTTTTCACTTATTTGCTTATCATTTTAGGACAGTTTGGAATCCTCATATCCACCTTATTAGGCTTGCCCAACGTGGCGCCAGGAATATTCTTCATCCTATTAGCCGGTTTCCTGGCTGGTCAACTGATCTATCGTTGGCGAGTTCAGCTTTGGGTGGCGACATTATTCTCCGTTGCATTGGCTTTATTGGGTTTATTGGCTAATTCAAGTCAATTTTTCAATGAGCTTGTTAATGAATTCAATCGGATCATCAGCGGATCTGATCCAGCTCCGTTCATTCAATCTTTAGGATCTGGAAACTTATCTACGGCAGCACTGATCTGGATATTGATCTTGTTTGGGATCTGCTACGTAGCTTCCATCCTCCCAATTTGGCGATTTGCAGTTCCACTTAACTACGTTTCTGCGTGGGTAGTATTCACCTCGATTTTCCTCGCGGTAGGTGGATACATCGTGGGAATGATAATGGGGTGGATTAATCCAAGTTTTGAAATCCCTGCCTTTGTGACGACGAATCATACACAAATTGGCCCGATATGGCCGATTCTATTCGTGACAATATCCAGCGGAGCAATATCTGGTTGGCATGCATTAGTCTCCACTTTTTCTACATCACGACAGGTAGAAAAAGAACCACTTGCAATGCCGATCACAACAGGTGCAATGTACACCGAGACAATCCTGGTTGTGGTCGTAATCATTTTCGCAGCCACATTCGGCGTCTCTGCAGGTTCATTCAATCCGGATCAAGATTTCACCCTAATCGCCGGTCCTGCCAGCGTTTTTGCCAGTGGTATGTCTAAGACATTAAGTGTATTTGGATTACCGGAATCATTCGGCGGTTCATTGAGCGCTCTTTTACTGACCATAATGGGGATTACCGTGCTCCAATTAGTGTTGCGATATGCTCGGATGATCAGCACAGATCTGATCAGCAAAAGATTTCCTGCCTTCGAAAATGCAAACTTAAGCACCTTGTTGGTGATACTGATAACGCTGATCGTCATCATTTTTGGTATCTGGCAATGGTTGTGGGTGTTATTTGCTGGCGCAAATATGCTGCTGGCAGGATTGGTATTATTGTTAGCAACCATATGGCTAGCAAAACAGGGGAAATCCTACCAGTGGACCCTGTGGCCGGCAGTATTCTTGGTGCTCACATCGTTGGCGGCATTAGCTTACAGTTCGATCTACCAGGCATTGTTTCAAGAAATCCTGGTCGCCCAGGAATTAAATGTGGCAGACCTGGTTGGAACCATGCTGACCGTTCTTTTTGGTATATTCTTCATCCTGGCGGGAATCTATTTGTCCTACAAAGGATTGCGGGCATTCAACAATGTGCGTATGTAAGACCTGTAAATCAAGTGAAGCAATACGTCTATACTAGCAAAACTGGTTGTCAATTAATTATTGCTATTCGATATGATGGCTACAATCACAAGCAAAGGAGCATAAAATATGGATCTCGGATTACAAGGCAAGTATGCATTGGTGACAGGTGCGAGTCGAGGACTCGGGTATGCGGCTGCACACAAATTGGCCGAAGAAGGTTGTCTCGTGGCGATCAACAGCCGCAGTGAGGAGAGAATTTCAGCGGCTGCAGACAAAATCTCATCTGACACCGGGGTTGTTGCCGTGCCAATTCCCGGTGAAGTGAATCATCCAGAAGCCCCTGAACATATTGTTCAGCAGGCAGTAGATGAACTCGGTGGTCTCGATATCCTGGTTACGAACTCAGGTGGTCCTCCAAGTGGAAAGTTCAATGACCTGGATGACCAAACCTGGGTATCGGCGACAGAGTTAAACTTTTTAAGCCATGTGCGACTTATCCGCGCAGCACTGCCATACCTCCGCAATTCGCAAGCTGCCAGCGTCCTCACTGTCACTTCCTACTCGGTTAAACAACCCATTCCTAACCTGGTGTTATCAAACAGTATCAGGGCAGCGACAATCGGTTTAACGAAATCCCTGGCTCTAGAGCTTGGCAGCGAAGGTATTCGCTTTAATTCAATACTTCCTGGATGGACAGAGACTGAAAGAGTCAAAGAGCTGATGTCTGATCGCGCTAAGATCAATAAGACGACCCCAGAGTTTGAGATCGATCAACAATCAAAACAAAGTCCGCTTGGTCGAATGGGAACCCCTGAAGAATTTGCTAATGTGGCAACTTTCCTGCTATCTCCAGCAGCTTCATATGTCACTGGGGTGATGATGAACGTAGATGGGGGAATGTATAAGGGTACGTTCTGACCGTTAACAATTTAGGGGAGAGCGTTAGCTCTCCCCTGGTCCCAGTAACTTTCCCCCCATAAATTATGCTACCTCTATTCCAACCGAATCAATATCTACAGCTGGAAATTGTTTCAACCAGCCCCTTGTAATAAGACAGTGAGCGCGATCAAAATCAGAAAGACTTCGAGAATTACTGCGTAAGGAAAGGTAGTATAGCGATTCATATTGAGCCTCTGAATGTAAAATCAATCGACCAGGATCAAAATTCGTTTTCAGTCATTCGCTGACGGTATTATAGTAGGGATAGATCCACTATTCGAGCTAGCTTGCAGAATTGAATGCCAGAAATGCCGTTTTCTGACATTCTTGAAGGGTATTTGTTAGTAGATGACCTTAGGACAAGGGTACGACTACAGATATCAGATAAGCTGGGTGAACTAAAGGGATCAAAATTTTCAGGTTATTAACTATTCAATCAACAAGTGAAAACTTGCAGGTCTACATTTATGCGATTATTTTTTGACCGCCAATTGAGCTATTAACTCACTGAACATGGATCAGTATTTTGCCCTGGCTCCAAAGTTCCTCCAGGCGGTAATAATCCCGCCTTTGGGGTGAAAAGATGTGCAAAATAATATCGCCATAATCCAGAAGCATCCACCCATCCTCAGCTAAACCTTCAACACGGGCATTGAGACGATATTTCTTCTTGAGCTGATCTATGGTCGCGTCTACTAATCCCTGGATCATGCGATCGCTGCTACCAGAACAGATGACGAAATAATCGGCAAATATTGCTAATTCATGTAAGTCAATGAGAATTATATTCTCCCCCTTCTTATCTTCCAGCGTGTCGACAATTGCTCTTGCTATCTCAAATGTTTCCAGAAATCACCTCGTATATAAGAATTATTGATATTACCGGGATTCTAATTCAGCTCCCATCAGTGGGAATGAGGATAAAGATGTATATACGGCACCTGATGGTTTGAGGTCGCTGCGGTACAAATGCACATTATGTACTCTAGCCGCACCTAGAAAGCCGACTTTAAATTCTTCCAATACTCCGGAGATGGCATGCACGTCTTCCGTATTTGCGTTGCGGGAGACACGACCCAACGTCAAGTGTGGGGAAAATGGTCGATGTTCACGAGAATATCCCAGGCGAGCCGTTTCTACTTCGATATTATGCTGTAATTGCACCAGCTCCTGTGGAACCTCCATGCCCACCCAAATCACTCGAGGATTCTGGGGTTTTGGAAAAGCCCCAATACCTCCAACACTGATATCACACTCACTGTGATTTGAGACAACTTTGGCCAGTATTCCTTTCAATATTTCCAAATTTGAGGTGGAGACATTCCCCAAGAATTTCAATGTCAGATGAATATTCTCGGTTGGGATCCACCTGATAGAGACCCCTTCCAGACGCGATTTCAGTTCCAGCGACATCTGACTGATATGCTCTAATATCTCCGGAGATAAGTTTATTGCGATAAATGCTCTGATGACTGACATGTTGAAATTCTTTAGCTCAATCCCCTCTGGCTTATCGCATCGTCGATTGCCGTTTTCAGATCTTTAAAAGTTACCGGTTTTGTCAAGTAAATCGCCGCACCAGCTTGCAAACCCTGGCTGATATCGGAGGGTAAAGTTTTCGCGGAAACGATGATAACTGGCACATTTGCCAATGTCGATTCTTCCTTCAGATAGCGCAGCACATCCCAACCTGAGATATCCGGCATCATGATGTCGAGGACGATCGCCGACGGTTTTTGGTCGGCAATCTGTGCAACTGCTGAGCCACCACCGAAAAATTTAACGACCTCATACCCGCTTATACGCATCATCTCTGCATACATCTCCGCGGTATCTGGTTCATCCTCAATTATGACGATTACCCTTGGTTCAGCTGCCATGAAATATTCCAATTTGATCCACTGTGTTTAATATTAGTTGAAAAACATAGCATAAGTTGGGAATTATCGCAAGGGGAGAACAATTCACGGAATCAACTTATGAGTCATCAGCCAATAAGCGCTGGTAGTCTTCTTCTGTATCGATATCGAGCAAGACCGCAGGATCGTGCCAATCGACCCATGCCACCGGATAACGTGAAAACAGCTGCCGCCCGCCAGTATCCCCGCTCACCTGCAACAGTTCAGAGAAAGTCAGGCGATCGAAGAGGACCGGGTTGCCGCGCTGCCCATCGATGAGGGGCGCGATAATTGGGGCCATCGTCCCTGCGTGCACCTCGATCAATGTGCGCAGCAACCTCAAGGGGACCCGCGGCTGATCCGCCAGTAGAAACATCGCTGCGCCGGCGTCCTGTGGAAAAGCATTTAAACCGACCTGCAAGGATGTACTCTGTCCGGATGACCAATCCTCGTTCAAGAGGAACTCAACTTGCAAGTCACTCAGCACCGCATGGATTTCGTCCGCATAGGCACCGAGGACGATGATCACGGGAGAGAGCCCCGCTGAAAGAGCGATTTGTGCCACATGCCGAATTATTGGCACTCCACGCCAGGGCAATAATTGCTTCGGTCGCCCCAAACGATCTGATCCACCGGCAGCAAGGATGATCCCACCGATACGCTCATGAACAGAAAAGATTTTGCTAGCGACCGGACTGTCTGCTTGTCCCACATCCAGCATATCTACTGATTTCCGAGAATGTTCCCCCATTGAGGCGACGATGACGGACTCATAGGTTGGAAGGAGTATGCTGGCGATCTGGCTGCCCCTGGCTTGCAGCTGCGGTGTGTCGGCCTGGTTGAGCAAACACATGCGCTTCGCTCCCGGCGGGATGCCCTTCAGACCACCTTCAGGGTGGAGCAACACTTTTGTGAGTGCCTCGATGCTTATTGGTTCTCCCAAAGCTTCTTCAGCCAGCTCAGAAAAGCGATCCGGCCTGTGGACCCATTGCTCAGTCAATGGTTGACCGAGGGCAGTGAGACCGGCCACTACAACCACACCATCCACAAAAGCAGGGATAACGGGCTCTTGATCCCCTGGTGCCTTGAGGGGTCGCAGCCGAGATCCATCCGCCTCAATGAGTAAGGTGAGATCCCTGCTCCTGGCAAAGGAAGAAAGCTCTTGCAACAACAGTCCTGGTCCTGTAACCCGCCCTTCAACCTCTTTTTCATCGATGACCAGTATTACCTGACCTGCGATATCAGCCAACTCTTGGGATAATTGAGTTGTCCCACTAATGCGAATAACTCGATCTGCCAGGGCTAGTTGATGCACGCCAAGATGAGTGGTGGTAGTGACCAGTACCGGAGGGGGCAAGGCACGTGCCAAAGTGAAGATGGCGGTCGTCTTACCGCCAGCCCCGCTGAAGGCCAGGCAATCCCCTGGATCGACCCTAAAGGCGAGAGGGAGCGCTATACTTTCCAGGATCATCCCTCCAAACGGCTACGTTCAAACTTCACTGAGAGGATGGCTTCCAACACTCCGCCTGCTATCGCCAAGGATTTATCCGATACCAGACGGCAGTAGCGCGGATCATCCCGCGGATCGAGGTCGCCTACTTTGAAACCTGGCTCGACCCGCAAACCGGAATGAAGCAATCCGCGCAGAACACCCTTGAACGGGGCATTGATCGGCTGCCCGTCCACCTCTGCGAGCAAATCGCCCTCGTTTACATGTTCGCAAATCTCTCTAATCGGATGGAACACTCCCTCAGCTGGGGAACGCAGAACCCGATCACGGAATTGACTACCAAAACCTTCCGGAAAGCCGGTATCCGATAAGGCACTCCCCTCCCAGATCACCCTGCCCAGGTAATGACCCCGGTTGGTTTCGATCACGGCGTGGCAGTTACCCGGGGCGGTGAAGCCGGGACCCAAACCAATCACGAGCGGCGCGGCATCAATCCCAAGGTCGGGAGGCTTTTTAGTCATGCGAGCGTCCACTAAAACAGATACTGGGATGGAGAGAG